>Ga0075480_10002394_pt1 | contig 12051 bp, 11 predicted proteins | sample DEB08_DNA_7_FD_81590 | JGI IMG/M metagenome (GOLD analysis project Ga0075480, IMG submission 81590) | Aqueous microbial communities from the Delaware River and Bay under freshwater to marine salinity gradient to study organic matter... | ecosystem: Environmental > Aquatic > Marine > Coastal ... | reverse complement strand
GGAACCGAGCGCGCCAAGGGCGACGACAGACAACACTGAGGTGAGGTGAATCGGTGCCTCGTTCACACCCGTGACGGCGATGACAGGTGCGGTGACGATGGCTCCCCACACCAGCAACCCGGTGGCCAGGGACAGCGGATGGAGAGGTTCCCGCGCGGTAGGCCCGGTGAGATACCGGCGAGCAAACGGGAATGCGATGCCGTAGCAGGCAACGGCGATCAAGAGCAGCCCGATACCGAGGAGCGAGGAGGTGTCCTCGCGGAGATTCCACACGCCGATGACGACGAGGATCCCGAGAAAGCCCAGAAAGAGTCCGATGATCCGTGAACGGGTGGGGCGTTCCTCTCGAAATGCGATCATGATGGCCAGCAGGGTCATCAGCGGGGTGACGGCGTTGATGATGCCCGCCAAAGATGAGGTCACCATCGTCTGCGCGATCGGGAACAGGGTCCACGGGATCCCCACCCACAGCAGCGACGCAATGAACAGTGGCCCCCATGACCAGCGAGGTGGGAGTCGAATTCGGGTGAACAGGCTCAGCAGGAGGACGGTCACGAGGCCGATCGTGATTCGCCCGAAGGTCACTCCCATCGGAGTGAAGGACTCCAGGCCCACCTCGATGAAGAGGAATGAGCAGCCCCAGATGAGGGCGAGGGCGAGATAGGCGGGTAGCCAGCGGGCGTTGGTGGTGGATCTCTCCGTGCTCGTCACGAGATGGTCGACTCAGCGGCCAGGAGGGATTCCTTGACCTCCAGGCCCCAGTGATAGCCGCCGAGCGAACCATCGGTCCGGATCACTCGATGGCACGGAACAGCCAGCGCTGTCGGGTTGGCGCCGCAGGCGTTGGCCACCGCACGCACCGCCTTCGGCTCGCCGATCGATTCGGCAATCTCGGAATACGTGTGAGTTTCACCCGAGGGAATCTTGGTCAATGCCGCCCACACTCGGGCCTGGAATGCCGTACCGGAGATATGAATCGGCAGATCGGGAGCTGGTCGACCGAGCGCGATGAGCTCGAGCGCGTTCATGACGTCCACCATCGCGGCGTCGTCGCGGACCAGTGTTGCGGCCGGGAACTCAGCGAGAGTGACGGGGACGATGTCTGCCTCGACACCGATGACGACTCGGCACAGGCCGCGGGCGGAGGCGATCGCCATGATGTCGCCAATCGGAGTCGGGCGAGTCGACCACAGCAGAAGATGCGCGGGCGCTCCATCTGCGTAGTCACGGGGAGTCATCCCGAGCCTGCGGGCGGTCTCCTCATAGAACGCGCGAACCGATCCATATCCAGCGTCATAGATCGCGTCGGTGATCGAGGGAGCCCCGCGAAGCATCGACCGGGCACGATCGGTTCGCACACTGCGGCCGTAATCTTGTGGGCTCGTCCCCAGGACCGCGGTGAAATCGCGTTGGAGTTGGCGACCACTGCAGCCGACTTTCTCAGCGAGAACCTCGAGGCGAACAGGACCCCCGGCGGCATGCATATCCCGGCAGGCGCTTGCGACGCGGTCGGTGGCGGACACGGGGACACGGTAGGGGTTGAGGAATCGCTGATGCACTCCGCATCACGACAACCAGACTTAAGGCCTAGGGTGGGGTGATGGCGGAGCTGCATGACCTCACCGCGCTGGAGCAGGCGAGCGCGATCCGCGAAGGTCAGACCACGTCCGTGGAACTCACGGGGCACTACCTGAGCCGAAGTGAGCGCCTCAGCGGTGAGGTGGGTGCCTTCATCACACTCACTCCTGAGTCAGCCCTCGCCCAGGCGAGTGCGGCCGACGAGATGGTCCGAGCGGCTATCGATCCGCGTGAACTGCCGGTGCTGTGGGGGGTGGTGTGCCCAACGAAGGATCTCAATCAGGTGGCGGGCCTGCATTGCACCTTCGGCTCGAAGGCACTGCAGATCGATGCGGTTGCTGATGACAACGTCGTGTCCAATCTGCGTAAGGGTGGGCTCGTCTTTACCGGCACGACCAACACACCGGAATTCGGTTTGCCGTGCTACACCGAGAACGACATCGCGCCCCCCGCACGGACCCCCTGGGATCTCACTCGATCGGCGGGCGGGTCCAGCGGTGGCGCAGGAGCTGCGGTCGCCGCGGGGCTCGCGCCGATCGCCCAGGGTTCGGACGGGGGTGGCTCAATCCGGATCCCTGCCAGCGTGTGCGGTCTGGTGGGGCTCAAGCCCTCGCGTGGGCGCGTGTCGAACGGCCCGCTACCCGATGGGCTGGGTGAACTCGCCGTGCAGGGTCCATTGGCGCGAACGGTGCGCGATGCAGCAGCACTCCTCGATGTGATGACCGGCGGTTTCCCAGACGATCCCTTCCTCGCACCGCCGCTGGATCCTGGGCATTCGTTCCTCGACGCGGCCTCACGTGAACCGGGGATCTTGCGGGTCGGCCGCTACTGCACTCCGGTGATCGCGGATAGCGAGGTCGATCCCGAGTGCCTCGCGGCCTATGAAGCGACCTCGGCCCTCCTCGCAGAACTCGGCCATGTGGTGGAGGAGGTGCCGCCGCCCTTCGGTCATGAGGCGGTCGGGTCCTTCGAGTTGATCTGGGCAGCCGGTGCGGCGGGTATCCCCATCCCACCCGAACGGGAATCGGAACTGCTCCCGCTGACGACCTGGCTGCGAGATCGTGGCATGCGCTCGAGGGGAGTGGAGCTCACACGTGCCCTGGCCATCGCCCGTTCACTGGCCCGAATGGTCATCCAGGCAACAGCCTCCTACGACGTCATCCTCACTCCTACGTTGGCCAAGCCGCCGGTCCCGATCGGATCGATGCGCAACGATGCGGATCCGGCTGCGGACTTCGAAGCACAGAAGGCTTTCACTCCCTTCACCGCGACCTACAACATCACTGGTCAGCCAGCGATCTCCCTACCGCTGCATCGAACCGCCGAGGGGCTGCCGATTGGGAGTCAGTTCGTCGGTCGACCGCGGGACGAGGTCACCCTGTTGTCGCTTGGGGCCCAACTCGAGCAGGCACGACCGTGGTTGGGGTGGACGCCGGACCTGTGGTGACGGGTAGGTCGGCCCATATGCTGACCCGCGTGCCAGAACTCGAAAAACTCGCGGAACTTGCGCACGCGCTCGGGGTGTCGACGCAGTACTACAGCCAGTCCGGCGAACTTGTGCAGGTCAACCCTGATGTGGTCGCCGATGTCGTGCGAGCGCTCGGCGCTGACCCGACCGATGAGGAGACCATCGCCCGTTCGATGGAGGAACTCCGACTGCGGGATTGGCGGCGCACGCTCCCACCTGTGTATGTCACGATCTCGGGGGAGTGGCGCACCATCTGGGCGCACGTGGCGCATGGTGCTCAGGTTCGTCTCGATGTCCTGCTCGAGGACGGGTCCGTCCGCGAACTGGCACAGGCGGAGAACCTGGTCGACCCTCGCGAGATCGATGGCACGCTCATCGGCGAAGCGAGTTTCGTCATCCCTGGCGATCTCCCCCTGGGGTGGCACACCGTGCGTGCGCATCTGACCGATCGCATCGAGGAATCACCCCTCGTCGTCACCCCCGCTCGCCTGGATCCCCCCGGCTTGGCGGGGCGGGATCGGATGTGGGGCTTCATGACCCAGTTGTATTCCCTCCGCTCACGGCGGTCCTGGGGCATCGGAGATCTCTCGGATCTCACCGACCTGGCAACATGGAGTGCCCAGGACCTCGGCGCGGACTTCGTGCTGGTGAACCCATTGCACGCACCGACCCCGGTGTCGCCCATGGCCCCGTCTCCTTACCTGCCCTCCTCCCGTCGTTTCGCCAACCCGATCTATCTGCGCATCGAGGAGATCTGTGAGTTCGGCTATCTGAAGCCCGGGCAGATCAAGTCCATCCGTCGCTTGGCAAAGCCAATTCTTGGCGCGAGTGACGGATTGCTCGACCGTGATAGGACATGGGCGGCAAAGCGGGCCGCACTCGACATCGTGCGGACCGTTCCGCTAACCCCGGGTCGTCAGGCCTCCTATGACGCGTTCGTCGCCCAACAGGGCAATGGGCTCATCGATGCCTGCACGTGGGCGGCCATCGCGGAGCGGCATGGAGCGCAATGGCGTGAATGGCCTGAGGGACTTCAACATCCACGATCTTCGGAGGTGGCGAGGTGGCGCAGTCTCAACGCAGATGACGTCGAACGTCATCTGTGGATGCAGTGGTTGCTCGATGAGCAACTCGAGCACTCTCAAGCGGCAGCGGCCGGTGTCGGCATGCCGATCGGCATCGTGCACGACCTAGCCGTTGGGACAACCTTCGACGGGGCGGATGCCTGGGCGTTGCAGGATGTGTTGGCGCAGGGCGTCAGCGTGGGTGCGCCCCCGGATATGTACAACCAGATGGGGCAGGACTGGGCGCAACCTCCGTGGCGACCGGATGCGCTCGCCAACGCCGCCTTCATGCCGTATCGGGACATGCTGCGCACGCTGCTGCGTCATGCCGGTGGGCTGCGGATCGATCATGTTCTCGGCCTATTCCGCATGTGGTGGGTTCCCCGCGGACGCCCCGCCAACCAGGGCACCTACGTGGCTTTCGATCACGAGGCTCTTATCGGCATCCTCGCCCTCGAGGCGTATCGGGCGGGAGCGGTGATCATCGGTGAGGACCTGGGCACAGTGGAGCCATGGGTGGCGGACGTCCTCGCTCGTCGTGGACTGTTGGGGACGAGCATCTTGTGGTTCGAACGGGATGAGAACGGGATGATCCGTGCCCCGGAGACGTGGCGCAGCGAGGTCCTCGCGAGCGTCACCGTGCATGACCTTCCGCCGACGGCCGGCTATCTCGCCGGGGCACATGTGGCATTGCGCCATGACCTCGGGCTGCTCTCTCGATCACTCGAGGAGGAGGCGCGGGCCGCCGAGATCGAGCGCGAGGAGTGGGCGGATGTGCTCGTGCAGCGGGGCCTGCTCGAGAGCGGCGATTCGACGGATGAGGATGTGACGGACTGGGTTGTTGCGCTGCACCGTCTCGTCGCGGCCTCACCTGCTCAGCTCATCGGGATCGCACTCCCCGATGTCGTGGGCGATGTCCGCGCCCAGAATCAGCCGGGAACCGACCAGGAGTACCCGAACTGGCGGATTCCTCTCGCTGATGCCGAGGGCAACCCGGTCGCCCTCGAGGATGTGGTCGAAGCGGAACTGTTGCACCGAATCGTCGACGCCGTGCGTGCGGGCGGCGATGACGCTGTCGCCTGAGAATGGTGTCTACGAAGGTGAGGGTGTCTACTAAGGTGAGAATGTGACAGTTTTCGAGCCCAGCACCCTCCTTGCCATGATCCAGCCCGGCCTCGAGGGAACCCAGGCCCCGTGGCCGTGGAGTCCCCTGGTGCTCCTCGGATTATTCGTGGCCATCCCGCTGGCGGTCTATGCGCTGGTGATCCTCGCGGTATACGGCGCCTCGTGGACTCGTTCGGGCCGCACCACGGGCGACTATTCCGCGGAGCCTGCGTGGCTGAGCAGTCCCGCGGCCAGCATGTCACCGCCGTCCAGTCCGGGAGGGGAACTCACTGCGGGGTCATCGGAGTCCGCCGAGCCCGGAGGAACCAGTGCCCGGTGGTGAGGTGTTGAGTCCGGGACAGCGGACCGAGGTCGAACGGGCTCTGCGTGTGGCCGAGGAGCAGTCGGGTCTCGCCTTCAGTCTGTACCTCGGCCCTTGGTCCGATGGACGGGTCGGGGCAGAGAAACTGCATGCGGAGTTGACCAATCCCGACTACACCGTGCTGATCGCCGTCGACCCGGCCTCCCGTGCGCTGCAGATCGTCACCGGTCGGCAGGCCCGCATCGCTCTTGACGATCGAGCCTGCGCGCTCGCGGCGATGTCGATGACATCATCCTTCGCCGCGGGTGATCTTGCCGGCGGTGTCCGCGATGGCCTCGCCGTTCTCGGTGAGCAGGGGCGCCGAGTCCGGGTCGAATGGATCGACCAGCCCTGAGCTGCGGTTAGCTCGCGGCGTCGGCTGCCCGGGCGCGCATCGCGCGCAACACACTGTCGCGCCCTTCCTCGACCAGTCGGCGCAGTGCTGCATTCAGATCGGTCCGGGCGAGGAAGGAATCGGTGGCCGTGATCGTGGTGTCATCGACGAGGAGCACGGGATACAGGCCCATCGCAATGGTCTGACCCATTTCCATCGTCTGACGGTCCCACGCCTCGACGACCTCGTCGAAGAATCGCTGGCGGAAGGGTTCGAGTAGGGCAACCTGGTCGGGTTGGACGAAGCCGGCAATGGTGGCTCCGAGCATCGCGTTCGGCAGATCGGCGCGCTCCATCGCGTCAGTCCACGCGAGTTCCTTCGCCTCGGGAGTGGGACGTGAGGCGCGTGCCTGGGCGGCCTGACGGCGACCGGTGGCGGTGTCGTCACGGGTCAGTTCAGCCTCGATCCGATCGAGTTCTGCTCGACCCGTCGCAGCGAGGCGCTGGAGCAGGCTCCATCTCAGATCAGCATCGACGCTCAATCCCTCGAGCGCGTACTCCCCGGACAGCAGGCCATCGACGATGTCAAGGTGCTCCGCGGTGCTGGCGCTGGAGGCGAAGGATCGAACGAACGCCAACTGTCGATCCGAGCCGGGTTCGGCCTCGGTCATCCACCCCTGGAGGGCAGTCGCGAGGCGAAGCAGGTAGCCATCCCGGTTCTCCGGTGTCGCATAGAGATCGATGGCCATGCGGATCTGGCGAAGGGTCTGCTGAACGACGCTGATTTCGACCTCGCGTGGAACGCCCGCGATCACCAGATCGAGGTAGTCCCCGGTGGCCACCTCACCGTCGCGAGTCATGTCCCAGGCCGCTCCCCAGATGAGGGCTCGCGCCAGGGAGTCGTCGAGGTCGCCGAGGTGTGCGACCGCTGTCTGCCAGGACCGGTCATCGAGGCGGATCTTCGCGAAGGTGAGGTCGTCGTCGTTGACGAGCAGCAGATCGGGCTGTCGCACCCCGGTGAGACTCGGGACTTCGGTGCGTTCGCCGACGACATCGAGTTCGATGCGATCGCGCCGGCGCAATCCCTCGGGTGTCTGGTCGTAGAGGCCGAGAGCGACCCGATGAGAGCGCAGGGTGGGTGCGACCCCCTCCGGACTCGACGGAGGCTGCTGGATGATCGACACGCTTGTGTAGGCGCCGTCTTCGTCCACCACGAGCTCCGGGGTGAGCAGATTCACTCCCGAGGTCTGTAGCCATTCATGGGTCCACTCGCTCAGATCCCGACCGGAGGCGGCCTCGAGTTCGACCAGGAGATCCTTCAGGCGAGTGTTTCCCCATGCATGCTTGGTGAAGTAGGCGATGAGCCCGGTGATGAACTCCTCTTCACCGACCCAGGCCACGAGTTGGCGCAACGCTGATGCGCCCTTCGCATAGGTGATGCCGTCGAAGTTCACCCGGACGGAGTCCAAATCGACCATGTCGGCAGCAATGGGATGCGTCGAGGGAAGTTGATCCTGGCGATAGGCCCATGCCTTGCGCAGGTTGGAGAACGTGGTCCATGCGTCGGTGAAGCGCGTGGCATGGACATTCGCGTGGTGCGCGGCCCACTCTGCGAACGATTCGTTGAGCCAGAGGTCATCCCACCACGACATGGTGACCAGATCGCCGAACCACATGTGGGCCATCTCGTGCAGGATCGTGTTCGCTCGCTGCTCATACGCCGCGTCGGTGACCCGGCTGCGGAAGACATAGTCCTCCAGGAACGTTACGCATCCTGCGTTCTCCATGGCGCCTGCATTGAACTCGGGAACGAAGAGCTGGTCGTACTTCCCGAACGGGTAGCCGATGCCGAAGAGGTTCTCGAAGAAGGCGAAGCCGGCCTTCGTGAGATCGAAGATGTCATCGGCGTCGAGGTGCTCGGCGAGTGAGGAACGACAGAAGATGCCGAGGGGATAGGTCCCGAACTCGCCGGTGTAGGAGTCGCGTACGGCGTAGTAGGGACCGGCGACAAGCGCGGTGATGTAGGTGGGGATACGAGGGGTGGCCGCAAAATCCCAGCGAGCGGCACCCTGGCCGAGGTTCACCGGCTCGGGCGTGGGTGCATTGCTCACGACCTGCCAATGGTCTGGTGCGGTGACGTGCAGCGTGAAGGGTGCCTTCAGGTCTGGCTGCTCGAAACAGGCATACATCCGGCGCGCATCGGCTGACTCGAACTGGGTGTAGAGGTACACCTCGTCGTCCACGGGATCGACGAAGCGATGCAGGCCCTCACCGGTGCGCATGTAGGCGCACTTTGCGCGGATGGCGAGCGCGTTCGCCGGCTCGAGATCGGTGAGCTGGATGCGAGCCCCGTCGAAGTGAGCGGCCGGATCGAGCGCGCGGCCATTCAGGGTGATCGACTCGACCTCGGGGGCAATGAGATCGATCCAGGTGTCGGCACCGGGCTCGTGGCAGGTGAACACCACCGTGGTGATCGAGGTGAAGGTGTCCGGTCCCGTCGTCAGGTCGAGGTCGACGTCGTATCCGTCGACCTCGATGAGGGTGGAGCGTTCGGCGGCTTCGGCGCGGGTGAGATTCTCGCTGGCAGGCACCGGGACATCCTGGCACGGGGATGCCGATGGTTCAGCGCGAGGCGGTAGCGTCGGGGCATGAGTAAAGCTGATTCGGCGATCGTCTCGGCAGATTTCTGGTTTGATCCGATCTGCCCCTGGGCCTGGATGACCTCCCGATGGATGCTGGAGGTCGAGAGGGTCAGGCCGGTGCAGGTGCGCTGGCATGTCATGAGCCTTTCGGTCTTGAATGAGGGTCGGGATATCTCCGAGCAGTACGCGCAGTTGATGGCGAAGGCTTGGGGTCCGGTGCGCGTGGTCATGGCTGCGGCTGACCTCGAGGGTGAGGGCATCGTGGGGCCGCTCTATACCGAGATCGGCACCCGCATCCACCCCGGCGGGGAAGACTTCGATGGGGCGGTCCGAGGAGCAATCGGCGCTCTGGGCCTGCCCGATTCGCTGCTGGCGGCAGCGACGACGGATGCTGAGGATGAACGGCTGCGCGCGAGCCATGCCCAGGCAATGGACCTGGTGGGTGACGATGTCGGCACTCCCGTGATCGCTTTTCCGGGCTCGGCTGGTCTGACCGCCTTCTTCGGCCCGGTCGTCACTCGGGTGCCAAAGGGGGAGGCAGCTGGACGTCTATGGGACGGCTGCCTGCTCGTGGCCGGCACCCCAGGATTCTTCGAACTCAAGCGAACACGCACCGCCCGACCTTCCTTCGACTGACGTGGATGTTCTGCCCTGCGGGACACTTGGCTCGAGGTATTCCACTGAGGGGGACGCAGGCGTCAGACTGCACCCCATGGACACCGCCGCGGATTCCCTGCCCTTCTTCGGTCACATCATCGACGGCGAGGAGGTGCCCTCCTTCGACGGCGCGACAATGTTCGACATCGACCCCTACACCCGCGAGCCCTGGGCGGTCATCGCCTGCGGCGGGAAGACCGAGGCCGATGCGGCTGTAGCCGCGGCACGACGGGCCTTTGATGAGGGGCCCTGGTCGCGGATGGGATACGAGAAGCGTCAACAGCTCATGCACCGGCTCGCCGATCTCATGGTGGAGCATGCCGAGGAGCTCGCCATGGCCGACACCCGCGACATGGCTAAGCCGATCACCCAGTCCCATCACGATGTCACTCGATCTGAGTTGAATGTCCGCTTCTTCGCTGACCACGCGCGCATGTCGACGGCGGAGGCATTCCCGATGGACTCCGGGCATCACGCCTACCTGCGATGGGAGCCCGTGGGTGTGGCAGCGGCGATCTCGCCTTGGAACTTCCCGCTCATGCTCGGCACCTGGAAGGTTATGCCAGCGCTGGCGTGGGGCAACACGGTGGTGTGGAAGCCCGCAGAGGACACTCCGGTGTCCGCGACCATCCTGGCCCGTCTGGCGATCGAGGCGGGCTTCCCGCCTGGAGTCCTCAACGTGGTGCACGGCTACGGTCCGGACTCGGCCGGCTCGGCGCTGACGGAGAATCCCGATGTCGATCGGATCACTTTCACGGGTGAGTCCGGGACCGGCAAGATCATCAGTGGTGTCGCCGCCCGCAACCTCACTCCGGTCAGCCTCGAACTCGGGGGCAAGGGCGCGAACATCATCTTTGACGATGCTGACCTGGACAACGCTGTGCACTGGGCAGTTCAGGCGATCTTCCGCAACGCCGGTCAGGTGTGCCTCGCGGGGAGCCGCCTGTATGTGCAGAACGGCATCTACGAGGACTTCATCACTCGCTACAAGGCGGCGGCCGAGGCGCTGGTGATTGGCGACCCGAAGGATCCAGCCACGGAGTTCTCGCCGGCCCTGGCGAGCGAGGAACACTTCACCAAAGTGTCGGGATATCTCGGCAGCGAGGCCCTCGGCGGCGGTCGGGTACTCACCGGGGGGCTCGGTGAGGGCTGGGGCGTGCAGCCAACGATCATCACCGATGCGCCCGCCGATGCGCGTGTAGTGAAGGAGGAAATCTTCGGGCCTGTCACCGTCGCGACACGATTCGACACCGAGGCGGAAGCGATCGCGCTCGCGAATGACACCCGCTACGGATTGAATGCGATGGTGTTCACGGAGAACCTCTCGCGGGCCCATCGAGTATCGGCGCGATTGAACGCCGGCACCGTCTGGGTGAACTGCTTCTTCATCCGCGACCTCCGGGCACCCTTCGGCGGCGTCGGTGATTCTGGCGTGGGTCGCGAAGGCGGTAACTTCAGCCGGGAGTTCTTCACCGAGCCGAAGGCTGTCATCATGCAGATCGACCAGCAGGCAGATCGATAAGCGTTGACTCAGGCTGAGTGCAGATCGAGAAGCCTCTCGGCCTCGGCATAGGCGGCAGCAGGATCACGCACGTCCAGCAGAATGCTCTGCATACCGCTGTCCGTGCCGCCCTGCGCGTACACCGGATTGTCGTCGATGAACACGATCCGATCAGCGGGCATGCCCATGGCGTTGATGGCCGCCTCGTAGGCACGCCGATCGGGCTTTCGGATGCCGAGTTCACTGGAGTCGATCACGATGTCGAACCAGTCGAACCACGGCTGCGCTTCCACCCACTCCCGGCCCTGGAAGTCCATGAGCTCATTGGTGAGGATGCCCAACCGCCGACCCGCTTCGTGCACTCGTCGGGCGAGATCGAGACCCACTGTTCGAATCGGCTGGACTCCCGGGGTCTGGAACATCGCCCGCATGAGAGTGGGATGGCCGTCCAGGGGCGCGCCGCGCTCTTCAGCATTCTTGGCGAACGTCAGCCAGTAGTCACGCTCGGTGAGCTCACCGGCGAGATAGCGCTGCCACCGCTCATCACCCGCCGGATCGAAGGGGCCTCTCCCCTCGACGGTGCCCGCGGGAAGTCCACGCAGGCGCTCGTAGTCATCGGCGATCTCCCACGCGGATTTGAAGAACACGACCCCGACATCGAGGAGGAGCCCCATCTGCTGATCAGCCATTAGTGCATCCTCCTCTCCGGTGCTGGCGTGATCGACTCGCCGCGTGCGTGGGCGAGCAGCGTTTCTCGCAGAGAGCGCTTCGGTTCCTGAGGGGGGAGATCGACCTCGACCCATGAGTCGATGATTCGAGTGGGGTACACCGCCAGTCGGGTACGCGGATCGCCCTGCTTCTGACCGTCCACGACGCTGAATCGCCATAGGTGAGAGGGACAGGTGACGCATCCCTCGCGCAAGATGCCCTCGCTCAACGATGCACCGTTGTGCGGGCAGACATCGGTGATCGCTCGCACCCGTTCTTCGACGAGCGCGATGAGAACGGCGCGCTCATCGAGCTCGACGCGCACCATCGTTCCCTCGGTCAGTTCGTCGACCGGGAGCGCTCGATACCAGGACATGGTCAGGCTCAGCCGTTCGGGCGGAGTTTTGACACGGGCTCTCCACCGATTGCCCACTCATCGGGGGAGACCTCGTACAGCGCCACCCGGATTCGCTGCGGATCGCCACCGAGCACCTCGGCTGTTGCTTCAGTCAGCCGTCGCATCAACTCGTGCTTCTGCTCGACGGTCCTGCCCTCGAGCATCGTGACCTGGATCATGGGCATGGTGACTCCTTTCGATGGTTATACGCAGGCGAGGGTGACCGAACCCATGTGGT
>Ga0075480_10002382_pt1 | contig 12092 bp, 7 predicted proteins | sample DEB08_DNA_7_FD_81590 | JGI IMG/M metagenome (GOLD analysis project Ga0075480, IMG submission 81590) | Aqueous microbial communities from the Delaware River and Bay under freshwater to marine salinity gradient to study organic matter... | ecosystem: Environmental > Aquatic > Marine > Coastal ... | reverse complement strand
GCTCATGGTGAGTTAGCCATGCCTGGCCGATTCAATTATATCTATGAAGCTCAAGATGCAATAGACAGTTTCACTTCAACTACGGCTCCAGTGATGTTTGTGGGCCATACTCACTTTCCCGCTAAGTTCAGATATGACTTAAACACCAATCTTGTTCACAAAGATCTTTGTAACAATGGTCACTTGCTAGCCAATGAACGTTATTTGATAAATGTTGGCTCAGTTGGAGATCCGCGAGATGGTAATACGACAGCCTCTTATTGTATCTATGATGCCGATCAAAAATACCTTACATACAGACAAGTTCCTTTCGATATAAAAAGCTTTAAGAAAAATCTCTTAAAAGCCGAATTGCCAGTAAAACCATTCTTTATTCGAGTTTACGAAGGTTCTGAACAGGAAGCACAGACCATAAAAGATATGGCTGTCATGGAAGGAAATGAGGCCACTGAAAGCTCTGGGGAAATTCAACGAATCAGCAGGAGCGAAGATGTTAAAACTGGCCGGCAAAAAGTTACTTTTTCACTGGATGATGTACGAAGCTCAAGAAAATCTAAAGAAGAAAAGGCTAAGAGAAAAAAGTCAGAAAAAGAGTCTAGGCGTAAAGGTTTAAAAATTTACTTATCTCTACTTCTCATCTGCTTACTTGGAGCGGGAGGCTTTTTATTATGGAAACATTTAGAAGAAGAGTCTGCTAGGAAAAGGCTAGATGCCGCGAATGTAAAGAAAACCCAAAATCAAGATGATAAATACCCAGTTATAGTTCAGAAGAGTGATTCTAATTTATTTCTTTCAATTGATAAAGCTAAAATCCCAGAGGGGACATCAATAGAAAATTCTTCTCTTAAAGGTTGGAAAAGCGAGAAAGGTAAAATTTCCTGGAAAGTCAGAGTAAAAGAAAGAGGCTGGTACAAAGTTCTTATAGATCATGAAAAAGCAGAAGGTGAATCTCAGATAGAAATTAAATTGGGACCTCATTCTGTAGCAGCAATTTTAAAGCCTGCCAGTGGAGAGCAAGCAATTATAACTTTTGAAAATGGCACAGTTGGAGACATGAACTTTTCTCTTTCTCTTGCCAGCTCCAGCGATCAACCTGTGACAGAATTAAAATCTGTAAAGCTAAAGTTTCTTGGTTTTGACAAGCCTTTTGACTATGAAGAAACACCTCTACAACTAGGCGGTTTTGAATCAGGCTCATATAAAGGCTGGATCACTTCAGGCTCCGCTTTTGGAAATAAAGCGATGTCTGCTGATCATCTACAAAAAGGGCTCGAAATTAATGGTGTCAGAGGGAAATATTTTGCTTCTTCCTTGGCTTTAAAACCAAATGCAAAGGGGGCAATTCAAACTCCACCCTTTGTTGTTAAGCATAAAACATTGGCAATACTGGGTGCAGGAGGAAAGGATTGTTCTATTAAGGTTTATGTTGATGGCCAAGCTGTAGAAACTCATAGTTTTTCAAAATTCTCTAATCTTAAAAAGATTTATTTCGATATGACCCCACATACTGGAAAGCTTGCTTATATCGAATTCCGTGACAATGGCTTAAGCCACATTGCTATTGATAATGTTACTCTTCTAAGTACTGGTGCCAGCTCTTTCAAGCCTGGAGAATCCAAAACAGTTATAGGCAAACGAAACCTGGCACAAGTCAATAAAATGAATCAGTTCCTCAGTAAGGCTGGAGAAAAGCTTATTAAGAAAAACTTCAAAGGCTGTGTGAGTGATTTAGAGGAAGCTAAGTTTGTCACTGGAGTAAATACAGACTCTTACAAAAAAGCCGTCGAAGAAATTGCCGACTTTGAGCAGTTTTTCATAAACACCTTTAAGAAAGACCTGAAAAAAGAAACAACGATCATACCCAAAGGAACAGGCCTTGAGAAAAAGGTTTTTGTAGAAGCTATAGAAGGCAAAAGGGTTCAAGTAAAAGTAGATGGCTCTGCAAATACAACTCCACTTGGTATAATGCACTTATCTGACAAAGGAATTCGTCAAAGGCTATCCCAAAACCCATTAGGACTTTTGGCATATCATATTGATAAAGAAGATATAGAAGAAAAAATAAAAAGTATCAGGTACAACCCTGGAAATCTTATTGCAGTTCTGGTTAATGCAGCTACAGGAGGCCTAAAAGTTCAATACCCTAAAGGTGCTGTGGTTGGCAGTATGATTGAAATTTGGGCAAGCCAAGTTAAAGAAAAAACAAAGTGGGGATTAAAGGTTTCTTCGAGTAATGGAGAGCAAGTTTTCGATAAAGCAGAGGAGTTATCGATTAAAGATGTTTACCCAAATTACAAAGCTAAAGGAATGACCAAAAAGCTGTTTAATGTTCACCGCTATGATCTAACTACAGAGCAGCAAATCAAAGAACTTAGCTTTGTAAAAAGTTCAGGTGAATTGAACAGTATGATTTTAATTATCAAAAATACTCAAGGTCAGATTGTTTGGCAAAAATCATTCAACGAAAACATAAGTAGCAAAACAAATTTGCTGCTTTCAAAATCAATAAAACTTTATAGCAAAGAACTGCAACCAAAATTACTAAATCTCGCCTTGGGAAAACCATCGACTGCAAGTGATTCTCATTCTGGAGGTTATGCGGGAATTAATGATGGTATATGGTCTTTTACTCAACCATTTTTATTTGGCAGTAGTAAGAAGGGCAGTTTCCCGAAGTTTGTGACAGTAGACTTAGAGTCTGTTCAGAAAGTTAATATGCTGCGCTTTGGAATTCCCAATAGAGGCTCTACGAAGAACATTTCTTTGCAGTATAGTGTGGATAATGCAGAATATAAGACCATCATGAACTTTGAATTCCTACAGGGAAACACAGAACGATACAGCGCATTTTTTGAAACTGTAGAAGCTCGTTATTTAAGAATTCGCTTTAATGAAAACTATGAAGAGACTTTAAATAGAGCAGTCAATACTCATGTTTTCATGAGTGAATTTGAAGCTTATTATTTAGATTGACCAGTTTCCCAGGCCTTTTCGATAAGTTCAATCATATGTTTATTTTTTGTGGCAAGAGCGTAATCTAAAGAAGACTTAAAGTTCTTGGAGTTCATAGATTTTACGGATGCTCCATTTTTGAGTAAAGCACTGGCTGCTTCAAACTTTAAAAACTTTACTGCTAACATTAGAGGTGTCATTCCGGAAGAACTAACAGAGTCTACAGCAGGAGCATTTTTGTGCTTGATTATTTCATTGATTAAATCTGCATTATCTCCAAATGCCGCAATGTGAAGAAGGCTTCTACCTTCCTTGTCTAAAAATCTTAAATCGGCTCCTGCTTCAGCTAAAGAAGAAAAGACTTTTAAATTTCCTTGAGCTGCAGCTAGTGATAGGGGCCTCATACCATTACCCATCTTAGCATCAATTTTTGCTTTATTTCTTAGAAGTAAGGCCGTTGCAGCCAGTCCATCACCAAGAACTGCATAGTGAAGAGGAGTCATGCCATCCTTATCTGCTCGATTCACTAAAGCACCTGCGTTTATGAGAGTATTGAGAACCATTACTTGATTCGAAGCAGCAGCTCTCATAATTGGGCTAGTCCCGGAGCTGTTAATCATATTGATATCGTGTTTCCCAATCGAGAGCAAAAGGTCAACCATTTCTGAGTTCATACTTTCAACTGCTAGCATGAGAAGAGTTTCATTTCTTTTACCTAAGAATACTCTTTTAGATTTATCTTTAAGAATTTCTTTAACTTTAGCTAGGTTTCCAAGCCTAACAGCACGTGCTATTGGACTATGTTCAGCGAAGTCCAGTTCATCTCTATAATTTTGTTCTCCAGAGTAGACTTCAGCATATGCTTTAGATTTTTCGAAGTCGAAACTAATTTTTAACTTTTTAAGAATGCTGTTGCCAATCTGGTTATTAAGAAAAATGATACCTTTCTGAGGGAAGAGAATATAGTTTTTTGCAGGCTTATTAATTTTAATTGCTCCAAACTCGACTAGATCAACTTTTGCTGAAAATTGATCTTTACTACCGCCAGGTTTAAGAAAGATTCTTGGAATCCTATAGTTGCCTTTTAAGTGTTTTAACTTCAGGGCAGTATTTGATCTAAGAACAACACCGTCTTCTTCGCCTGTATCTAGAAGAAATTCATCTTCACTACTATCATTTAATTTGGCTTTAACTACGGGAATTCCTGCATTGGGATTAGCGTCACTGTAGATTCCGAGGTTTTTAATTGGATGAGTAACCTTTATATCAAAAGCTTTTCCTTTAGGTTTAAATTTTTCACGCTTAAAGAAAGTTAAAATGAAGTTTTGATAGTCTATAGTGAAAGGCATTTTACAGAGAATGTCACAGCCAATCACTCCAATTACTGGGTCTTTCATTTTGTAGTACCTTTTGGAAACGTTGCCGCTGTAAAGGATATGATTTTTTATTTGTAATCTACCGAGGCTAATGGAATCAACTCTGAAGAAATTGAAGCGGCGAACATCATTTACAGTAGTTGTTAAACCAGGAATATTTTGGCTAAGGCCTAACTGCTTAGCGTAGTTTTTGTCGATCATGCTTATGTTTAAGCCTGTATCGATAGCAAATACTCCCACTACATCGCCGTTTATACTGACTGAACGAGTGAAAATTAAGTCTCTACCAGAAAGAAGAGGAAGGGCTTCCATACCTCTTTTATTATTGAAAACCACTTCACTGACAAGATTTCCTTTTTCGTCTTTCACCTGAGCCAAAAGACTGAAAGAGACAATCATAAATGTAAAAAATATGAAGAGCTTTCGCAATTTTAGATCCTTTAAATTTTGAGCTAATATCCATCGAAACACTTATTACTCAAGTAAAGAGGTCAATTATCTTTGTGGAATAAAAAAGGCCGAGTAAAAAATACTCGGCCTCAAACTAATCTATAAGAATGGAAATTATAGCGTTAAGCTGAATCCATCACGTGGTTGAAATTGTAGCCATTGATTAGCTTCAGAATTGTTTGAGAACTGCTTTTTCTTATCATCCCAAAGTAACTCTTGACCTTGGAACTTAAGTGCAATACATCCAAGAAGTAGAGATTGAGTAAATGGAACAGAGTAGTCAAACTTAGAACCACATTTGTTAAGGTCTCCAGCTTTTGCTGCGTGAACCCACTGTCCGTAGTGGTTATCGTTTTTATGCTTCTTTGCCTCAGCTCTGTAATGCTTCTCAAGAGCTTTAACATCATCTTTCTTATACTCTGAACCAATCGCAATAGGAAGTGGACGGCCAGCGTGAGAGCCTCCAAGAGCAGTCATTTTAGAACCAACAACCATACAGCCGTTACCACCCATATTTAGATTTGGGTTTGCTCCAGAAGGAACTGCAGGAGCATTTTGTTTACCATCTTTTTTACCATCGTGCCAGGTAATTTTCATTGGCTTACCAGTAACTGGAGATTTGTCGAACCACATTTCGATAGTTGACCAAGTTGGGTAAGCAACAGTTACAGGTCCAGAAGCAACAGCTTTAACTTTGCTTGGAAGACCTAACTTAAATATCCAGAAAGCAGGGTCAACATTGTGAACAGCCATATCACCCATAGCGCCACAACCGAAATCCCAGAATCCTCTCCATTTGAATGGAACATAACCTTTAGAGAATGGGCGAGCAGCAACAGGGCCTACCCAGCTATCCCAGTCTAGGCCTTCTGGAACTGGATCTTCTTTTGGTGCTTGAGTCATGCCTTGAGGCCAAACTGGACGGTTAGACCAAGAATGAACTTCCTGAATATCTCCAAAAGCATTTTCTGCCTGCATTTGAGACCAAAGTTTTAGACCACTTCCAGCGTGTCCTTGGTTACCCATCTGAGTAACAACGCCATACTTTTTAGCAGCATCAAGAAGAACTTGACACTCTTGGTAAGTTCTAGCTAAAGGCTTCTGAACGTAAACGTGCTTTCCACGCTTAATTGCTTCTAGAGCAATACATGCGTGAGTATGGTCTGGAGTTGAAACAACTACACCGTCAATTTCCTTGTCATGCTTATCAAGCATCTTACGGTAATCACTGTATTGTGGAACACCTGAGTGCTTCTTGAAATTTCCTTTGGCGCGATCTTTGTCGACATCAACCATAGCAACTAGTTTTGCTCCGGCGCCAATCATGGCTCCCATATCGCTTGAACCTTTACCACCACAGCCGACTTGAGCAAAACGGAATTGCTCACTTGGTTTATTTTGACCAAATAACATTCCAGAAGGTAAAATAGTAAAAGTAGAGGCTGCTGCAGCCGTCTTTAGAACATCTCGACGCGTAGCTTTAAGCACTTTCGACATAGAGTTTCTCCTTAGCATTTCGGTTATATACACACATTTTCTCAAGAAATTGAGAATCTATGGCAAAGAAATTTTATACAAATTCATCGAATCTTTCCATGAATACTGACAGTAATCCAGCTTAATGTCAGAGTATATTGTTTTGAATCATTCAAATTCATCGCCATAGAATGAATTTATTTTTAATTCTTTGGAAATTAAATGTTTTTGAGTTGCAAAAAACTTCCAATATCAGTTTGTTCCATTCAATAAATTGAACAAGACCTATTATCTCATAACCGAAGTACAGTTTTTATTACGCTGCTATACTTTTAAAGAGAGTGCGATTAATCATCTTGATCAATAGTCCAAAGATTAGGTGAAGTCGTTGAGAAAGGGTTCATATATTGAACCGAACCATCAGCCATTAACATATTGACCTGGCTCTTACCATGAACACTTAAGTTGATGGTTGAGTGATCGTTATAATGCATGGTAAACCATGTATGTGAACTGCTGCCGCCTCCTACTCGGTTATATTCAATTTGGTCGCGTTCAACAAGCAGTAAAGTTGATGAAGTATCGCTAATGTTATTAACCTTCTCTGAGCCATTATTCCACATGACTCCTTTACCATCATTTGCTTGGTACCCGGCATTACTTGAATAGCTTCGTAAAACATAAGGGTCTTGGTCCCCCCATATTGAAGATGGGCATCTGTAGAGTTGGTGACGTTTTTTATCTGACTTATCAAAAGTTGTGTAGAGCAATTCAGCGTCAGTTAAATCTCTGCCGTCGAAAGGCGAAAGTAAGTCATCCCAGGTCATGTTATAATTTCCGGTAGTTGCAGTTGGGAGTTGGTCATCACTGTCAGTAATATAAGTATAGAGTGCTGTTCCCAATTGTTTTTGCTGACTTCCACAAACAGCTCTTAAAGCTTTCTGTCTTGCTTTACTCAGTGATGGTAGAAGAAATGATGCCAGTATTCCAATGATTGCAACAACAACAAGAAGCTCAATTAAGGTAAATTTTTTTTTCATCTGCAGGCTCACATTTCATCTATATATATAAAATGTATGGGGTCTGAATTTTGATTTCAAGTATTATGTGAAATAAGTTCAGGAGGGGTATAAAAGGCTTTTTAAGCGTTTTTTTTAATTAATCTTCCAGGCTTTTTCTGGAAATACCACCATTCGACTATTAGAAAGAGAAAGGCGATAAAGGTAATCATACCCCATAGTGATTTATCTGTCTGAGCTTCCTCTTCATTTACTGTAACAGTGATTTCGTTAAACTTTACAGAGCTTAGTTTTTGCAGCGAAGTTTCTGTGCTACTCAGTAGCGACATGCCTATCGTTTGGACTAATTCATTGTTCTCATAAACTTCATAGTTTCCACTGTTCAGAGATGGAATACCAGATATGAGCCCCTTGTTACTACTGGTAGTAGTTTCAGAAAGTCCTTCAGGACCTTTGACTGTGTATTGCGTATTAGCTTTGAGGAATATTTCAGGTAGCATCCCTGTTTTATTGCCTGTTTTTTCAGAAAGCCCAGCATCAGCCAGTGCCTTATTCACAGTATTTGTGATCATAATAGGGAAGGCGATTTTGTATGGGAGTGTTGAGGCATAGTAGTGAAAGAAAAAATGATATGAGGTTTTGTCGCCGACATTTTTCTTAACTATAACTGGAGCTTTTTCTCCATAGGAGAGAATTTCGTAGGCTTTTTTCTCAAAGTCTACGGGTTTGATTCCTTCTTTAAACTTTGCAGTACCCATTAGTAGAACATCATCTAAACTCGTATGCTGGAGAATCAGGTCAGTTCGGTCCCAATCGATAATTTTGGATTGTTTATTATCCACAGAAATTAAATCTTTCAGATCATCTGGTATAACTTTAAATGAGACGAGAGTACTAGAGTCAAAATCCAAGTGTTCTTCTTTATCTGTTATTACTAAATCAGCAACAGTTTTATCTGGTGAGATGAGCTTAACTCCTTGCATATTCGAAATGATATTTCTAACCAGGTCCAAGGACTCAGGAACATAAACGTATAGAGGTCTAGCTAGTTTAAGAGATAAGAATGCTTCATTATCTACGCTAAGAGAATCATCACTATCAGTAACGAGTTTTGCATTGATGATGGACTCTTTACTTCCATCGAGTCTGAAAGAAAGTCTTTGGCTTAGTTTATCTCCAGAAAAGATTTTATCGGTGCCAATCTTTTTGCCATTTTGTAAAATTTGTAGTTCAGACGAACCCTGAAATTCTTCGTTCATATCAACTTGGATAAAAACCATCCAGCTTGATTCTCCTGAGCGGACTGCACTCATTCGAGTAATACCTATATTAGGAAGCCTTTCAGTTTTTATCTTTTGGTAATTGAGTTTAAAGGATAGGTCAAATGTTGGTACGTCAGAGATATTTCCATCTGTGTAAAGTAAAACTTCACCGAATTGACTACTCTTGGTCATCGCTTGAGTAAGCCTTAATGCGTCTTCGAAATTGCCTTCGACATCATCAACCTTCAGCTTTTTAACGGCATTAAGCAGGACTTGCCTATTTGAGGTGAAACTGCAAACTCTTCGGGCTGTATTTGAGAAAGATATGATCGCAAGCTCTTGTTCCTCTCGTTTGTTGTTGATCAATTCAACAAGCTTTTCTTTGACCAAGTCCATTCTTGTTTCTTTACTCTTATTAACTGCTCCCATGCTTGCTGAGCAGTCCACCAGAATTGGGAGTTTAGCTCCAGAACTACTTCCAATAGTAAAAGGGTCCATAGCAGCTAAGACGAGAAGGCACAGTATGAGTAATTGAATGAGTAGTAAAATATTCTTTTTGAATCGCTGAAAAGGGGAGTTAACGCGAGAATCTTCCAAAACCTGTTGCCAAAGCAAAAGTGAAGGAATTTCCATTCTCTGTCTTCTAAGTTTGAGAAAATAGAAAATAACTAAAGGTAGAATTAATAGAAAATACCAAGCCGCTGCAGGAATATTAAAACTCATTTAATCCAACCTCTTCTCACTAGAGAGTTGAGTAGGACATCATCTGCATTTGCGTGTGAGTCTGTACTAACATAAAGACCACTGCGTTTTTGGCATTGCTCACTGATGTTAGTTTGTAAAGTTGCTAGGTATTCTTGATAAATTTCAGTAAGGGAGCCAACTGCGGAAATATCTAAAGTTGAAGCAGTCTCAGAATCAACGAACCTTATGTCGCCTGTAAGTTCCGGATTTAACTCAGCAGGGGATAATATCTGTAATGCGTATGGAGCGAGACCATTACTAAATAAAAGATTAAAGGCCTTATTCATGTCTCCTAAGGTCATAAAATCGGAGATAACAATTGCTAAGCCTTTACCTGTATGGTGCTTGACCACTTGTTCGATGCCTTCGTGAAGCTGAAGAGAACCTCCCGCTTGGGCATTTTCGATGAATTTAAAAAAGGCGTTTTTGTGGAACCTTCCACTACTAGGAGAAATATGCTCAGGAACGGAAAGTCCTTCATTTTGTACTAAGTAAAGACTGACTTTTTCATTACTGTGAAGACCTATTAAACTTAGAGCTGCAGCCATTTTTTGAGCCATCTCAAACTTTCTATCGAAGTCCATAGACTTGCTACCATCAAGAATGATGACAACATTCATTTCTTCCTCAAGGTGGAAGAGCTTTAAGTAGGGGCGTTGAAGTCGAGAGAAAATATTCCAATCAATAAATCTTGTATCGTCACCAGGAGAGTAATCTCGATAATCTGAAAACTCAGTGCTACTTCCACCACGGCCACGCAAGTGATCACCCCGATGCCGGCTGGTAAGTCTTTGGCGCGGGTTAAAACGCATTCGCTCTAAGCGACTAACAGTTTTAGGTGAAAGGAGCATTAGGATTAGCTCTCTGCTACTTCCGGAAGCTGATCAAAAATATTCTTTAGAATGTCTTTAATTTCTATGCCTTCTGCCTGACCATCATAGTTTAAGATGACCCTGTGCTGAAGAACTTCACGAGCATAGTGCCTTATATCTGCAAATGAAACATGAAGTCTACCAGATGCTAAAGCCTTTACACGAGCAGCTTTAATCAAAGCCTGAGTTGCACGCGGGCTGGCACCCCATTTAATATAACTTTTAACTTCTGGACTTGAGATTTCCGATTCAGGGTGAGTTGCCAGTACAAGTCGGACAGCATAATCGAGCATATTTTCAGCAACGACTACTTTATCCAAAACTGTTCTGAGCTCCATGATTCTTTCAGAGTTAAGAACTTTTTCGATATCAGTTTTCTCTTTGAGAATAGTTCTATTCACAATTTCGTTAAGTTCATCTCTATTTGGAAAGGTAACGAAAATTTTGAACATGAAACGGTCTAACTGGGCCTCAGGGAGAGGGTAAGTACCTTCCTGTTCAAGAGGGTTTTGTGTTGCTAATACGAAGAAAGGAGGTTTGAGCTGGTAAGTTTTCCCTCCAGTAGTCACAGAACCTTCCTGCATCGTTTCAAGTAGAGCTGACTGTGTTTTTGGTGTCGCACGGTTGATCTCGTCAGCGAGTAGTAGCTGAGTGAAAATAGGGCCTTGTCTGAACTCAAATTGGTATTGACCGTTGGCATCAGAACTCATGATATTTGTACCAACGATATCGGCCGGCATTAAGTCTGGCGTAAACTGAATTCTTTTGAAGTCAAGTTCAAGAACTTGAGACAGGGCTTTAACCAGTTCAGTCTTTCCTAACCCAGGAACACCTTCCAGTAGAACATTTCCACCACAAACTAGAGCAGTAAGTGTCCCTTCGATAACATCAGATTGCCCAACTATAACTTTTGAAATTTCCTCTTTGGCCTTTTCGAACTTTTCTTTGAAATCGTCCGCTTCTGCCTGTAATAACTCTGACATGCTCCACTCGCTTTGCTAGATTATTTTAAACTCCTCCGAATCTCAATCTAGTTAGTATAGCTGATTAGCACGTTATGACAATTTAATAGAAGGCAAAAGCGACCTAAGCTTATAGAAAAGTCTAAAAAAACTTTAAATATTGTGAACTTTTCATGTGAAATCTGCATTCACATGAAGATTATATGATTCTAAAGGAGGAAAATTGTTAAAAAAGAGATAAATTGCTTTTGTAATTACCGACCCTAAAGCGGTTGAGAATCTTGAAAGGACGTCAAATGAAAACTTTTTTTAAAGCTTTAATTATATCATCTTTACTTCTAACGACATCATGTATTGAAATGGCCGTAGGCAGTGCTGTTGTAGCCACTGGAACTTATGTAGCTAAGCAAGGATATGTTTACGAGTATTTCGACCGCAGCTACGATTCATGTTGGCAGGTTATGGATCAGCATGTCAAAAACTTGGCAGGAAATATAACTTTCCACAGTAAGAACCAGGGAACTATAAAAATAGATTTCGAAGAAGGTGGTTCAGCGACTTTCAAAGTAGAAAAAGTGACTAGTAGAGCAACTAAGGTTAGCATAAAATGTTACCAGTATGCTTTGCCAAGTAACTCTTTGGCGGAAGCACACTTTTCTCCACTAGCAGAACAACTGCAATAAAGAGATAAAAATGTGAGCGACAACCGGGTTACACAAACTGTAAGTGTTGCCGGAGCTAAAAAGCCGGTTGTCTCGCGTGTCGGTAAATCAGATACCGTCAGTATAAAATTCAGTATAGCCAACCTAAGCCGACGTTATAAAATTGGTGAAATAATTGGCTCTGGCGGAAACTCTACCGTTGTTGAGGCCTATGACCGAGACCTTCAACGTAAAGTTGCAGTAAAACTTCTTAAAGCAAAATTCCACAAAAACAAAAGAGCTGTTGGGCGTTTCTTAAATGAAGCCAGAATCACCGC
>Ga0075480_10002381_pt1 | contig 12093 bp, 10 predicted proteins | sample DEB08_DNA_7_FD_81590 | JGI IMG/M metagenome (GOLD analysis project Ga0075480, IMG submission 81590) | Aqueous microbial communities from the Delaware River and Bay under freshwater to marine salinity gradient to study organic matter... | ecosystem: Environmental > Aquatic > Marine > Coastal ... | reverse complement strand
CCACCTCATCAAGCACGTCCATCAGGGAATTTACCCGCAGGGCATTGGCTGGGAACCTGGCCTTCGGCAGCCGACGGCGCACAGTTTGATAACGTTCGAAAATGCTAACGACGTCATCCATGCGTCCGGTCAATCCTGCGTTCAATCAAATCACGCACATTTGGTGCGGACAGGGCCATGGTAGCGGGCACACGCAGAAATGGAAGAAAAAATATCAAAAATACTGATTTTGACATACAGCATAAGAATATGATGGTAATTTTGGAATATTTTCGAAAATAATAGATGTATAACGCCAAAATTTTTGTTGTTTTGTTGCTTTAGCCGCCTATAGTTTACACACACTGCGGGGAAAATATGGCATCCAAGAAGATCAAACGGCGCGACATGATCCAGCAGATCGTTCAAGAGCGTGGCGGCGTCAGCGTTGGCGCCCTCGCCGAAATGCTGGGGGTCTCCACCCAGACGGTACGCCGTGATATTGATCTTCTTTGTGACGGCAGCAATCTGCGCCGGGCGCATGGCCGGATCGAACTGGCAGAGGACCGGCTGAATACACCTTTCGACCAGCGCGCGGGCACCAATCTCGCAGGGAAGCGGGCCATTGCCGAGGTCGCAGCGGCTCAGATACCTGATGGCGCGACGCTCTTTGTCTCCATTGGCTCCACGGCCCTGAGCGTTGCGCGCGCCCTGCGCTACCGTAAAGAACTGACCGTCATGACCAACAATCTCAGTGCGGCGATGGCCCTGAGTGAAGAGGTATCAAACCGCATCATTCTGCCAGGCGGGGAGCTTCGTCTTCCCGACCGTGATTTCATCGGTGAGGAAGTGGTCGAATTCTTCGGACGTTTTCGTGCCGAGTTCGCCATTTTTGGCACGGCCGGCGTGGGAGAGGACGGTCGGCTTCTTGAGTTTCATCAATCTGAAGTTCGCGCGTCCGAACGTATGCGTTCCAATGCGCAGCGCGCCATTCTGGTGATTGACCACAGCAAATTCGGCCGTCTCGCGCCGGCAGCAGGCGAAAGTATCCACGATATCGATCAGGTCGTCTGCGATCGGCCACCGAAGGCTGATTTCGAGCCGGTCGTCGAAGGGCTCGGCGACAAAATCGTTTTCGCGGAGAAGACAGAATGACCGATGCAGCGCCCTTCGTTCACGTGGACAATGTAGCTAAGCGCTGGAATGGGCAGTTAGGGGTTGAAGACATATCCCTGTCCATTCCGCGCGGGTCTTTCGTCGCGCTGCTCGGCCCGTCGGGGTGCGGAAAATCAACCACGCTGCGTCTGCTATCCGGGCTGGAGCTACCGGATGAAGGAAACATCACGATTGACGGGCGCGACGTGACGCTTGCGGCCCCCTCCGAGCGCAACCTGTCCATGGTTTTCCAGTCCTACGCATTGTTCCCGCATCTGAACGTTGCCGAAAACGTGGTCTTCGGCCTGAAAGTGCGCAAGGTCGCCGCGGCTGAGCGGCGCGACAAGCTGAAGCGCGCCTTGGAGATCACCGGACTGCTTGGGTATGAGAGCCGCAAGCCGGGCGAGCTTTCGGGGGGACAAAGGCAACGGGTCGCATTGGCGCGCGCAATTGTGGCAAACCAGCCGCTTTGCCTTATGGACGAGCCGCTGTCGAACCTAGATGCCAAGCTGCGTGCCTCAGTGCGCAAAGATATTAAGAAGCTGCAGCTCGATCTGGGAATCACGGTTGTATACGTCACCCATGACCAGACCGAGGCCATGAGCATGGCAGACATGGTTGTGCTGATGAAGGACGGCCATATCCAGCAGACTGGCACCCCGGAGGAGCTATACTACAAGCCTGCAAACACCTTCGTTGCGGAGTTTGTAGGCGCGCCGCCGATGGCATTGATCGACGCTTCTGCCCTGCCTGGCTTTGGGCATGCGGCCCGCATCGGGCTTCGCGCTGAGGACGTCGAGGTGGCTGAAACCGGCAAGGGGCGGCTAAGCTGTACCGTATCGGAATGCGAATTCCTGGGGTCTGAGACCTTCATCGGGCTATCACATCCAGCCGCTACTGGTCTTACCGTGAGCCTGCCGGGACTTCGCAGCATTCCTGCAGGTGAGACGATGGAGATCACCTTCTCAGACGACAGCCTGCACTTTTTCGACAACGTAGGCCGAAGGCTTGCGCAAAAAGCCGGGGAGCCGGCACTGCATGACTGATGCACATTAAGGGAGGAAACCAATGAACGCATTCAGAAATCTCGGACTGGCCGCTGTGTCAGCCACGGTCCTCGCCGCCCCATTGGCGGCAGAGACAGAGCTTACCATGTACTACCCCATCGCCGTGGGTGGTGCACTGACAGAGGTGGTTGACGGTATTGTCGCCGACTTCGAGGCAGCAAACCCAGACATCAAGGTCAACGCGATCTACTCTGGCAACTATGACGACACACGCGTGCGGGCGCTGTCAGCCCTTGCCTCCGGTGAACCGGCGCAGCTGGCAGTGATGTTCTCGATCGACGCCTATGATCTGATCGAACAAGATTTCATCGTGGCTTTTGACGATATCGAAGGCGTGGAGCAGGATTGGCTCAACAGTTTCTACCCGGCGCTGATGGCCAACGGCAACATCGAAGGAAAGACCTGGGGTATACCGTTCCAGCGATCGACCATCGTGGCCTACTACAACAAGGATATGTTCAAGGCTGCAGGGCTCGACCCGGAGGCGCCGCCCACCACATGGGACGAGATGATCTCGATGGGCAAGGCGCTGACCAAAGACGGCAGCTATGGCCTGATGATACCGTCCACGGGCTATCCTTACTGGATGTTCCAGGCGCTGGCGATCCAGAACGGCAAGGAAGTGATGTCGAATGACGGCCTGACCACCTACTTCGATGACCCCGCCGTCGTCGAGACACTGGAGTTCTGGAAGTCACTGAGCCAAGAACACGGTATCATGCCCACCGGCACCGTGGAGTGGGGCACCTTGCGCCAGGCTTTCCTTGAAGGTCAGACCGCGATGATGTGGCATTCGACAGGCAACCTGACTGCGGTCAAGAACAACGCGACCTTTGATTTCGGCGTGGCCGAGCTGCCCGCGAACGTCCGCAAGGGATCGCCAACAGGTGGCGGCAACTTCTACATCTTCAAGGACACAACAGCAGAAGAAAAAGCCGCTGCGCTGAAGCTGATCGAGTTCATGACTTCGCCGGAACAGGCAGCGGCATGGTCCATTGGCACCGGCTACATGGGCGTATCGCCCGCAGCCTATGAGACCGAAGCGCTTAACGCCTACACGCAGGAATTCCCGCCGGCACTGGTTGCGCGCAACCAGCTTGAGAACGCCGTCGCAGAATTCTCAACCTTCGAAACCGCACGTGTGCGCGAAGGTCTGAACAACGCGATCCAGGCTGCGCTCACTGATGCCAAGTCTCCTGCGGACGCCTTGGCCGAGGCACAGGCTGCCGCCGAGCGCCTGCTGCGCGCCTACCAGTAAGTGAAACGGCGGGCGCCTGCCTCTGGGCGCCTGCCACCTTTCTCCTCAGGGGACCGATCCATGACCGATCATGTCAGCAACGAACGCCGCAGGCAGGCGCTCTACGGCTGGATCTTGCTGTCCCCCGCCGCGATCCTGTTGACCACATTTGCCTTCTACCCCTCGCTTGCCACACTTTGGTCCTCACTCTTCAGCCGCAAAACTCGGCGCAAGCCCAGCGAATTCGTGGGCGGTGAAAACTACACCGATCTTTTCGCGGACCCTACTTTCTGGAAAGTGGTCACTAACAATCTGATTTACGCAGGGGCCACCATCCCGATCTCTATCGCTATCGCCCTTGCCATGGCGCTTTGGGCGAATTCCAAGATTCCTGCACGCGGCTTCGTACGCACGGCCTATTTCACGCCAACCGTCCTGCCGATGATCGCCGCCGCGAACCTCTGGCTTTTCTTCTACACGCCCGGGCTGGGTGTGCTGGACCAGCTTGGCGGCCTCTTTGGCCTGCCCAGTATCAACTGGCTGGGCCAACCCGAAACAGCGCTTTGGGCGGTAATTATCGTGACGATTTGGAAAGAGGCCGGGTTCTTCATGATTTTTTATCTCGCCGCGCTGCAGACGATCCCCGAGGATCTCAAGGAAGCGGCCGATATCGAAGGATGTAGCCGCTGGACCTACACCCGCCGCATTGTGTTGCCACTCCTTATGCCGACGACACTTTTCATTATGGTGAACGCGTTGATTAACTCGGTCAAGCTGATCGACCATCTGTTCATTCTGACCAAAGGTGGTCCGAACGACGCCTCAAAGCTGATCCTCTATTACATTTGGGAAATGGCTTTTGCTTTCTTCGACGCGCCGCACGCGGCGGCCATGACAATCCTCGTGCTTGTCGTGCTGGGCGTGGTCGCAGGCATCAAGTTCACGATCCTCGACAAGCGGACGCACTACCAATGAAAGAGTTTTCGCGACATATTGAGGCCCTTGGCGCGCTGCTGCTCGCGATCATCTGGATATCGCCGCTGGTCTTTGCCTTCTGGGCGGCGTTCCACTCTACTTCCGACGCGGTGAATTTCAACCTGCTGTCGCCCTGGACGCTGGAGAATTTCCGCACCGCATGGGCGGGCGCACCATGGCTGAAGTACTTGATCAACACTTTCCTTCTGGTCACGGTCATCCTAATCGGACAGTTCATCGTGACCACGTTGGCGGGCTTTGCATTTGCACAGGTTCAATTTCCGGGCCGGGACTTTGTGTTCATTCTGGTGCTGATGCAGCTTTTCATTCTGCCCGAAGTGCTGATCGTTGAGAACTATGCGATGGTTTCGCGCCTTGGGCTTTTCGACACGATCCTCGGCGTGGGGATGCCCTTCATGGCTTCGGCCTTCGGCATCTTCCTGATGCGACAGGCCTTCAAGGGCGTGCCGATTGAACTACATGAGGCTGCGCGGGTCGAAGGATGTGGCTGGTTTGGCATCCTATGGCGGGTCTACGTGCCACTGGCGCGGCCAACCTATCTGGCCTATGCGCTTGTTTCGGTTTCGACCCACTGGAACAACTTCCTATGGCCACTCATCGTGACCAATTCGCCCGACACAAGACCTTTGACCGTTGGCCTGTCAATTTTTGGCGCACCGGAAAACGGCGTCGATATCAGTGTAATTTCGGCAGCTACGATGATGTCGGTCGCTCCGTTGCTGATCGGCTTCCTGATCTTCCAACGCCAGTTCGTGCAGGCCTTCCTGCGCGCTGGGATCAAGTGAGGCAATGGCACGTTTCCTGCAACTGACCGATTTGCACGTGGTGCGCGAGGGCGCCCTGGCTTCTGGCGTACTAGATACTCGCAACCTTCTGCGAACAGCCATTGATCGACTGCAAGAGCTGCAGCCAGCGCTCGCTCCGTTGGATGCGGCGCTGATCTCGGGGGACATAAGCGATGATGGCAGTCGCGAAAGCTATGCCTTCGCGCGCACCGAACTCAACCGGCTTGGCTTGCCGCTATACGTGGTTCCAGGCAATCACGACGCTCGCGGACCGATGCGCGCGGCATTTGCCGATCTTCCAGAAATGCCAACATCAGGATTGATCGACTGGGTGGTCGACGTTGGCGACACTCGTGTCGTTGGACTGGATACACTGGTCGAGGGACAAGGCGGTGGTCGGCTTCGCGATGAAAGCATCGAGATACTGCGCAACGCGCTTGAGACGACAGGATCAGGCCCCGTGATCATCATGCTCCACCATCCGCCGATCCAGACGGGAATTCGTTTCATGGATGCCATCAGTCTTGAAAATGTGCAGGCGCTGGAACTGATTTTGGCGGATGTACACAACCACGTCGCACTGGTCGCAGGTCACGTCCACGGGGTTCATCACGGAAGACTGGGCCGCCATCATGTGGCGACTGCGCCATCAACTTGTAGCGGTTTCGCACTGGACCGGCGGACCGACGCCCCTAAAGGTTTCTTTCGTGGGCCGACAGGCTGTGCAATTATCGACACAAACCCCGGCGGCAACTGGAGCGCCGTTCCGCTGGAACCAGCGGATGGGCCCTTTCCATTCTAGGACGCTGAGCCATGGACAGCACACCGGTCATAATCGCCCTGAACCTTGCCGCTGCTGCGGCGCTTCTGATCTGGGCAGTCCGTCTGGTGCGTACAGGCTTCGAACGCGCCTTTGGCGGCCAGCTTCGCCAATGGCTCAAACGCTCGACAGGCAACAGAGCGACCTCGGCTGTGACCGGCGCGGGTGTCGCCGTCCTTCTGCAAAGTTCAACGGCCGTAGCCTTGTTGCTTGCCGGGTTCATGTCAGCCGGTGCCATAGGGGGAGCCGCAGGCCTCGCGGTCATGCTGGGCGCGGACCTGGGCTCTGCAATCGTGGTGCAAATCCTGACCACCCGGATATCGGTCCTCACCCCCCTGCTGCTGCTGGTCGGGGTGCTGATTTTTCTGCGCAGCGGCCGCCGATCTCTCCGGCAGATTGGGCGCATTCTGATTGGCCTCGCGCTGATCTTTCTGTCTTTGGATCTGATTGGTGAGGCAAGCTCGCCTCTGGCGCAAAGCGGGGCAGCCAGATCGGCAATGACTTATCTGTCTGACGATCTCATTTCCGCGTTTCTTCTGGCGGCACTTTTTTCCTGGCTGGTGCATTCCAGCGTTGCTGCTGTCCTGCTCTTTGGCACATTGGCCGCGCAGGGCGTTTTGCCAGTGCAGGCCGCTATAGCAATGGTGTTGGGTGCAAATCTGGGCGGAGGCTTCATCGCCTTCTTCCTCACTCTCCGATCGGACATCGAAGTCCGACAGGTGGTCCTTGGCAATCTCATGTTGCGCGGGGGCGGAGCCTGTATCGCAATGGGACTTCTCCATGCACTTGATATCGTGGAAATGATACCGGGGGGCAGCGCGCTGCAACAGACGCTCAACGTGCATCTCGGCTTTAACGGAGCATTGCTTCTGGTGGGTCTGGTCCTGCTGAAACCCACCGCCCAGATGGCCGCGCTTCTGCTCCCAAACAAGCAAACCACCCAGATTGAAGGTGCGCGTTCTGTCCTCGATCCAAAAGTGCAAAACCAGCCGGCCCGGGCTTTTGCCTGCGCTCAGCGCGAACTGGTAGATATGGGTAACCGTATTGAAATCATGCTACGCGACACGATGCCTCTTTTTGACCAGTTCGATGAGGCAGTAGCCGAGCGTTTACGGTTAGAGGGCCGCGCCATCTCGCGCATGTCTTTTGATCTGAGGGTCTACCTGTCGGGTATACGCAGCAATGATCCAAATGAAGACACCGGCACACGCGCGTTTGATCTTGCTGGTGTGGCGACGAACCTTGAATCAGGTGCCGATGTCATTGCGCGGAAAATGGTCAGCCTTGCGCGTCGAAAGCACGAAGAGAAGACCAGTTTTTCAGAAGAAGGCTGGAGAGAACTTTCCGATTTTCACGACAGTGTATTGCGCAATGTCCAGCATGGAATTGCCGTTCTGATGACCGAGGACATTGGCGAAGCGCGGGAATTGGTTGCGCAAAAGGGAATGATCCGCGAGGTCGAACAGCGCCTAGAGCGGAAACACCTTACAAGATTGCGGCAGGGTTTAACAGAATCGATAGAAACAAGCGCTATTCACATAGACCTGTTGCGATCGCTCAAGATGCTCAATACTGCTTTTGCGATGATCGCCTATCCACTTTTGGAGCAAAAAGGTGAACTTCTCGAAAGCCGTCTTTCCACTGACTGATTGGCAATTCTTCGGATATCGCTTCCCTGAAACCGCCACGACTTTCAATCTCATGCCGTGAACAATGGTCACTGAATGGCCCCATTGTCGCCTCCTACCAACCAGTTTCGAGGCGCAAGTCTGATGGAGTCAATTTGGTGGCAAGTATTCGTTTGTTCGGTTTTGCCGCTCTGAGGGTACTACATGAACTGCGTAGAAGAAAAAATTGAAACAGGACCAGATCCAAAAGACTTTGTCAGCTTGCATGGTGGTTCCATTGCAAAACATCTTGTTCCGGACTTGACCGATAACCATATGTCCGTGTCAGTGCTGGCGCGGTCTTCGCTTTCAACAACACTCAAGTTTTCATACGCTGGCGTAGTGTGCGTGGTGAAACACTTTCACGTAGACGATCCCAAAGCGCGTGCATGCTACTTGCGGGAACGCGATGCGCTACGTGTTCATGCGAAGTCAGGGTTGGTGCCCAGTCTGGAATTTTTCTCAGACGAGGCAGGCTTTCTGGCAGTCGAGCACATTGATGGTGAAAATGTGCGAGATGTGATTGATCAGCAGTCTCTCGATTACATGTGCTTTGCCATTGGCAAGTGGCTGGGTAAGTTTGCCAATGCCGCTCCATCCAAGCAGGTATCGGGGAACTGGGAACAATACCTTCACCACTACGCCGAGCTTAACAGCTCTCTAAGCTTCAGTTCGAGCTCTGACTTCCTACGCGAGTTTACTTACGACAAGGTCGTTCTTTCAAAAAATGATGGTGCGCTGTCAAACCTCATAGTTGCGCGCGACGGGAAGCTGTTCGGCATTGATTTTGAAAACAGCCGGTTTAAGCCTTTTGGATGGGACTTGTTGCTGACAGCGAGAGCGCTTGTACGCCTGTTCCCATCGGAAACGAGCCTGTGTATCGCGGAACTGGTCAACGGATTTTGCAAGGCTACAGGCGCCAACACGGAAAAGTACCGAACTTTCTTGCATTTTGTTGCCGTCGGAACTGCTTTTGAAATTGGCACTGGCAAGACGGAAAAACCAGCACTGGCCGCTTTGCGGACCTACAATGAAAAATCCGGTGCCCCGGCTCAGGTTGTTGGCCATGCTCCCTTCCTACCCAAGCGTCTTCAGGAACCCGCTCCCGAACAGGTCCTAGCCTTGTTTCAGCACATCAAAGGTTTGGATCTCGACAGTGTGCCCTTGAAAGAAGCCCAGCCAACCGGCAACGAAGGCTCCCCCCCCAGCTGAGCTTGAGGCGCTCTGCAAAGGATGTCAGGGCAATTGTTGTACCACTGGCCTGGGTCAGAAGGCATACATCGACGCAACGACTGCAAAGCGCGCCGCACTTCACATCCATGAGGACTCAGCGGTCCAGGTCGCCCTAAACTACGCCTCGTATCTACCTGAAAAACACGTGGAGGGGTCCTGCTTGTTTCATGGGCCGGATGGATGTGCTGTGCCCCGCCAAATGCGATCAGATATTTGCAACAATTACGCATGCCATGCAGCCCGAGACATGCTGAACCGGATCGATAAATACAATCCGGATGCCACCCTTTGTCTTGCTGGTGAAGGAGCGGACTTCCGACAAGCGTTCTATGTCCAGAACGGCAAGACTTCCGATGTACCGCTAGAAATGGTGACGCGGGGGCAGAACTATGCCTGAAACAATTTTCGTCACAATCGATAGCTCTCTTGAAAGCAAGGGCGTTCACGATGTTAAGGTAGACCAATACGCCTCAACATCGATTTCCGGTAGCCAAGATGTTTTCTTTACCGATGGCGACGCCATCACAGATCTCGAAATTTCCAAGTTTGGCAAGGGCGATGGTCAACCGGACACGTTCAATTTTGACCTGACGCAGTTCGACGATGATTTCAGCGTCACCATCAAAAGCGAAGGCGCCGAGGACAGCTTTATCATCGATGGCGCTACAGCGTTTTCGGTAAATTCGGGCATCTACACAATAGAATATCTTGGCTCGGACGGGCAAGCATACACCATGACCGTGGACCCCGGCGCCGCATCCGTTGTGGTGAATTATGCCAGTGACGGTGTAGTTTCGGGCACGTCCGGCAATGACATTATTGATGAGGACTATATCGGCGACCCGCAAGGAGATAGGGTAGATGGTGCCGATGGGAATCCGGACATCATCGATGGACAAGCGGGCAACGATAGTATTTCCAGCCGGGCTGGAGCGGACACGGTTTACGGTGGATCAGGCAACGATACCATCGAAGGCAATGGTGGCGCTGATCTGATCTATGGCGATCGGACTTATGACACTCAATACACGTCCCAGAGCATTTCGATCAACAATCCGAGCTTTGAGGATGACGTCTTAAGCGACGGCGATTACATCATTGGCACGTTGTCGGGATGGACGATCGAAGGCTCGGATACTGGGGTTTGGAATCCGACGTCTGCTTCCATTGATGTGGGTACAGTCACAGATCAAAACGTAGCGTACCTCTACGACGACGGCGACAAGATCAGCCAAGTCTTCTCCCAACAATACCAGGACGGCGAAACCTACCAGTTCACCCTGGATATCGGCGACTCCTACGAAGGAAGCGCCAACTTCACGATCAATATTTATGCCGGGTCGACAGTAATCGGAACGTATACCGGCGACACTGGCGACGAAGACCGTCTGGATTCGATCACTGTTTCAACAAATGGCTATTCGGATGACACCCTCGATGGCGAGGATCTCAAGCTGGAGATTGTGTTTAACAGTGGGGGAGTTCTCTCTGTTGATGCCGTCACAGGAGAAGTGCTGACCCCCATTGATCCGGATGAAACACCTGGGGGCGATGACTCGCTTTCAGGTGGCGCGGGAAGCGACACAATCGATGGCGGTGTCGGTGACGATGCGATTTCTGGTGGCAACCAGGCCGACACCATTCTCATGTCGAAGGGTAGTGATTCTGTTTCAGGAGGAGCAGATAGCGATACATATGACGCCAATGCCGGAAGTGGCGCGTCTGGCGAAACAATCGACGTCTCCATCCAGGGCACCGGGGCTCAGAGTGGTTCGGGTACAGTCACCAAGACCGTTGACGGCGGTACCGATACCATCGACGGCTTTGAGGAGATCATCGCTGGCGAAGACAGTGCTGAAGCCGACAGAATCGTTGTCGAAGGGGTGGTCGGATACTGGCAAGTTTCTGGGTTGGATGACAATTCAGTCGGCGTTTTCATACCAAATTTTGGGCCGACAGGGCCTATCAACTTTGGTGGTCCCGGCCAACCAACGCTCAGCGATATTCTGACGGGGACCTATGACCCGGGCACTGGGGCGGTGCATCCTTTTGGAACGTTCGAGATCACATCGGGTGACGAAAGCGGCACGGTGGGAGATATCGCATTCCAAAACTTCGAGACAATCAAGTTTTCTACGGTCTGCTTTGCCCCCGGCACACTCATCAAGACACCCTCTGGGGCCAGAAAGGTAGAGACCCTGAAGCCCGGAGATTATGTCGCGACGTTAGACCACGGGTTTCAGGAGATTCGATGGATTCACAAAGACGACGAAGCAATTGACGGTGAGAACGGCTATCCGATTTTGATCAACGCCGGCGCGCTTGGTGTCAATCTCCCCGAGACCGACCTTGTCGTCTCCTCACAACATCGCATCCTGGTAGGTGAAGCCGGTCAACTTGAACATGTTTTCAAAGAACCTGCGCTGGTACCCGCCAAGGGTCTTATCACCTTGCCCGGAATTCTAAAAATGCGGGGCAAAAAGCAAGTGGATTGGTGGCACTTTGCGTTGGATCGTCATGAAGTCGTTGAAGCCAACGGCGCGCAAGCAGAATCTCTTTTGATTGGCAAAATGGTACTCAACGCGCTCGATGCCTCAGAGCGTATTTATTTGCACAGCATGTTCGGTTTGATTGAGGGCGATGACGTGGCTCTAAACGGTCCGGCTGCTCGCGAGCTTCTTGGACCAGGACAGGCAAAGCGCAGGATCAAGCTCGCGAAACAGTTGCGGGAGTGTGAGAAGCTTACAAAGAGCGGCGCAGGCGACAAAAAAGTTTCGAAAGTTATAATGGGTCAAACCCTTGAAGCTGACTTCCCAAAAGTTGTCATGCAACATCATTCCCCTTAGGCTCGATCAATAGGCCAATACTGTCCAGTAGGTCCGGTTAGAATCTAAGCCCAAACCTATGCATTATCCTCCCCCAGTTTCGGGGCCGGGCGGTGCAGCGCCAGCTCTGCATCTGAAAACCGGAATGGTGCGCGAATGCCCGGAACGCCGTCTAACTCCACCTGCATGCCGCGTGCGACGACCTGAGGGTCGGCCATGACCTCGGCCAGATCGTTGATCGGTCCGGCAGGCACGCCCTGCGCCTCGCATGCCTCCAGCAGGTCCTGCTTGGTGCGTTGCGCGGTGGCCCCGTTGAGGCGCGCGATCAT
>Ga0075480_10002377_pt1 | contig 12101 bp, 9 predicted proteins | sample DEB08_DNA_7_FD_81590 | JGI IMG/M metagenome (GOLD analysis project Ga0075480, IMG submission 81590) | Aqueous microbial communities from the Delaware River and Bay under freshwater to marine salinity gradient to study organic matter... | ecosystem: Environmental > Aquatic > Marine > Coastal ... | reverse complement strand
ATTTACCCGTCACAGGCTATACAATCGTCTGTTCTACTCCCTAAATCAGCGTTAATTACTGATTCTGTTCTTAGGTAGTATAGGGTCTTAATTCCAAGCTTCCAAGCTTCCATATGCACCTGATTCATCCATTTTGGTGAATCCTTTGGGTCAAAGGAGAGGTTTAGAGAAACAGCTTGGTCAATATACTTACCTCTTACTGCTGCCTGTTGTACAATTCCCAATTGGTTAATCTCTGGGAATGTTAGGAAGACTTCTTTATCTTCTTTAGAGATTACTTCTTCAGGAAGTGTTTGAACTGATCCTTTATTCTTTAGAATCTCATCCCAAATCTCATCTGTGTTTATTCCTTTCTTTTCTAGGTACTCTTCAAGGATTGGATTCTTTCTAATGAAAGTTCCTTTTGCAGAATTGAAAGTATAGATGTTAGCTGGGATTGGTTCAATACCTGCTGATACTCCTCCTGAGATAGTTGAGTTAGAGACTGTAGGAGCGATTGCAAGGAGGTGAGTGTTTCTCATTCCTGTACCCTTACACCAGTCAGGTTCTCCGTACTCTTCGGCAAGCTCTCTTGAAGCAGCTTCAGCTTGGTTCTTAATTTGAGAGAAGATAGTATTTGTTAGAGCTGTGGATGCAATTGAAGTGAAAGGTAGGTTCTTCTTCTGTAAAAGGGTATGCCACCCTAATACTCCAAGCCCGATAGCTCTTCCTTTTTTTGCACTTCTATAAGTTCTAAGTAGGCTTTCTCTTCCTTCAATCTTGTAAAGGAACTCCTCTAATACTCCGTCAAGGAAATAGATTGCAGTATGAATTAGATCAGTATCTTTCCATTCATCGTATAGAGCAAGGTTTACTGAGGATAAGCAGCAAACAAAGCTATGTTCTTCGTCTGTATACAGGGCAATCTCTGAACAGATATTAGTCATAGTGACTTCTAAGTTGTTCTTTCTGTAGGCTAGAGGATTTGCTTTGTTCACATTATCTTTAAACATCAAGTAAGGTTCTCCTGTCTCTACTCTCGATTTTAATACTTGAATCCAAAGATCTCTTGCTTCAGGGTCTCCGGCTTCAACTCTATTCATAAAAGCATCGTCGATAACTACAGCCTGATGAAGGTTGAGACATTGCCTATTCACATCTCCTTTAGGTCTTCTAATTTGAAGATACTCGTTAATGTCCGGGTGATTGATGTCTAGGTTTACAGAAGCGGCTCCTCTCCTTACTGCTCCTTGGTTGGTTGCAATAGTTGTTGAATCGTAAATCTTAGCCCAAGGTACTACGCCTTCTGATACCCCATTAGCTCCAATTTTTGCTCCTCTACCTCTAATTCTAGAAAGTCCAATACCTACTCCACCTCCCATTGAGGAGAGTCTCATTAGTTCTGCATTTGTTAATCCAATACCTCTAATTGAATCAGGTGTATCGATTCCAAAGCAGGAGATGGGTAATCCTCTATCTGTTCCAGTATTGGCTAGAACGGGTGAGGCGGGGTTCAACCATCCCTTCCACATATATCTAAAAAACTTAGTTGCTAAGGTAGGATTTCCTAACCTTGCTGCAATTGTATCGGAAACTCTTTTGTAAGCTTTTTTTGGGGTTTCGCCTGGGAGTAAGTACCCTTTTGCAATAGTTGCAAGGGAGATTTCTGTCATCCATTCAGGATAGTCTTTCCCGGCAACCCACTCATTTGTATCTGAGTAAATTGAGTTATTCATTGTTCCTTAAGTTTGTTTATGTTAGAATGCGTCTGACCAGTCTACGTGTCCTTTTGAGTAGTTTGTTACACGATTTGCAAAGAAATCCGTTTGCTGTTTACCAGCAATTACAGCGTCAAACCATTTCATAGCTTTAAGAGCACCTTTATCAATTTCAGAGGAAGGTATAAGAGGTTCAAGTCCTAGATCTGACATCTTAGTATTCACTCTATGCTTGATAAAGTTCTTAAGTTCTTCTTTCTTTAGATTCTCTAGATCCCCTAATTCGAAAACTTTGTCAATAAAGTCAAATTCCAATTGCAAGGATACCTTAGCTGCTTCTTGAATATCAGACAGGAGTTTATCCGTTCTCAGCTCGGGATATTCTTCCATCAAGGTTCTAAAAAGCCAGCATCCTGCTTCTGAATGTAGGGATTCATCACGGACAGACCATTCGATTATCTGTCCAACACCCTTCAGCTTGTTCCTCATTTTAAACGAAAGTAGTATCGCAAAAGAGGAAAAGAGATTTACTCCTTCAGTGAATGCAGAGAAGATAGCCAGCGATCTAGCAGCTTCATGCCAGTCGATTTGTCCGTTATGACCATCTCTAACATTCATTAGAGTTTCAATCTTTGCAGCTGTTGTGGGGTCTTCTAAAAACTCGGCGAAATTATCAAGCCCTAACTCTTCATTTAGTACACTATATGCCTCAGCATGCACAGTTTCAAATGCACCAAATGTAGTTGCCATTGCAATAATTTCCGGCTTACGGAACCATTTTGTAACTAGTCCAGTCCAGTAATCATTCACTACTGTTTCTGTTTGTGCAAAACCTTTTAGGATACCTCCTACAACATTTTTCTCAGCATCTGTTATGGAGGAATGCCAATCACTTACGTCATTTGCTAAAGGAACTTCAGTATGTAGCCAATGTGCTTGTTGTTGTTTTAACCAGTAGTCTTTTGCTCGGGTGTATTCAAATGGCTTGTACTGAACTCTTTCGTCTTTTAGCATGTTTCAAAATTTTTTAGAAGAAAAATCCTCATTGCTGAGGACCTTTATAAATAGTTAAAGTCTGTCCTTGTTTGTAAATTAAAATACTTCTTCCGATTTAATTTTCTCTAGTGAGAAGAACTTCTGTTTAAGAACCTCTCTGTCTGAGGAATTAATACCGGGAACTGATGTTTCAGTAGGTGTTGGAATGTCTTCTATATTGATTTCATTAGAAATTTGTATATGTCCGTTGTTTGTATTTACTAATGCATTAAAGGTCATTCCGTCCATTCCGTAACGATTCTTCATTACGTGTACTCTTCCAGTACCGTTGACTTTATCTTCTTTTTGACGGGAGAGGGATAGGCAGAAATCGGCGACCATTATCTTATCATAGGAGCCTGCTGCTTTATCTCCTTCAATTACGATGTCTTTTGCTCCCATCCTATTTACTTGGGAGGGTGAGAATACAACCGTTTTAAACTCCTTTGCTAGTCCCTTACATGCTACATATAGATCATCGATCTCATCCTTTTTCTCACCGTATCTCTTTGAAGGAGCTTTGAGGTAGTCTATGTAGTCGATTACAATTAGGTCAGGTTTTACTTCCTGGTCTATGCATTTCTGTAGATGGCTTTTTATTGTAGAGATTGAAGCTACCTTTGGTGGATATTCTTTAATTACAAGTTTCCCAGGAAGCTCTTCAACTGTCTTCTCTACCTCCTTTCTATAGGCAGCAACCTCTTCAATTCCTTTACCAGTGAAGTAGCAATCAAATCGCTTACCTACATAATCCTCTCCAAGCTCTAAGGTATAGTAAACTACATTATACCCCATTTTAACTGCATGACCGGCTAAAGCAACCATTGTCCAGGATTTACCTCCTCCTGGGTTTCCAAATACAATTCCTAGATCTCCAGGACCGAAACCTCCTTGGGTAAGTTTATTAACTTCCTCCCACGGGGTAGGGATGGTTGGCCTATAATCCTCTCTGTAGCGGGTCTCAACATCTTTCTCGTACTGGTGTCCGATGTTTTTATCCATACCGGCCTTGAGAGCATTCTCTACAATGACCCTAATTGAATCGTAATCTCCGTTATTAATTAGGTCTGCTGATTCAAGAAGTGCTTTCTTAAGTTCCTGATTCTTACAAAAGGTTGCAAACTCCTCTTGAACGTATTCATGATCTTCGTTAGAGACTTTATACGCTTCTCTTAGCTGGTCAGTAATAGCTGTCTTAAGGATATCATTGGAGAGCTTCTTGGCTTCTACAGCAAGAACATCCATTGTAATTGTTGTGTTGTAGTTATCCTGGTACTTAAGGATTTCTTCGATGATCCATTTGTGAGCGTCTGAATCGAAGTATTCAGGTTTAACTACATCTCGTACCTCTAATAGGAACTGTTTATCTGTGAGTAAGGAAGCAAGTACTTTTATTTGAAAGGGGAGACCGTATTGTGAAAGTTTATTAAAAACCAATTTTGTATTATTTAAGATATTGTAGTCTAATATAAGTAGGATTGGTAGAGAAGAAAACTTACTTCTGGTAGTTTGCAATTAGTCTAAAATTCTCTAACCACTTACCGACATTTGTGGAAACTGCTCCTCCCATACTGTCTTCCTCGTACAGTGCTTCAAAGGCGAGTACATTAAGAGGTGGTATATCTGCTTGAAGAGTTTGTACAATATTTGCAATTTCATGTTCGGGAATATTGGGTTGTTGTAGGTTCATTAGTTCATAATTCGTATACACTCTTTCTATCTGGTTTAGTATATTGAGATGTATCTTCTTATGTTCTCCTTTCTCTACTAATTTCTCACAATCTTCAAAGATCCTATCTAGGGCTATATTCTCCTTTAGCAGATATGGAAAATGTTTAAGCAGTGTCTTTGCACCCAGTCTATTTACTCCAGGAAGATTATCCGATTTATCTCCTAGTAGGGCTTTGTATATTAGATAGTTGTGAGGAGTGACTCCAAATTCTTCTGTTACCAAGAAGGGATCGTAATTCTTTTTCCTGATTGGGGAAAAGACATCAATATTAGGATTAACTAGTTGAAGGAAATCCTTATCAGACGAAACTATAGTAGCTTTTCTTCCTGAAAGTGCGTATTGATTTGCAATAAGTGCAATAACATCATCTGCTTCCACCTTGTCGATGGAGATCATCTGTACCGGTAAGCAGGAGAGATATTCTATGAGCCTTTCCATTTGCATGGCCATGGAATCTCGTTCCATTTCTTTAGTCTCATGAATCTCCCAGTTTGTAATCTTGTTGAGATTACGGTTTGCTTTATAATTAGAATCGACAGTTTTCCTGTGCAGGGTCGATCCTTTACCGTCGAAGACTAATACTACTCTAGTTGGGGAAAGGGTACGGGTAAGGAAGCCTATTGACCGTAAGAACCCTGCTAAACCTCCAATGTGATTACCTTGCGTATTTAAATAGTTAATCGTTGTAAAACTCCGAATAAATGTATTCATGGAGTCTACTAGGAGAATATGATCATTTAGCTTCCTTACCTCGCCTTTGTTCAAGCTATTAAGGATATCTCTTGGATTATCCATCTAAAGCTTTAATTAGGCGGTTCCTCGTACCGAACTTTTTCCTCTTGAACGTCTGCTTCTTGTTCTAGATCAAAGTCTACACTTCCAAGTAGTCTGAGCCAGTGGTCTTTATACTCCTTCTTGTAGGTCTCAACTGCTTTTGGAGTATCCGCAATAAACCCGTGAGGAGTCATAATAATCTTACCTCTGGTGGAGATTCCGTTGATGTGGTTCTTCTCCACTTGGATATTTGTGCGTTTGGCAAATTCTACCTGTAGGCCATCTTTTACAGCTTTAATCTTAGAGGTACCTGAGTTGGTAATGTTACCAAAGGTGATGATAAGTGTAGCATCAAACCACATCGTCTTACCTCCTTTGTTTTCCAACTTAGGCATACCCATTGGAGATTCAGGTTTCATAGTCCATACCTTATTAATCGCTACTAAGGTATTTGTGTACTTTGAACTCTCCTTTCTTGAGAGAAGAATCTTCTGATTGAGGTTATTACCAAATTGGGTAGACATTGCACCTGCATTCCATTCGTTATTGTTCTTATTTGAACGAACTGAAAGGTCTGAAGGAACTGATCCGATTGAATCCCAGAGGAAGAGTAGGTCGTAAGGAAGGTTTCCTTTCTTCTGCTCATCGAGTAGGTCTGCCATAAAGACAGCTACATCCTCAATTGTGTCAAGTTGTCCTCTATCTGTATAGATGAAGAAGCCTGTATAGTCTGTAATCTCTCCGGTATCGGTGTCGACTACAGGTTCGATCTCCAATCCCATCTCTTGAGCATGCTCCCAATTCCATTTCATCTCCGTGATGATAAATACTGGTAGGATGCCTTGCTTTTGGGCTGCCACAGCTGCTTCAATCAATGCTGTTGTCTTACCTGTATCAGAGTGTCCTCTAAGGAGAGTAATATGCCCGGTAGGAATACCGGGGATATTAGTGATCTCTCTAAAAGCTTCTGATAATGGGATCCATTCTTGAGCTTTGAACTTTACACTGCTCGTTGACAGTTTTTTGTTCTTCTTGAACTTATTTAAGTCAAAGCCTGCCTTGATCGCATTAGATGCGGTCTCTGAAACTGATCTCTTAGCCATACTTTCTTACTTTAGAATGGCAAGTCGTCTGATCCTTCTGTGCTGTTGTTTGATCCGAATACATCGTCAAATGCACTCATGGTTTTCTCAGCTTTCGTCTCTCCTGAGGAGTGAGTTTCCAGGCTGAAGTTCTTTGTCGAACTTTGAGGTGTACCCCCAACACCGTTGGTTGAACTACTGCTTCCAGCCGTTGCAGACTGCCCAGTCGTTGAACTTTCTTCTGCTTCTTCTGGGTTTAGCCAGGTTTGAAGCTGTTTTTTGATGAAGTCGTAATCATACTTTGAGAAACTCTCCATGGGCTTTGGCTGAGTCTTAGTCCATAGTTCTACAAGTGCGGAATCTTCTGAAAGAGGTGATTCCTTCATACGGGGACGTAGTGTTGTTTCTGGATAAGGATTACCTGCAACTTTTTCCAGGGTAAAATCACGTCCGTTAATGATATCGGTAAAGTCTCCGATTTCTTCATCAACAGCAAGACTAAATAAAGTCTTCTGAATTTGTTTACCAAAACCCCAAAGGCGAACTCCTTTGTCTTCCTCTCCACGAACAATTACAGGAGCAAATACTCTCATCTTAGGAGAGAGTTTCCCAGCTAGTGACCAGTTATCCTTATCGGAAGTCTTCTTTAGCTCTGCTACGAATTCTACGATAGGATCTTGTTCACCAAAATTGGAAAGAGCAATCATCGGGTATTTTCCGATGTTATAATGGAAGAATAATTCGGTAAACGGCATTGAGGGGTTGTACACCGATGGAACGATTCTAATTTGGTGAGTTCCAATAGAGGGGTTCCAAAAGAATCCGGAACGATCTACTTTCTCACGTTGGTTGGCTTCGCTTGCAGCCATTTTCTGTTTGATAGCGTTTAAGTCCATTCCCATAATAAATAGTACAGTTTTAAGTTTACAGGGTTAAATTTTTATCTCTCTAGTATAAGAAGATACCTGTAGTGTGTCAACTATATTATTGGGATTTATTCAAACTCTCCTAAATCTACGATGTCGTATAACTTAGTTCTGATAACACGTAGTTCTGGTCCTTTTGTAAGGAGTATGTTGTTTCTATATTGAGTCCAGTCAACTTGGTATTCCCTATCTAATACTCCGTTATTTACCTCTTTAATCAGGGTGTTTAAAGCATTAATTGTATAGAGTGTGTTGGTTTCTTTTTTTCTATGTACTGTTATTGATGACGGTGGAAGTCCGTTCATAAGGGAGGAGTCCACCGAGTAGGTGAGCATATACCCTCCTGTGGTCTGTCCATAGAGAATAAAGATGCGACTGAAGAGAACAACGTAATCGTCTCTAATCTCTTCAATTCTTTCTTCAATTTGATTTTTTTGTACAAAGGTACAAAGTAGTTTTGATTTCATTCAGTCTCTTGCTCTTATTAGTAGTGTTGTAGAGCCAATCTCTCACTCTAATAAATAGTCCCTTTAATTTGAAAAGATGGGGGACTTAAAGCTCTCTATAACTGTATCCGATTTTGGTTTTTACCGGATAAGTTCCGTTCTTTGTTAGGGACTGTGAGATTAAATCTTGTAAGATAATTCTTTCGTTATCTTTTACATCTAAGATAATGCCGTCGTAGATATAGAGTACAACTTTAGACTCTAGTTTCTCCATACCCTGTAGGAATGTCTTCAGTGCTGAGATATTCCGGGTAGTTTCTATATTTTGAATAAAGTAGTTTAGAAGCTTTCTCTTATTTGTATCCCCGATCTTTTTATTGTAGAGTTTATTTGAACCGGGGACTCTTACCTGTTTGTTCTTTTTAAACTCTTCCCAAATTTTATCTGCGTATTCCTCTACCTTATCGAAGAAGGGATTGGAGTCTTTCTCAGATGCTCCTTGCCCGTATAGGTATGCAAATGATCTTTGCTTTGATGCCTTATATTCTTCCTCAGATAATTCCTGTTTATTGAAATACATTCTTCCCATTTGTAGGTGTACACTCTCCTCCGTAAAAGGAAAACCCACCAGGCTTCCAAGGAGTCTTAAATGGTAGCCGTCAAAGTCAACCTCCATAAGGTAATCATTAAGAGGTATAAAACTTTCTCTTTCCTCACTATCTTTTTTTATATTCAGGAAGTTAAGTCCATTAAAAGCGTTAGTAGGTCTGGAGGTTATGTTATAGGGATTGTATTGGGTGTATATTTTGTTGTCTTTTACAGATCTATGAAGGTTGTTAAATGTAAAGCTTTGTTGTAGTTTCTCTCTGTCTACCCCGATTCCGTTCTTCTCTATCAGGTAGAGAACTGAGGTAAAGATGTCATTGTGGTACTTCCAGGAAGGGTCTTGTAGAAACTCCCTATGCTTCTCCACAACCTTAAAGCATCTATCATATGTATCCTGGCAGTAACGGTATAATAAAGGTAGAGGGGTCAGGTATCCAATATTTTCTAAATCGGGATTGTTCCGTACTAAGGTCTCCTGGTATCTTGGATGAGGTACTTCCTCTACAGTCTTATACTCCGTTAATGTACTTAGTAGATTTACATCCACTATATTTGTATTATTTGCAAAATACAATAGGTATTTTCTATCTAGGGTATAGATATTCTTTATACTTGCTAGTACCTCGTCTACTTTATCCTTTGGTAGATTTAAAGCCTCACTATGGTTTATTGGAATAATGTACCCCTCCTCTGTTGCGAGGTTTCTAATATAGTATAGGGAGGGTGTGTCAAGAAAGGGATGAGTTTCAAAACCTCTACCGATGACTTGTACATAGACATCCTCTCTTAAGGTTCTCTTAAGAAGATCTAATTTCTCAAGATTCTCGACAATATAGAACATCCCTGTATTATAGGAAGGATCTTCTATCTGTACAACTCAGTAAACCCTTTGTTTTTAAAATACTTAAATAATCCTCCTAGTTTTACCGGTTGTCTAAATTCTTGAAGTCCTATGAAGGATTTATTACTCTGTTCTACGAAAGATTTATCTCCTGAGATATTCCATAGTATGGGGAATGGATATACATTTTCCCATTCGTATTTCTTATCTTTCTTCTTTAAGGTTTGGTAATTCTCTTTTGAAATTTCTATAAAGATAGGTTGATTAATATATCTATAAAAATATCTTGTAATAACTCCTACTCGGTATTCTTGCTCACTTGGGAGGTATGGAGTAAAAGGAGGAAGATTTCTAACTGTATCTAGTAAAGGGCGAGTAGTACTTATATCTAAATCTTCAGCTACGTAGTTTAAGGAATTAACCGGCTGTAGTTCTAAGTTAGCGGTTCCGTCGTTTGGATTTTTTCCAGTAAAGAATTTCCCAGCAGATGTCTTCCAATAAGGGCCTGTGTAAATTTTCCTATTGGATACGTATTCATACTCTCCATTACTATAAAGGTTAGTTTTTATTTGTGATTTTGGAATATACATAGCTTACCTGTTAGCCTCTTCGAACTGTTCTTGAACAAAAGCATCTTTATCGAAGACGGGAAGACCTAAGTTAATGCGGATATCTGTTGGAGCTGGTCCCCAATATTCAAAATGCCAGACCTCATCTATGTTTCCGCCTGCATCAGACAATCTCCATGGATTGTACCAGCCATACTTTGCTCCTACTTCTGCTATTTGCTTGTAGATTTTTTGCGTCTTACGAGCTCTTTGGTTTATTTCTAAATCTGTAGAACCGCCGACGAGGTTGTATAGGTTGCTGAAATCTACTGCTCCGCCCCAGCCGTGAGGAGATTTTCCTGGGCTTGCTGCGGATTTACCGGAGAGGTCGTTCTGATGTTCTAGATTTCTGTAAGCACTACTTAGTCTAAACTCTATACCCTGGTCTTTCAGCTCTTCAATCCATTTTTGGTATGCTAGTGCAGCATCAGGGTGTAGTCTAAATTTTCTATCATTGTAGTATCTACTGTCTGCTCCGGAATCCTGAATAGGGGTTAGGTTGTTTATGGGTATTAGTGCATTCTTGAATCCGGCGGTCTTTAAGTTTAATGCAACTGGGGAGTTATCATATGGGGTTGCTCCTATCCTACCGGGGTTTATAACTGGTGCGGGATCTACTAATTCAGCGAGATCTTCTTCCTGCTGATCTATTTGACGGATTGCTTCTTGTCTTAGTATTTCAAGATCTGTTTCCTTGTTGTAAACCTCTCCGTCTCTATTATTACTCCCGGCAAGAGATACTGTGAAGGTTGTGATCTCTGTTGTCCATGCCTGAGAGTTTATCGTATGTCCGATTCCTTGTATAATAAAGCTTAACCTTCCTTTAAATTCAAAAGGTATAATATTTTGCGAATATTCATCAACAACTAATTCTTGAAGAAGTTTTATTCCAGAGATACCGTGTAATGTTAATCCTAGATTAAATGGAATAAAATTTGGAGCATCGATATGACCTGCCTTGTAGTGTTCTTGAGAGATTAGTCTTTGAACGGTTGCATTTAGATTTGTAAAAGCTAGTACTTCTTTTGGATCGAAGGTATAGTTTCTATAAAGCTCGTTTGCATAAGTAAGCCAGCTAGTAATATTTACTATAGGTGCACTTGGAGATGTTGTCTCATCTTCGTTAATATAATCGTTTAGTTCGTTATCAATTCTATCAACAAAGCCTACGTTAATAGACTTAAATATACTAGAGTCATCTTGTGCTGAGGTGTCTCTATTTCGTCCTAGGCTCGCCATAGTCTGCATTGCAGAGGTAAGCTGTGAAGTTAGATTAACCTGTCTTACAAAAGATCCTGATTCATCTGATTTTACACCGTCTAATCTTAATCTTGTTTCAAGCTTTCGTCCAAGTGTTTCTGTAATCCTTCCTTTTTCGTAGAAGAATATTTCGTTGGTATCGTGATCGTATGCTATCCTGATGTCGTTAATTCCTCCTAGTGACGAATTTATTCCTTCAACTAAGGCTTTACAGAAGCTATAAAGATTTACCCGGTTTTTACTATCTGTAAGTTCTTTTTCCAATAGAGATTTTACAAAATCTATGTTTATCATAAGTTGATAAAGGTACCCAAAGTATGGATTTTCTGGATCTCTAAAGTCGTACCCAGTCTTATCTATCGGGCTGATAGCTGATTGACGTAGCCATACCTTATCTGGATTGGAGGACAGTTGTGCTGGTTGGGTTCTTATTTTAATATCTCTCCATCCATCGTTGTTGTATACTTTAACAACTGGCCTGTCTTCATCGTAAATGAGTCCTACAGTTTGTAAGATGTACATTAAGTACCCAAAGCGAATATAACATGGGCTACTATCTACATGTTTTTCATTATAGATTACTAAAGTACCTCCTTTACTCGTTACCTCGTCTGTGAGTACTGGGTTTGATGTGAATCCTGGTTTTATAAAGGAGGTTAGTAGAAACTCAACGTCCTGTTTACCTTGTTTACCTTCTTCTCTAGCATTTGCTACTGTTGCTATTTTAAGGTCATTTAAAATCCTTCCAAGTGTTGTAGCATCTGCAGCTGGGGTTAGTACTTGGGATGTGAAGAGTGGAGTATCTGTTTCCTGTAGTTCTTCTGTTCCTACGTCTGCGAGTTCTTCTTGAAGTTGAGTTTTGTTACCGATCAGGGTTGTTTTACCTGATGCGATTTGGTCTGTTATGAAGTTTATTCTAGAGGTCTCTACTCCGCTGTAGTTATTCGTGTTTGTTCCGTCCTGTGTGTTTGCTCTTTCAAAGAGCTGTTCTCTTATTTCTTCTACAGCTTCTTCGTCTACTTCTATAGATGTAGTAGGAGTATCTAAGATTGTATCAGGAAGTGTTGAGTTTATTCTTAGGGACTCTATAACAT
>Ga0075480_10002376_pt1 | contig 12102 bp, 20 predicted proteins | sample DEB08_DNA_7_FD_81590 | JGI IMG/M metagenome (GOLD analysis project Ga0075480, IMG submission 81590) | Aqueous microbial communities from the Delaware River and Bay under freshwater to marine salinity gradient to study organic matter... | ecosystem: Environmental > Aquatic > Marine > Coastal ... | reverse complement strand
GCCTGACCATCATATACACCATATTCTCCCAAGTCTGTCTCGAAAAGGTAGTATGACTCGAAATAAGAAGGTGAGTAAGCTCCTCTATGAGCTAAGGTTCGAAACTCCCTTACAAGATCAAAGAACGAATCAGAACCCGGTCTATACACACATTCAGTCATGCCTAAACCGTTTTCCATGTGATAAGCAAAGTCTTCAGACACTGCTGGAACTAGTTGGTCTAACGTCTTAGTTAACTCGTCTCCCACGTCCCAAGAGTCACCAGAGTTCATACACTTGTATGTCGCAGTCTTACCCAGATCGTCGTCCAGAGGCTGCACAGAAAGAACGCGTCCGAGGGACCCTCTATGCTTGCAGTTCGGGTTATCGTTAGCGACTATGTCTCCGACAACTGGTTCGAATGTGTGACTTTGATACGCTTCGTTGAGAATCAACGAAACAAGCTGCTTCAATTCTTTCATACGCGTTACTCCAACATAGTCTTAAGTATGCTGTAGAACCACTGTTTTAACCCTTTTTTGTCCTTGGAAGAAATGACTTCTGTCACAACACCCTCTTCCACATGATTCGTAACAATCTCACATCCAGTCTTAAACCGACGATTTATATTTTGTACCTGGTCGATATTTCTTTGACTGTCATCGTATAGGACGATCTGAAGCGGTTTATGTAACATCGCGTAATGCGCTAGCACATCAGCTTTGGCGACAGATGTGGATCCACCTTCGGCGGCAACATCGCCCACAGTGTGGATATGGTGTTCTGGTATTATTATCCCTTGAGAATTTAGGAAAGCAGATATGCCTTGCCTATTTCGAGCGGAAACAAAGTGCTGGTTCATATCGCTCCAGACTTCAGCATATCCGGCTCTGGCGGTTAAAACAATAACGAGTACCTCTGGATCTGCTAAATGCTGCCTCATATTTCTAATCATCGCCTCAATAGGGATGATGTTTTCCAAGTCGACAGACATCGTCTCTGTGTAGTCAAACTCGAGATCACTTAAGAATGCACCGCCGGTAGATAAAAGTATCTCATAGCTTCTTGAGTCAACGCAAGTCCATCCCCCGGTTTCTCTAGCAGGCTTAATACCATGGTCAGCAAAAACTTTAGAAAGGTCGGTATTCGAAACAGATCTCACACCCACTAGTGAGTCAGTGATCGCAAGTGTGTCGTCGAAATCAAACGCAACTACTTTCTTAATAGATTTCTTTTCCATCAAGTGTTATTATACATGAACAACTAACGATGTACTACGACTCGTCTCGCCTGACTACTCTGACATTAATCTTTGGTGCGTATCCTTCTGGAGTCTTGTCTATGATGCCCTCAAAATCGCACTCTTTTGGGAAATAATAGAACACAAATTCGCGGTTTGGGAGATGCATCGCTACTTGGCTTGTTGTTTTCATTCCGCCCTGCGGAACTCTTCTTAGCATATTGTTGTTTGAGCCATGGTCAAAACTTTGCTTCGCTAGAGCGGGAGCAACATCCTCAAAATCATCGATATCTGCTAACTCAACTTCAGCTTGGGCCTGACGTATCTTTGATGACATATAGTCTTCTGGTTGTCGGTTCGGAGAATATCCCGCTCCGGGATGATTATGGCCATGATTAGTCCTAACGTCAAATCCTGTCGTTGGGTCAAGCTTATTAATCACGGGGGTATGCTTTGAAGACATTTCAACACTATACACAGCATCAGGGGTCGCGACAAAAGTGTGTCCCTTGATACCTCCCTTGTAGCCAACTAGAGACTTTACGGCGTCATCGATAGAAGAGTGCTTAAGGGCTTGGATCATTCTTGGCCCATCTTCAGACGCGACTTTACTCTTGGTCTTATCTTTCGCGTTCTCGTCTTCAGTTATTGATAAAGCAGCGTTTATCACGCCCAATCCATGAGAGTTCATACCTTCTGCATACCCAGTATCTAGATCTTCGAAGTAAACAACCTCAGTTCCATCGTCCAAGAGATCTCTGATTATCTTAACTCGAGCATGGTAGTTCCGGTCTCTAGATTTGGCCAGAATGTTTTTCCCCTCCGTCTCGCCGGCGACGATGATACATTCCTCAAGGCGCATTTCTAGAAGCCTGCTGAATACTGACTCTAAAAGTTTGTTCTTGCTGCTCAAAGAAGCCTCCCACTCTAACATGTTTAAGTATTCCATGTACTGCACGTTTATTCTACATAATATACTTAAAATGAACATGGGCCCGAACTAGTTTCGACAGGGTGACGGAGGGTTTGAGTGCAAGCAGGAAAGACACATCCTTAAAAGTTCAACAACTATAATTGCCAACAACAATTATCATTACGACAACGTTGCTCTAGCAGCTTAATCGGGTGGTCGCCTAAAACCATCTATCCAACTTAGGCTTCAGCAGGTGGCTCTGCCGAGAAAACAAAGGCCGTCAGTCCTCCCACTTCACAACGGAGGCAAAAAGCTATGGTGAATATCCTTCTGGCCGGAGAAATGACCAGACAAGCTTGTGGATGACTTTAATCTAATGTTGTTTTGGACTCCGGGGCAGTACCGGACGGGTCCACCATTTATCTTCTTTCTGCTACGTATAGAATGTAGTATGGAAAAGAAGCTAAAATATGTCTGTAGTGTCTATAAAGATAGACCCATCTCATGCATAGAGTATCCCTGGAACTTTGCCAATTCCCACTTCGAAAAATGTATCTTCGTTGATGTGGAGAATAAGAAGTTGCGTACGATGGAAGAGCAGCTGGTTCTTAACACAGAAGAAGAGATCAGCGAATACTGCGTATCCTGCGGCTTGTGCTGTCACTTTGGGCCAGCAAAATGCTCAAAACTGATTATCATTAGTGAGTAATAAACATATTTAATAGAGTGCGTGTAAGAGGAGGTATCTGTTGAGCAGCTCATGGCCAAAAAGAGGACTTGGTGATGTATCTTCATATGCTATCAGTGCAGTGCCGTATGTCACTTCATCTCTTGCTGTGCCTGCATCAAACGAAGAGCCTATAGAAGTAGAGTTTCCAAACGTCACAAGATTCATAATGGTAACGAATAACCTCGCCGGCTCGAGCGGAAATGTACCATTAAGAGTGGGGTTCTCTGCGAACGGTGTCAAGGGTGTCGTAAACAACAACTACTTCATTCTGAACAATCAGGAAAGCTTTGAGGGAGAGCTCAGGGTCTCCAGTGTTTTCTTACTTAGCGATTCAACGACTGGCGTTACTGCTTCAGTTGTAGCCGGCCTTACCGGAATCGAATCTAATATGTTAATAGACAACTATTCAGGATCAGCAGGAGTCGGGTAAGATGGGATTTACAGATCTTAATGGTGGCGGGGGACCGAGCTCGGGCGGGTATGGGCCCGTCCCAACCCCAGTGTATCGCTATTTAGATACCAATGGTGATGGTACAGGAGTGGTAAATGCTAGAGGCGATTACTCTTTATCAGAAGAGATTTTCTATATCCAGCCAGCGCCTGGCGAAATAATAAGACTAGAAAGAATGATGGTTCTGATAGAAGGGAACAAAGGGACATTTTACACAGACGGATACGGCGGTATTGCCGGGGGATTGACAAACGGCATCCAAGTTAGGGTCCAAGATGATAATGGCACAATCACCGATTTAACGGCTGGACTTCCCGTGCTTTCGAACGGTATGTGGGGGGGACTATGCTATGACGCAGAAGTTTATCCTGCCTCGACTGGTAACAATGACACATACCTAAGAGTTCGCTGGACATTCGCACGGTCAGGGTACCCACTAAGACTCGTCGGTGATAATAACGAAAGACTAGAAGTCGTCCTGAACGATAATTTCGCTGGTGTTTCAGGCTCGAAAAACCTTATTGAAAAACATTACTTTCATGTCCAAGGGTACTATGAAGGGACGACTTGATGCAGTTCACTAGAGACGACTTTAGAGACGTATACGCTACGGCGAGGATGGCTCATACAGGCCAAAAGCGTAGATCTGGTGAAGACTACTTCACACATCCTTCCGAAGTTAGAAATATAGTAAGAAGATTTTATCCTAAAGACCACGCAGCACAGATAGTCGCTCTTTTGCATGACAGCATTGAAGACGCTCCTGGATCTACAGTTGACAGTGTCGAGGAAATGGAACAATTCATTCGGGGCTCGATACAAGACCCGCGTGCAGGACAAGTTGTTATTGATGCAGTAAAATCCCTAACACACGAAAAGGGAGGATCATATAGCGACTACGTTGTCAGTTTGTTGAGCGACAGGCTGGCATTACGAGTTAAGCTTGCCGATATGGTCCACAACCTCAGCTCCTCCCCTTCGCCTAAGCAAAAAGCAAAGTATGCTAACGCTATAGGAATGATCTCGGACGAAGCTGGTGGGATACCAGCGGGAATTAGTCCCAAACACTGGGAAGCCCTGACATCTCTCACAGAAAGTAAAGAAATATCAGGGCTTCGAAAGCTTATCAGGGAAGTCTTACTTCAATCCGCCTAGCATCGTTAAAGCGATCAGTCCTGGAATTCCTTCCTTCACATAGACACCTGAAAACAGCACATCTGCTCTGCCGCCGACATATGAGAATGCAGACTCAAGGCGACGGCTGACATCTGGATCGGCAGCCATGTTTCCATCGACTATCAGTAATAGAGTCCCAGTGTTCGCTGTGCCGGTAGGCGTCGGACAAGGTGAAGACCTTAAGCAACCTTGGTACACCAACGATCCTAAATCGTTTCTGTTCACATCCTTGATAATCGTCGAGCCAATCACAATCCTACCCGGCGCCTTCAAGCAACGCTCTAGATCTTTGCTGTCGAAAGTCTGGATCTCAGTATGCTCATCGGCAAGTTTTAGGATTTGACTGAAAAGCTTAGCGAAGTTCTTGTTAGCGGCTGGGAACATATTAAGCATACCAACCTTGCCTCTTAATAGTTGGAGCTGCTTCTCGTTATCGATCACAACATGAGGGTGATCTGCTACGTCGGCCATAAGAGTAGAAAAGTTCTTCTTAATAGCTGGGTTTAGCAGCTCTTGTGCTGTCGGCTTCGAGATGATGTATACAACATTGCCTGATGCTTCTACCGACCCGAGATAACGTGATAAAGAACCATGCAGCTCGTGACAAGCAGAACCTGTGCCTCCGCCTCCGCCAGCCAGTACGAAAAGCCAATCCACTTGACCAATGCGTGTACGTACAGCATCTTCAACCATAGCACTGTTTTCGCTAAGGACCTGCTTACCGAGCTCAACATCTTTTCCTACACCATCAGCACCAGGAACCAAGAGGAAATGATTAGCATCAAGGCCACCCGGTTGATCCTTTTCAGTGGTATTAACTAGTAGTGTCTTATTAAAACCTACATTCAAAAAAGCGTTTGCAATCTTGCCACCGCCGCCACCAACGCCGATGAACCCACACTCTATAGCAGAGCGAGCGGTATTTTCAGGGAGTAATCTTTCGTCACCCTCCGCTGGATCATCATCATAAGCCATGACGAAATCGAAATCGTCATCCGCCTGTGGTGTATTTATGTACTGATCGTCTTTCTCTTTAGTCGACATGTTGTTTTCCTCGCTTAAACTTTCTAGACTTCTGTCTCGTGTCGTCTGACGCGTTTTTTGTCTTCCAGAATTATAAGACCTCAAAACTGTAGACGCCACAAAGAACTCCCTACTATTATATTAACTATCTCGCAAATGAAAAAATAACTAGTACGGCCACCAAGACGGCTTATTCCCAGCCCTCCATTTAGCCATGTAGCTTTTTTTCTCGATGTAGTACTTCCTATAAGAATCTACCACGCTACCCTCAACCTTACATTCATCAGGCATACAGATTGGATGACTTGACAAGCGGGCTTCCTCTATACCTGGTGGAACATTCTCATCCAACCACTTGTATACCAGCTCTGACTTATGCTTCTTCTCGTAACGTAATGTATATTGGTCAAGCAACGACCGCATAAGTCTTAGTGTCCAATAGTAGTTAGTTGTATTTTCTCTACACCACACAGCACAGGGATGGTTCATGTGAGTAAGCTTCCATGGAGGCCTCTTTTCTTCAGAAACTTTAGCCTGCAGGAATTGATTCATATCTCTCACAAGGCGAAAGTCCGATCTACTCTTACCTAATTCTCTGAGCCAGTGAACCCAATGAGCGGTACACAAGAGCTGCCCTGTCTCGAGTATCATCTTGACGACATGCTTATCGCAGTGATATCTTGCGGCTGCAGCAGGGTCAGAGTCAAGAACAAAAATGTTCATGAGCTCACCTTAGATGATTTTGTCTACCAGACCGAGCTCCAGACACTTATCAGCTGGTAACCAAAGCTCATGCTTCAAAAGTTCTTCAAGCTCTTCTTCACTCATCTTGCACTTATCGAGATACACTTCCTTGACAGTCTTGAAGATGTTCTTTTGATTTTCAATCTCATCAATAAACTCATCATGTTTGCCATGCCAAAGTATCTGGGGTTGATGTACTAACATGAAAGAGCGCTTGGACATAAACCTCTTCTTTCCCATAGAGGACACTAGCGTAGCGGCAGACGCGGCGGAACCCTCTATATAGGTATAGACATCAGTCTTGCATCTTTCGATGGCATCGCATATGTTGAGACCTGAGAATACGTCGCCCCCAGGGCTCTGGATGTACAGGTGTATCGGTGGATTCTTCGGCAGCCCAATTCGAGACGCAAGATAGCTCATCTCAATATCTAATCTTCTAATCAGGCGAATCAATTCCAAAGATGATTTCTCTGTCACTGGTGAATAAAAATAGACGTGGTTCTCATCTGCGTCTACACCTGACTGTGGAGCTTTTTCCTCACTCATCAAAAGGGCTAATGCTTGCTGCTCAGCTAACTCTTGCTGTTCCGCTGTTATTACTTCTTGTTCATTCAAGCCGTATCTCTTTAAAGGTAAAGACTTAAGCCCAATTCTATTTAGCTTCATTTCTTGCTCCTATAGCTTACAAATAAATCTGTATTAATATGATAATAATAGATAAAGCGATACATGACATCGTTTTTATCGTGAACATCGATTCTCCTAGAATCCACCATGTCAATACCGGGAAGACCAGGTAAGACACTGCGAAAGCGAAGAACCTTACACTCCATGCCGCTCCAAGAGCTTCATATCCAAACTTAGTACCATAGTACGCCAATAATGTCGTTGGAATGGCAAGAAGAGTAGCGACAAGAATAGCTTTTGAAGCAGGGTATCCAGCTAGCTGAAGATTCGTGCTAAACCACGCGCCGACCTGTAACAATACAAAGCAGATGAAACAATATAACAAATTCGCGTTCATACTACCTCCTGTATGTCAGAAGCGTCAACAAGAAGACAACTTCCGTCCGGAAGTAAGACCTCATAAAATGTCCCTAGTCCAGGGACGGCGTACACTCCAGTTACAAGGCACTTATCTCCCCCTCTAAGGATCACGACATCACCTCTGCACAGTTGTAGTTGCATGACCTTAAGTATTCAGTCAGTACATTACGAACACCCCAGGGAGTTAATACCAGGCTAATATGACCACGCTCCTGAACAAGTAAGACATTGCAGTCGGGAGGGAGCTGAGAATAGTGCTCAAACAAGCTGAGCTGAAGTTCTGGTATATGTGTATTCAGAGACTTGCTAGTTGGCCTATAGGTGAATATCTCTCCGATCATAGCATCAAGTCTTTAACGGTCTTTACCTTCTGTGGCACAATTTCTTCGACTATCAATTTTGCGTCGCGGTATTCTTCACTCATAATAGAGAATGAGTGACGCAACCAATACACGTACACATTTCTATCGTACGTAATGACTGAGTGCTTCTCTTCGGTTAGATTGACTATCCAGTCAATAACATTTTCTCTTGAATACTCGTCCATAATAAATGGGCACTGACCCGAAGGCACGAGAACGGTTGCTGACAGCGGTACAGAAATTCCTCTGTGCCCCCAGTTCGTGGTATTTACCTTCCTAACCTTGATGTTCTTTCTCTTAGCCATTGTTCTTATCCAATTTCTTTTCGGTACCGATCCATACTACCATGTACGGACGACTGTCGTACCTGTCCTCTGGGTCGACACAATCTGACGGAATCGTTAGAGCAACACAGCCTTGAGATGTCAGCCATCCGTTCAACCTCTCTCCTGTACACTCATTCACAATATCTACATTTTTCCTTGTAGGATATGCGAAACCCTTTTCTCCCATTTCGGAAGCCAGAACAGTGTCTCCAGGTAGTAGCTTCATGCTATAACTCCAATATCTTCATTTAATAATCTTAGCGTCAAAACCCCTATTATACAAAGAGTTTTACTTCTTTTTCTTTGACCGGCGTGGCCGCTTTTTTCTGGCTTTGGCTTGGCGTTTTTTGCTATGAGTTGTCTTCTTGCTAGCTTTGCCGTCTATTTCTCGATGTTCATTCTCAAACTCTAATCGCGCCAGTTCTTTTGCACGAATTATTTTCTTCTCTTCTTTTAGAGCTTTCTTAACCAGCATCTGTGAATACACTCTACCGAGCCTGTCTATGTAGAGAATACCATCGAGATGATCAATCTCATGCTGCAAGCATGCGGAAGCGTAGCCGCTAACTTCGATAGACTTGTCTTTTCCTGTAACGTCCTTGTAAGAAACCCTGCAATTCTTAGGCCTAGTAACAGGAGCTGACACATGCGGGACCGAGAAGCACGCCTCCATGTTACGCTGATCATCTCCCCACGTTTCTAAAATAGGGTTTACCATAACCTCAGAATTGCTGTGGCCTTCAACCCCCAATAAGGTCAGGTTTACTACTACAGCTCTCTTCTGTATTCCTATTTGTGGCAATGCTAGCCCATAGCCTTCTAAAACATTAAAGGTGTCTTGAAGATCATGTAAGCTAGCTTTATCTTCTTCGCTTAGATTACCATCGAAAAAATCAAAATCTTTTGACTTCTTTCTCAGCGTTGACTTATTGCTTATTATGGTTAATGGTTTTCTATACATTGTTTCACATGTTATTGCTTATTGCTTATTGCCTCTGTTATCCATACCCATAGGCAGAAGCACAAAGATATCGCGCTCAAGACAGCTTGCTCATAAAGAGACTCAGCGTAGAAGTAGGACATTAAGACTGCGTTCAAGAAAGTTAGTGTGCAAAATATCTGTCCGCGAAGTGACTCGGGTATCATGACTTACCTGATTGTCGAGATCTAGAGCTGGATCTAGAGGTTGACTTTCTAGTTTTTCTCTTAGTTGTCGACTTGGCATTCGGAGGCTCATCCGTACTATTCAAGTCTGAAGAAGACTTTCTCAATGGACGTAGTGCCGCAGGAACGTGCCACGTCTCTTCCTTCTTAGATGTATCTTCTTTAGAACTACTGAGTGTAGGTTCTTCTTCAGATACTTCGGCAGGTACTTCGACACTTATATTCTTTTCTACGACAGTTGGTCTTGACTGCTGGAAATCTAACATCGATAACACTGCATCGATATTACGGATACGAAGATTTCGACTCTTACAGAATCCTACAAGTTGTTCCTTGGTAGCGATACCATTCTTTTTTGCCCAAGAAGAAATGTCGGTGATCCTACGGCGTGCAAGATACGCTTCAAAATTTCTCATATCAGTCCCACTCTCCATAATCAGGAAGTTTAGTTACTCTAGAAGCCTCTGTTCTATGCAAGAAGATCTGTTGCTGTCTCCTTATCTCCTTGTCGAGGATCCCATATATATCGCTAGGGAGCCGTTGGCCACCAAAGCAATCCCAGGGAGTCTCTCGAATCCAGAACAGAGCCTTGTCGATGTTAGGCGGAGCAGCAAAAAGTAGCGTTTGAAGCTCGGTCATAAATGACTCTAAAGCTTCTTCATCCCACTCTAGCGCTTCGAGGACAGCCGTTCTCAAATGAATAGACTGTAGTTCCTCAAAGAGAGCCATCATCATAGTGTGATTCCTTCCTCGATAATATCGGCAACGCTTTCTTGAAAACGCGGATCGAGAGCAATACGATCAACCTCATCAGAGGACATACCGTACATTTCTGCTAGCGGTGCAGCCAACTTGCGCATTCCCTGCAGAAAATAGTTTCTTGCGGCCGAGTGCTTCATAGAATCGCCGCTGTTTGTCATAACCTCAGCAATCTCGCGATAGCCAAGACCGCCTCGTTCACCAACTGTCGCATATCCATTCTTAGCCTTAAATCCCTTTGGCATACTCATTACTTAACCCTCCCTTGCATTTCTGCTTTCATTTCTTCTGTTACTGGAAACTCTTTGTAGTTGGTCGGGTCCTCTGCTAGACCAAACCTCAGCCTGATGATGTTTTCCTCACGGGGTGTAAGCTTCTTCAAAGCCTGGGTCAGAATTTTTCTTACCACTACCTTATCGAGCTCCTCACCCGGATCAGTATCGTCAACTCCTCCCACAACCTCAGCAAAGGTTCGGCCACCGGAATCATCACTCTTAGAAAGAGGTCGGTCTAGAGAGACGGCGTGTGAACCTGACTTATAGATCGCTCGGAGAGTTTCAGTAGGAATACCGACAGCGGTAGCGACCTCATCAGGTGATGGATCACAACCGAACTCTTCAGCATACTCTTCACGAAACTTCTGAGCCTTATACATGATGGAACGAGCGGAGGTTGGCATCTTAATAGCGCCAGACTGGCCTGCGACATGCGCTTGAACAGCTTGACGGATCCACCAGACAGCGTAAGTGCTGAACTTGAATCCCTTTCGCCAATCGAACCTATCAACTGCTCGAATTAGACCAAGATTAGATTCCTGAATCAGATCCTCGAAAGAGCATCCCTTGTCACGAAAGTTCTTCGCAATAGAAATAGCTAGCCTAAGATTAGACTCGATCATCTTATTTCGTGCACGAGAATCACCATTCTCGATGGCTTTTGCTAACTCTACTTCTTCTTCCCTGCTCAGAAGAGCGTGGTTACCTACGTTTTCAAAATATGAATCTAGGATCATAAAGCCTCCATTATTACTGTTAATGAGCGCTGGCCAGGACCACCCCAACCAACATATACATTATACAACAGCTCAACGGCTTCTTGCACGATTATTCCTAATTTTATTCACAAATTCTTCGTGGGCCTTCTTGCGCTTTCCTCGAATCTCTAGTTCACGCTGGAGATGACATACATTACTTTCGATCAGAAGAATCTCATCTCTAATTGGTTTAGCTTCTGACTTCGAAGTGCACTCACGTAAGCTCCTAACCAAAGAGGACCGCTTATTTTCGAGAGAAAAAACTTCTCGCCTGATCTTGTCTTCTCTCACCAAAGATAGTTCATTATAGTCAAAAGTCTGTTGCGTTTTAGACATCTGGTGTTTTCTCCTGTTGTTCGTCTAATGAATCTTCTACCATCGTGCAGCCAATCGAGAGTAGGTTTATAGAAACACTTGATGCATTCTGCAGTGCAAGCCTCGTGACCCTAACTGGATCTATTACACCTGCATCAAGCAAATTACAAACCGTACCGTCAATTCCATTGTAGCCAAACCCAGTCGGGTTTTCACCAACTTCTTTTAAGATATCTTCAGGATGCGAGCCACAGTTCATCGCGATCTGTCTCAGGGGCTCTGTTGCAGCTCTATACACAATACTTTCACCAACACTTAAGTTGGTAGCATCATCTAAACTCTGCTTAGCTAGCTTCGCCAGTAAAGATCCGCCGCCGGCAACGATACCTTCTTGCATCGCAGCTTTTGTTGCATAAAGAGCGTCTTCTACTCGGTCTTTTCTCTCACCTATCTCAGCTTCCGTAGACCCGCCCACTCTTAATATTCCAATTCCGCTGTTCAGGCGACGAAGACGTCGAGACAAGACTTGCGCTAGATCACTATCTGCTGTCTTCATTGCATCTTTAATCTGCATCGACCTCTGATGGCACTCTTCCTTGGATCCTCGAGCACCGACGAAGATGGTCCTAAACCTAAAAGCTGTTAATTTCTTACAGCTACCTAGATCAGAAAGCTTCTTCTCTCTCCAACCTGAAGGGTCTCCTGTTAAGAGCTCACACCCTAAGAGTACGCACAGATCTCTCAATGACTCAAGACGCGCGTTACCGAACTCTGGTGCTGCCAATGCGCAAGACTTCAGTATTCCCTTTGTCGTATTCATTATAAGGGTCTGCATCG
>Ga0075480_10002375_pt1 | contig 12103 bp, 16 predicted proteins | sample DEB08_DNA_7_FD_81590 | JGI IMG/M metagenome (GOLD analysis project Ga0075480, IMG submission 81590) | Aqueous microbial communities from the Delaware River and Bay under freshwater to marine salinity gradient to study organic matter... | ecosystem: Environmental > Aquatic > Marine > Coastal ... | reverse complement strand
CTGTGGAACCCAAGTCCACAGTGATGTCTGCCGAATCACCCGTGACGTCTATGCTCATTGATACCGTGTCACAGTTTCCTGTGGCACAGTCCAAGTCCACGGTGTTCAATCCACCCGTTAGGTTGATGTTACCCGTGTATGTGGCACCATTGATCGTTGCCTCGATCACGTTGCTGTCACCCACCTGGCTGATCGAGAACGTCATCGCGTTGCCCGTAAGGCTCATCGCCGTTGTTGAGTCACCCGCCACGTTGTTCTGGCCGTCCTGGGTGATGTCCAAGTCTAGGTTATCACCCGATTGTTGTATGTAGATGTCATTGGCCAGAGCCGTGCCCGCCATCAACATCATCGCAAACAACCATTTAGTCATTGTTTTCATTTACGCTCTTCTCCTCGTGTATGTTTTTTGAAGCACTCTTTTTGAATTTCCACAGGCCCTGCTTCTCGCCCTGTTTCACTATCTCCACCACTGAAGATTCTATCGCCGCCCTCACCGCATAGTTCACTGGTTCATTGATCGCTGAACCGGCCTCTATCTCGAGGGCATTTGTGCCCATGTCCAAGAAACGGAACACATCCGCACTGGTCTTGTGGCTTGCTATTCTTTTTTCTGTTGCCACTGTGAGCAACACTTCTCCGGTCTGCACTGATATCAAACGCATGGCAACCGTGACTTGATCTATCCTGTATTGTGTGGAGGCACCTATGCCGAGATATCTCGCACCTGTTCCACCCGACTGTATGTTGGTGTCATAACCAACGACCCCACCCTCGATTATCAGGCCCGCGAACAGCATGGGCTTCAACTTGGGTGCCTCTTTTCCTTCGTAAACTTCTCTGGTTGATCTGATCAACTGTCTTTCCTTCACAAGGTTGTCTAGACCTATACGTTCCACTACCTGGAACCAAGTTCCCTGTCCCACTTTCTTCAGTGCGTCTATGACCCATACCTCCGAGCCCTGCGTCACAGCACTGCTCAACACCGAGAACTTGTCATTGGGTTTACGCTGTCCCGTCTTGTCCTGGAAACTATAGACCGCTATTGTTATCTTTTCACCATCGAGAGGTGGAGTGGTATCCAGTGTCGACTGGATCGGTGATCTAGCCACGTTGGGGTCACTCCACTTCGTGTTATTTAGGTTACCAGCACAACCGGTCAGCAGGACAATCGCGAGTAGTGTTATGAGTGCTCTTGTGATTGATCCAGTCATTACCTAAAATCCAAAACCTGTTAGGGGTACTGTTATCTCTGTAATTGAACCGTCCGCTTCTGTTACCGTGATCGATATCGTGTCCGCGGAGACGTCCTTGATCCAATATATAGAAGCGCCTTCGATTGTGGCCGTGCCTGAAGTGGCTCCACTGTCGGTGAACATGTTGTCTACCATCTGTTTGGACAACTGTGCGTAGATACGAGATTCCACGTTGTTGATGAATTTGTTGAGGGTGGTCTGTTCAGCCTCACGCTTGGCCTTTGCGGCTTCTGACTCTAATTTTTCCTTGATCTCTTTCTCCCGCTGATACCTCAACTGCTCAATGGCCAGCACGTGGTTGGAATAACCCTGTCCTGAAAAAGATGGATTTTTAAACTCGTGTGTCAGTTCTCCAGCAGATGCTGTACTCATTACAAATACGGCCGTCAGAACTGTGATAATTTTGAAGATTTGCTCACTCATAACAGTAGTATTTAATGAATTACTTTTGATCTAGATCTGCTATTATAATGTTGTGACCTGCCGGAAAGTTCGCTGTGAGTATTTATAGATATGCTACTATTATTGGTAATCACCATGTTTTAAATATAACGATAATGAAATCAGTAATCGCGGCAATGCTACTGTGGATAGGAGCAAATACAAACTACAATGTAGATCTGCAACATCCGGAAATTATATTTCTACCTCAAGATCATCTAGAAAAGGCCTATTCCAGGGAGAAGGTGCCACAGGACACAGACCTTCATGCCTTTTATGATCTAAAAAATAACACCATATATCTGTCAGAAAATTTCAACCTTTATAGTGCATGGGATAAAGGAGTTCTATTACACGAATTGATACATTATGTACAAGATCAGAACAAGGCCAAATTTGAGTGCCTTGCAAAAATGGAAGGCGAGGTATGGCCTTTACAGAAACAATATCTACTCGAAATGCACGGCGTGGAGTGGGTTTATGATCCTTTATGGTTCAAAATGATATCCAGTTGCCACGTTGGTCTTTAATTTTTAAAAAATTTATCCACGTACTGTTTGCTTTGTTCGGCCAATGCAATGTTCACACAGGCATTCCACATTCCCGGAGTGGTCGAGTTCCATACTATGTTTGGATCAAAATCCATGACCAACCATGATTCCTTTTTACTTCTGGGCGGTAGCGCCTCTATTTCAGTTTCCAGTTGTCCTGCCTCCCACGTGGCTATGCCCATCGTGACTATGTATTGCGAAGGTCCGTGTCCTCGGGCGATGTCTGATATAATCTTTTTATCTAATGTGAATCCCAATTCGGTGTTGTTATTAGTTGATGCTATTGTATAGTCTAGGCTGTGTAGACATCCTACAACTCCCATCGCTATAGGACCACCATAAAAAATAGGTGTGTCTATCCCTTCACCTAGCAGTATATTACCTTCTTTACATATAGATTGAAAATTAGGAGCGGACAAGGGTTTGTTGAGTATTACACCCGATGCACCGGAAACATCGTGCTTATATACATAAACGACAGTGTTCTTAAAACGCCAATCTCTCATTGCCGGCGGTGCTACTAACAATTTGCCATCGTAATATTCGTTCATGGTAATATTACTTATTATGACATAGATAACGAATTATATTAGTATTAATATTTCAAAAAAGATTTACTTATTCTGTCAAAATCTTTCAGTTTTACAAGTAGTTCATTTAGATCATCTAGGTGTAAATTATTTGGTCCGTCCGATGCGGCGTTGTCTGGATCATCATGCACTTCCATGAATACTCCTGCAACTCCCACTGCCACCGCGGCACTGGCTATAACCGGAATGTGTTCTCTGTTTCCTCCCGAACTGGTTCCGTTGCCTCCGGGTTGTTGGCAACTGTGTGAGGCGTCTATCACCACGGGATATCCTGTCTTCTTCATTTCGTGTAGTCCACGCATATCGCTCACAAGGGTGTTGTAGCCAAAACTGGTACCCCTGTCGCACAACCATATGTTTTTATTTCCCGTTGAGGCCACTTTTTCGGCCACGTTGGTCATATCCCATGGCGCCAGGAACTGTCCCTTCTTGATGTTGATGTACTTGCCGGTCTCTCCCGCCGCTATCAAAAGATCGGTTTGCCTACAAAGGAAAGCGGGGATCTGTAAGGCGTCCACGTGTGGAGCCACTATCCTTGCTTGTTCTTCTGTGTGTATATCTGTGATGATCTTGAGGTCCGGTATCTCTTCCTTTAACTTGTTGAATATCTCCATGCCCCGTTCCAATCCCGCACCTCGCTTGCCGTGGAGGCTGGTACGGTTGGCCTTGTCGAAACTGGATTTATAAAAAAGTTCTATTCCACAGTAGTCTGTGATGCGTTTGATCGCATGAGCCATTTTGAGTGCGTGTTGTTCTGATTCTATCTGACAAGGTCCTGCTATCAGGAAGAACGGCTGGTCGTTGCCTATATTCATGTAAGTAATTATTTGTTGTGTCCTGGTACGAAAATTTTTGGAAAGGTCTCTCTGCTCTGTCCTGCGGCTCTTCCAAACACATAGCCATAATTGGATTGCGATTTTGGTAGGCAACCCCAACTTATAAAGTCGTCTGCATTATCACTGATCAACCATTGGCCAAAACCGATAATCATGATAGGCATTTTGATTGCTCTCTGATAGTAATTGAAACTGGCTTTCCACCATGGTTTTCCTATTGTTTCATATGGATCACTGCCTGATTTTTGTGCATTGGCAATAATTGATTTGATTGTACTCTTATCTATACCTCTGCCTGCAAAAGCACCGGCAACTGCATTGATAGTTTCTTTTCTAATTGTTGCATCTTTGTTTTGTAAATTAGTATGAACATTTGTAATAAGTCCCGGGGCAGAACCTCTCACAGCCTCGCCCATGGATTCTCCTGCACCGGCCATTGTTCGGTCGTCGGCAAATAATCTTGCATCATTGCCTTTGACCTCTACAGGAGCACCCTTTATTTCAATATCACCTGGTGCTTTTAATCTAACATCAGGAGACAACATTGCCATTCCGAATTCGCCATATCCTGTTGTGCCTTTTTTGGGCATTCTATATTGAGATTTTATAGATTCAAAAATTTCAAATGCCTTGTAGGCTGTAGTATCTGATATTAATTGTTCAAGTGTGCCTCTCTGTCCTATTTTGATTTGTTTTGTGTTTACAAAACTTTTTCCCGCCGCCCATTCTTTTAAAAAATTATCAAGTGCTTCCTGTTCCACGGGTAATTTTCTCAATAATTTGCTGAACACACCTTGATTTAGTTTTCTAAAGTTAGCAACATCTTGATCATTTTGACTGATTTCTGCTACCAGTGTATCAATGGTTGCTTTAATTTGAGGCTTGTTTAAAATTTTATAAATGAAATCAATTGTTTTGGGATCAGAAATTTCTCCTTTGGATAATTTAGATTTTATAAAATCTAGTTTTCCACTAGTGGCTTGTGGCAAACCCATTATACCCTGATCTTCCGGTGCTTCTCTCATGAACCATGGGTCCATGCCCTCTTTCTTAGAGAATTTATGTATTAGATCTGTGTACAGTTTATCATAGATCTTTTTTGAAATTTGGTTATTATCCAACTGAGCCTGTAGATCTGTTACACCGTCAATGAAACTAGTGTATTGATCGATGGTGGGCAGTCGTACTATTTTCTTTGCAGAAGGATCTGGAAATTTAATAACATCACCTTCTCTGATAAACCATGGTTTCATATGGTGTATTTAGCGAGTTATTTAGAGTTCTTTTTTCTTAGATCTTCGTTGATCTGTATAGATGTTTCTAATTGTGTGAACGGAGTGCCCAATATCTCACGAGCGTAATAGGCCAGTGCGGCTGTGTCCTTGGGGAAGCAACTGCCACCATAACCACGCTCGCCGTTGTTGCCAGGCACTCGTGTGTGTGATGCTCCTACTCTTTTATCTGTGGAAATTATTTTAATCAATTCTTCGTAGTTCGTTCCCCCTTGCGTTTGGTGTACATCATACAACTCATTAAAGAATGTAACTTTGGTTGCTAGGAAAGAATTTATAGCGTATTTTACAAGACTAGCAGTTTTTAAATCTGTGTGATACACTGGACATTTTTTACAACGAGAGTGCTCACGATATAACTGATGCACAGTTTTTGTATCATCACTATTGCCACCAAACACGTGCATTGTGGGATTTATAAAATCTTGTATGTAATTTTTTTCTGTAAGGAATTCTGGATTGTACACAATTCTTAAATCACTACATTGTGTTTGGATTTGTTCCAGCATATAACCTGGTACTGTACTTTTAATAATAACCAGATGACCTTTATATTCATTCAGTTGTTGACACACATCTGATAGAACATCTGTGTTGGCTTCTCCTGAATCCTGTTGTGGTGTGGGCACACACACAAAGGTTGCAGACGGTTGAAAAGTAATCAGTTGAGCGATAGTGTTTCTATTCTTTTTTGGATCTACAATAAATTTAGCACAGTCGCGAGTGAATCCTTGATCCACTGCGGAACCCACAAATCCATGTCCAACTATACCTAATCTCATTTGATCTACTAGTTCAACCTTCATTTTAAATAACTTTTAAGATCATCAAATCCGCCAATTATTTTGCCGTCTATTATAATTTGAGGTACCGACCTAGCATTTGGAACTGCCTCGAGTAACTGTTCTCTAGTCCATGTACCTTCAGATATATTTCTTTCCTCATAGTCCAATCCTTTTAATTTCAATAAGTTTTTTGCTTGAACACAGTATGGACAAGGTGTTTTGCTCCATATAATAATCTCACTCATTCTTGGTCTCCCTCTATCTTTTGTTTGGCTCTGAACCAACCATAGAAGATTAGATCATACCATAATAAATTTATTATAAATCCTAGTTTGGTGAATTGCAATCCAAAAATATATGTGGGTATGATGATCATAACCATTAACATAGTGATAATATATTTTCTAGTGTATTCGAGTGGGACTGCCCAGAAAATCCAATTAGTAAGCATCGATCGTATTTAGTAATTTTTTTATTCGAGGTATTTGCCTTTTGCCGAACCAAAATATTAGTGCTAACGGCCACCAACGATAAAATTTAGAAGAATTATAATAACGATCTATACTTGTTGTAAAATTTTCAATGGCCTGTTGGCATCCTTTTATTTCTTCCATGTGCTTGTCTAATAATAAAGGATGATTGGCCAAATACAGAACAATGGTGTTAAGTCGAGCAGTTGCCACATCCACTGTTCCTATCCACCTATCATTGGTGGGTTGATAGTTTTGTAATCTTTTAAGGCTCTCCTGGTTTGTTCGAACGTAAGTTTTTATTTTATCAATCACAACTTAGATTTTTGAATTTTGACTTGTAATGGGTAGCCTTCATCTCTGGCCAACACAGTGGTCTCTATGCCCTTCTGTTCAGCGATCTCATATAGATATGTGCCCACAACACCCGATCCTTTTTCATGTATGTGTTTGGTGAGGGCGATCGCTTGTTCGTCTGTTTTATGAAATATCTGTTTCAACACCTTTACGACAAAATCATAGGTTGTAATCTCGTCATTGAGAAAAATTACATCATACTTGGGTGGTTCTTCCACCTGAATTTTTTCTTGCGTCTGTGTTTTTATTGCTGTATCAGTCACTGTCATAACTCCATTATAGCACATTTACGGAATATGTCTACTGGATTAGGGCGGCTATTCACCGCCCTATCCTTAACAAAACCAATTATTTGATTTCGATCAATTTTGGTTTTTTGCTCTCTGGGATGACTCTCTCCAGTGATACCTTCAATAGTCCGTCCTTTAGTTCGGCACCATTGATTTCAACATCATCCGCGATCGTGAATGATTTTGAGAAGTATCTCTTTGAAATACCCTTGTGGATCACATTGCCATTAGCATCTGTGTCCTCGGACTCTTTTTTGTCCTTGGATTTGATGGTCAACATTCCGTCCGCGAACTCAACATTGATGTCATCTCGGCTGAATCCTGCTAGAGCAACTTCGACGTTGTACTTGTTCTCACCAGTCTTAACGATGTTGTAAGGCGGGTAATTCACGCTGGGTACATTTACGCCAAAGAAATCATCATCGAACATTCTCTCGAAATGATCAAAGATGTTGTCAAAGCCCACTGTTACGGGTCTTAGACGATTAAAGATAGATAGTTGATTTTTAGTCATTTGCTTTTCCTCCTATTGTTAGCAAGGTTATTATAAGAACAGCCTATCTGTAGCACTGTTCAAATATATTTATAATACTAATATAATATTGATTCTAAAAAATACGACCTTTTTACCAAAAAAATAATGCTGTAAAATTAGTGATTTATCTGCGTTTGTGTCCTGTCAAACGGCTGTCGTCGCGTTCTCGCTGTAATTTGCGTATCACTTTTCTTCTCTGTTTTTCTGCTTCTCTCTTGCGGGCACTGGGTTTGATATAGTGCTCTCGTTCTCTCATTTCTTCAAAAAAGCGAGTTTCTTTGTACATTCTTTTCAATTTACGGAAGGCTCTTATAGCATCACCACCTGGTGGAACATCGACGTAATATCCTTTGAATTCTCTTTCTTTATTTTTTGGTCTTTGCAATCTTTCCCTCATTTTTAAAGAATAACACAGGATCACTAGAGTTGTCAACCACATCTTGGTTTATTTGTATTTTTTCTACATTTCTCTTCTTCATTTCTGTGCTGTCAAACTGATATGGTAAAAGTAGTTTATCTAGAATCGATTTTAAACCACGTGCATTTGTTTTTAATTTGATTGCTTTCTTGGCTATGGCATGTGTGGCAGATTTAGTAATATCTAACTCTATGCCATCCAAAGAAAACAGATACCTGTATTGTTTGATCAAATTGTTTTTTGTCTCTGTTAGTATTTTTATCAATTGAAATTCGTTCAGCGGATTTGTGTTTGCTATCATGCTGAAACGACCTACAAATTCTGGTATCAATCCATACCTGATTAAATCCTCAGGTTCGACTTCGTTTAGGTATGTATCCACTCCTTGATTATCAAAAGATGCGCCGAAACCCATTCCGGATTTCTTTTTGTTTTTTATTTGAGTATCTAGGTCAACGAATGCACCTCCCACTATAAAAAGTATTTGTGATGTGTCTATCTCTACTAGTTGCTGATCAGGGTGTTTTCTTCCTCCCTGCGGGGGTACTCGACATATTGTGCCTTCTATAATTTTTAATAATCCTTGTTGCACTCCCTCGCCGGAAACGTCTCTGGTTATTGACTGACTCTCACTTTTACGACAAATCTTATCGATTTCGTCTATGAATACTATGCCTTTTTGGCATAATTGCTTATCTCCGCCTGAGGCCGCATATAATTTCGAAATAACATTTTCCACATCATCTCCCACATATCCTGCTTCAGTTAACGAAGTGGCATCCGACATAGCGAAAGGAACATTGAGAAATTTTGCAATAGTCCTCGCTAAAAGCGTTTTTCCAGATCCGGTCGCACCTAGTAGTAACACGTTAGATTTTTCTATTTCCAGATCTTCGGGCGGATTTGCTATTCTTTTATAGTGATTGACCACTGCTACACTTAATACAGTTTTTGCATGATCCTGACCTACTATATATTGATCCAAGAAATCTTTGACTGCTACCGGATTTAGTACTGTGGGGTTACCTTCTAGAATTTTTTCTTTGTTTAGTTTCTGTAGATCTTCCTCTAATATTTCGTTACAGAGATTTACACACTCATTGCAGATAGCAACTTTGCCTGTTCCTACAATCATTTTAGTTACGTCTTTTCGACTTTTATTACAGAAAGAACAGATTAAATTTTCTTCAGACATTATTTAGAATCTAAATTTTTTTTAATTTTTTCAAATAATTGATGCATTCCATCTATTTTATTTCTATTGAGCACCGAAAACGAAGATGCGTCGTCGGTATTTGAATTTACAAAATAAGTTTTTGCCAGTGTTAGAATATAACCCGACCAAACCATTAATTGTTTAGATGAATAATCCATATTGATCACAACGACCGTTGCCTGCCTACAAGCATTCAATAACCAGGTATAGTCTCTCCCTGGTTTATTTGGTCTCCATGATTCTAAATACTTTTCATAATTGGCATCATCGTCAACCCCAAAAGGATCTAAACTTGAAAAATTGTTGTCATCCCAAAGATATATTGTTACGTCCTCTTTTGGCATGTGTTTGTTTAAACTGTCGGCAAACGCATCTTTATCTCTTTTGCTTAGATTAACTAAACAAAAACTTTTGTTCTGATTGCTAAAAAAACTAGGGGGAGTGACCAATGTTACTGTTCCCATTTTTTTCCTTAGTTCTAATTTTTTTCCAACAACGGGATTTTCCGCAGGGAGATCTTTATTTTTTTCTGCTTGGCTGTGTAATTTTTCTTCAGACATTTGATTTTAATAATTCTATTATATGATCCTGATCTTCTTTGGTCAACTCTTCTAATTTTATATTTCCATTATCTATTTGGCTTATAAGTTGATTTATCCTTTCTTCGACCCGTTGTCTGTATTCTTCGTCTGATATCATTCTTTTTTTGTGTCTTTGTACTTGCTCGTTTGGTAATTTTTTTTCGATTGTTATATTCTGTGTAGTCTCTGGTATATCATTTATTAATTCATCTGGAACTGTGTTTAATGTTGGTAAAATAATATCATTTTTTTCTGGCTCGTCTATTGGTAATATTTTACTCCAGTTATTCGAAATTTTTTGTTCCTCGTTTTGTTTATATCCTTGTTTTGGAACTCTAATTTTTTTACCATTCTGTATAACAATATCAAAATCCTCTCCTTTAAATTCGTTATCATCTTTAGCAGAGTTTAATAATCCATCCAACTCCTCCTCTGTCATATCTCTTTCTTCTGTTTCGGGTTCCGGTTGAAATTTTTCTACTAGGCCTTCTGTGGTCATTGTCTGTATAGTTGGCGTTTCTATTGTTTTCTCTACAGAATCTATAATTTTAGGATTTTCATAATTGCTTAAAAGAATGGCAACGGTCTTTGCTACATCCGGAGGCAACATATCTGCCTTTGTGTTTCCCCTTAAGACATCATCTATATAGTCTTGAAAGAAGGCCATTCTACTCTTAGTTATGGGAGGATGGTTTTTGGCATCCTCTTCTGTTACAGAAACTTCGCTTAAAAACTGTGCTTTGTTACCTTCGTCTCTTTCTTGTTTTAGTTCTTCATCTGATATATCTTGAAATTTTCCATGTTCTTTATGAAATTTATTTAACATACCTGTTCTTTCAAAATCGTTTTTTGGTAGTGGTAAACTCTTTTCAACATCAATAGGTTTTTTTGTCTTGTTATCTATAGTTACCTGACCCAATGTACCCACTGTGGGTTTTTTTGTATTCTCAAATTTTGTCTCTGGTTCTATAACCTCAGTAAGATTGGGTTTGATTCTTTCTTCTTCCGGTTCCTCTGGCTTTGGTTCCTCCGACAATATATTTCCTATGTTGTATGTTACACTGTTATCTTTTTTTTCTATTGTTTTCTCTATTTTTTCATTAAATTGATCTAATTTATCTTGCCATTGCTTTACAGTGTTCTCTAACTTTTTATTGTTGACCTCACGTTCTTTGGCCGCTAACTGGTTCATTCTATCTATCATAGAATTCCACTGTGTCACAGCGGGATCTTCTTTGTTAATTTTTGGTTGTGACGGAGGTGGAGGTGGAGGATCAAGATCCGGCTTTTCCAAATCAATGATTTCCTCTGGTGGATCTTCACGAACTGGAAAACGTTTAATGAATGATTGGTTGGCCGCGACCAACATCAACACCGCTAATGGATCAAACACGAATATCAGGATGATGATCACCCAACGCACTGCCGAGTTGGCATTGACTTCCTTGCTCCAACCGAAGTCCACTGCCAGTGCGGCTATGTACTTGATGGGCCCGATCTCTGCTTCTAATTTTAATTTGTCAGCAATCAGTGGATCTCTTTTGGTGATTAAATCTGTGATCTTTTTTTGGCTGGCCGCAATCTTGTTCTCTGCTTCCTGTGTGTTTGCTGTGCTCTTGTTTGTGAGTGTTTGTATTTCTTTCTGTATGGCATCTCGTTCCGCCTGCTGTGTTTTCTTTAATTCTAATCCTTTTTTAACAAGGTCTCCTTTGAATACTCCTGTACCTTGTGCTGTGTAGGCTTCCACTTCCTTGTCCAACTGTTGCAATCTCTCATTGAGTTGATTTAAACGCACAGTTGTGGATGTGTCTTTGCCGAATGATCTATTAATAATTTCTTGTTGTCTTGTTATAATGCTTTCTTCAGTCCTGATCTGTGAGTTGATCAACTCTATCTTCTGTTGCACTGACCCATCTGCGAACTCGTTCTGTAGATGTGCTTTGGATAGGAATCCAAATATGCCCATGGATGTGACCAGTGACAGCACGATCACAGCAAAGAACAGATAACTCCTCAGAAAGAAATTGGTGCTCTTCCAGTTACGATACAGCCAGGAAGCACAGACCAGTTTGCCCGCTTCCAGCACCGAACCCATCAACACCACAGGTATGAACGCACCTGGGAATATGGTGGCCAATCCAATGATTGAGTAGTAGGCCGCAACCCCGGATATGGACAGTGCCGATAAGAGTGTTAAGATCGCTATGAACATATTTTTACATTGTATTTACTATAACAGAACCTACTTTTTTATGCTATTGAATTATATGGTAAATACCTTATGTTATGGCATCAAACGGTATATCAACACTAGTTTCAGGCGACGGGTCAGACGCCACAGCCAACAAGGAGGTGCGTCAGATCGCCAAACTCAACGTGGCACAGACACGCAGGCAGGCGGGCGGAGACGTCACGCAGGACTACTACAGGACCCTGAACGTGTACGACAGGATCTACCTACCCGAGGGCTACAACGTTTCCGCAGGCT
>Ga0075480_10002374_pt1 | contig 12103 bp, 15 predicted proteins | sample DEB08_DNA_7_FD_81590 | JGI IMG/M metagenome (GOLD analysis project Ga0075480, IMG submission 81590) | Aqueous microbial communities from the Delaware River and Bay under freshwater to marine salinity gradient to study organic matter... | ecosystem: Environmental > Aquatic > Marine > Coastal ... | reverse complement strand
GATGCACTGCGCATTTAAAGCGTCCTTGATCTAGGGCAGAGCATACTGCGTTGTCCAGAAAGGTATTCGTCAATGACAGTCTGCATGCGAAATTTGTCAAAACTTTTGTAATGACCTGCATGAACCGTGCTGACAGGCAGTTCGCGAAGCCGGCGTAGACTGTCGCAGAGCTTTTCAGGTACAGAGTGATAAAGGTGATCATAAAGCGTGCCGTCATAGAGAGCGTCGCCTGTGAACAAAAGTCCGCTTTCAGCCTCCCAAAGCCCGACCGACCCCGGAGAATGACCGGGCAAATGAAGCGTCTGAAACACCCGATCTCCAAGATCAATAACATCCCCTTCAGTCACTAAACGGGTTAACGGCGCAGGAGGGTAACACCAAATCGTGCCATCAAATCCTCTGGAAGGGGCGGTTTTGATTACAGCTGGATCAAGAAGATCTGTAACTGTATTTTCTCGCGTGGGTTCTGCAAAAATCTTGGCTTCGGCAGAGTGCCCAAGGCGTTTATCAAATTGATATAGTCCACCGGCGTGATCGTGATGACTGTGCGTGCAAAAAGCTATGACAGGGCGTTCCCTAAGGGCGGCGATATGATCTACAATCGGCCACAGCCCCATGCCCGTATCCACGATCAAATCCCGATCCCGTCCTTGAATGTGCCATATATTGCAGCGCCAGCTTTCGCAGATATGATTTTCAAGAATGCGCGACACACCCTGCGGAAATCTGCGAATTGAAAAATGCGAAGTTCGGGTCATCACCGTTTTGCTTTATTGACTGTCCTTTCACTCTAAGGGCAGTCAGCAGGACCTGGCAAGCCCGCGCGTGTTCTCGGTGTATCTACCCTTTCTGCGAACAGTGCATCAGGTAGAGGAAAAGCTTTTCAAATAATGTCTGCTGCGGTAGGTTAATGAATTCCTATTATCAGAGGAGAGAAACATGAAAGCGACAGGCGGATGTTATTGTGGCGCATTGCGTTACAGCATTGATGGAGCGGCTGAAGCGATGCTTCAGTGCCATTGCCGTGAATGCCAATATATTACCGGAGGGAACCCCAATGTGGCTGCGGTATTCGCTTTAGAGGATTTCCGATATATTAGCGGAGAGCCTTCCACCTTCGCGCGAAGTGACCTTGACACACCGGTAGTGCGCCACTTTTGTTCAAATTGCGGGACAGGTATTGGAAGCCGCAGTCCATCAAGGCCCAACTCAATGATTGTCAAGATTGGCACTTTTGATGATCAGAGTTTTTTCGAGCCTCAAGTCGCAATATTTACCTGTGATAAACAGCCCTATCATCATATTGCGGAAGGCTTGCCCGCCTTCGACAAGAGGGTTGTGAAGTCATAGGTCCTTATATGTTTTCATCGTCCCATTTTGGTAAGGTGAAGACCAATAGAAGACCCATAGCCATGAACGCGGCAAGACCTCCAAAGGCGATGTTATAGCTTTCATAGCGATCAAAGACAAATCCGGTAACTATGGGACCAATCGCTCCGCTTGTGGTCCCGTAAAATAAAATCGTACCAAAAAGAGCACCATGTTCCTTCATCCCGAAATATCCGGCAACTGAGGGTGATACCACCGCAAAAAGGCCTCCATGGCCAAATCCGTAGAAGGCCATCATGACGAACAGGATCGTATGGTTTGTGACGATTAGAAGCGCTATCAAACTGATGAGTATGGGAATGAAACATAGAATATATGCATTCCGGCTGCCCATAAGATCTAGGAAAACACCAACTGCCAGTCGACCGGCAATGCTTGCACCGCCAATTGCGGTCAGTAAATAAGCGGACTGCGCAAAGCTCATCCCAAGATCGGTTCCATGCACTGCAATATGTGTGGGAATTGTCATTAAAGTTGGGAAGAACAGGAACTGGATCGTACAGAGTTTTTTAAATGTCAGCGTTTTTCGTGCCTCTCCAGCGCTAACTGTGCTCTTTTTTTCAAGCATTTCTGATGTTTCGGATTTTGGTGGATGGCTCATTAATAGAGCGGCAAAAACGAGAACTAAGCCAGCCGCTATCCCAAGAATAACGAGTGCGCCTTGAAGTCCATATTTTATCACAAGGAATGCAGCTATGGGCGGCATTGCCATCTGACCCAGAGCCGTGCCCACTTTTGCAAGTCCCGTGACCACACCGCGCCCTTTTTGAAACCAGCGCGCCACAGTGGACAGGGTGACCACGTCATGAGTGCCCATGCCAAGACCAATGAAAGTTGCAAAGATCAAAACGATTTGCCAAGGCTGCGTCACCTGAGACATCAACATATAGCCAATCCCATAAGCCACACCGGTAAATGCCAGAACGGGCCGCGGTCCATAGGTGTCGCTCAGGCGGCCCGTAAAAAAGGCCAAGATACCCATTACAAAAAAGCTCAAAGCGGTGCAGCTCGACAAAAGCGTACGCGACCACCCAAACTGGGTTTCGAATTCCTTAAAAAGAACCCCGAATGCAAACATAAGCCCAATCACAATGAACTGGGTGAGAAAAGCGCCGGTAAAAGCTCTGTATTGTGGCAAGAAGATCGCTTTCTTTCAAAGTAGACTAGCGGACTTTAGTGATTTTTGTCTTGCCAGCAAGTCTTAAAATTATTGACGGATTTCAGGTCCAGTTTCTTTTCGGTCTTGGTGAAAATGGCTCATAAATCGGCTCTCTCAGGCTCAAAATGTAAAGGCGAGGCCACCAATCAAATTCAAAGAGGTGCGTTCGTTAATTATTGGACTATTCAAAACCTTTTTTGGGTAAATAGTTAAGCCAGTGTTGCCAAATAGACTGATGCTGTCACTCAGGCCGTAGATTGTGTTGGCAGAAATATAGGGAAGCAGCACTGTTCCAGTTGAATATGTTCGGCGCGTTGCAAGTTCTTCAGACGCCTCCACTCCGTAGAGAAAGGAGGCCAAATTGGCGTTTTGCCGCTTTACACCTGCTGTCAAAAACACCGGCGTACCGAACCCCGGTACGAACTGCCGCACGGAAAAATCTAATTCCTGGCCATTGTGTTCGCCTGTGACCTCCGTTGCGGCTTCAATAATGAACGAGGTTCCTCTGGCGATATTCATTGTGCCGGTGAGAGAAAGATCCACTGAAGAATTTCTTTTCATTCCCGTCAATAAATCTGTGTCTCCATCACTATATGGCGCCATGCGCGGTTTCATAGCAATCGACGCGGTAAGATTGTAATCAGACAAAAATTTATAAGATACGCCCTCTGTGCCCCCAATGGTTAGATTTTGAGATTGATAACGAAAATAAGGAATAATTCGTGTTGAAAATGAGCTGTCGTAGGGTGTCTTTGCCGCCAAAGCCCCCAGTCCAATTGAAAATCCGCTGGATGGCTGACCAAACCCAAATGCCGTGCCTTCCGACTGCTGCGCCTGAATTGGCATTGCTGAAAGGCAAAAAATTAAGAATTTATATATAGTTCTCTTTAAACTTTTCATTTTTTTGCCCCCATTTTCTCACGCTATTCAGTCCTATAGTCATTAGACTGAACGCGCCTACGGGTAAGTTAAGCTGCTCTTATAGAGTCAGCATAGCCTGATCTAAATTCTAGGTCAATTTTTGGACGCATATCAAAACTGTTATTTTTTTATTCTAAACATGGCTTCGTTTCGCCGAGCAAAGAAAGGAGTAAAAGGGCCATTGTAAGTCGCCTTAATGGCGGGAAGGATATATGCAATACCATTACGATCTAGCGCGTCTTGCAAAATCTTGGAATTTCTTTCGAAATTGGCATCCGTTGAGCGACCAGAATATTTGCGAACGGCAAATATACCTCCGTTGATGACCGTCAACCTTACCTCCGAATTTTTAGGTTGGGGTGCAGTGTCAAAAGTGTAGTGTGAGGGCAGGTAAAATTGCATCACAGAACCCGCTTGGTTCGTTTGTTGGGTCACGGGCGCGGTCATGTCAATTTTTACTGATTGAGTGACGGGGGTCGTCATATCAATCTTTTGATCTCCGGTATTGGCACCTGAAATATAATTAAACAGCGCGCGGAATGCTGCATTTTGTCCAGCCGTTGAAGTTTCAACAGCTAAACGATCACCGTATTCGCGCAGTTCATAAATTTCGTTTGTTTCCAGTATCTTAAACGGCGCTTCTTCATATGCCATTGCTGCATTCCCTCCAACCACGGCTCCGAGGACAACCGATACCTTGATCATTAAACTTAAAAAGCGGCACAGCAAACTCAACAGGTTACAATTTTTTTGATTACGCATAAATAAATACAGTCCTTCTTTGTTTACCCATGGGTACATAGGACAAATTGCTGCGGAGAATAGCGATATTTTAAAAATTTTTCCGCGAAATACGCCACAGAGTTCGGCGTGATCATTTTTTGCAGAAAGACAGTTGATTGGTTAGCATGCCACATTATACTTAATATCAAAGAAGGAGCGTCGTTATGAAATCTTTTGTGATTGCTTTATTTGCGGTTATTCTGTCATCACCATTTGCTTGGGCGAATGGATGTAACTCACACGACAAAGAAACAGTGATGGTGTGTGACTCTGGACAGCAATGGGATGAAACCCTTAACGCCTGTGTCGACGTTAGCGCATAGACGGTTTACCTGCTGTCGGACGTATATCCGTAAACATGACCTTCCGACACTGGTGAGGATGTAGACGTCTCTACAGCTACAGGCGATTTTCTATGAATTTAGAGGATGTTTCTAAATCAAAAATCTGAAGCGCGTACTTCATGCCCCATATGGTCCAAAACAGCGTTTACAAAGTGCGGTTCACGACCATCAGGAAAAAATGCGCCCGCAATATCTACATATTCAACAATTATGATTTTGGCAGCTGTGCTTGTTTCAAAGAACTCTGCCCCCGCCGCGCGAAAAAGCGCCCGCAGCGTTGGGTCAATGCGTCCCAATGGCCATTTAGCGACAAGGGCCCTATCGGTAAGCTGATCAATTCTTGCTTGGTGGTTTACTGCGTCCTCAAGTATTTTAGAAAAAAGGTCGACATCGCCGTCTTCGAGCTGGTTTCCCTCGTATTCAGCTCCAAATCGATGGTCTAGAAATTCCAACCGAACTGCATCAACCGTTTGATTGGATTGCTCCATCTGAAAAAGAGCTTGCACCGCGTAAAGTCTGCTTGCGGATCGCATTTTGCGCTTTTTATTTCCTGATTTTGGAGACGTGTCAGTCATTTAAGAGTGTCCAGTCCTGCTGTGAAGCCAACGCCTTTTCGTTCATTCCCCCATTGCCGTGCAAGTGCAATCAGGTGCAGCGCGGCTGCAGCGGCACCACCGCCTTTGTTCTGGTCTTTGGGATCAGCGCGCACCTGAGCCTGTTGGAGATTTTCAACGGTCAGGATTCCGTTACCAATGCAAAGGCCCTGAAGCCCAAGCAATGTAATCCCTCGCGAACTGTCGTTGCAAACGGTCTCATAGTGTGTCGTTTCGCCACGAATAACACATCCAAGGGCAACGTATCCGTCATATTCCTTCATCCGTTCGGCAATTCCAATTGCGGTTGGAACTTCCAAGGCTCCGGGGACATCAACCAAATCCCATTTTCCCCCCGCTGCTTCTATTTCCTGACTTGCACCAGTTAAAAGATTGTCGGCGATGTCCTTGTAGTAGGGCGCACGCACCACCAGTAATTTGAGCGGCGTCTCAAATTTTGGTCGTTCCAGAGTGTGATGATTTTCTGACCCTGCCATAACTTACCCCAGTTCAGATATTTTGCGAGTTGATACAATTTCCAAACCGTAAGCGTCCAATCCAACCACTTTCGGCGTTGGTGAATTGGTTAAGAGTTCAAGTTTGGAAAGGCCAAGAGAAGATAATATCTGTGCACCAAGACCATATTGACGAAGCGTTTTGGGGGACACTTCGCTTCCAGTATCTAATTTCATCGACGTGTCTCGCAGGAGAACAACAACACCGCGCCCCTCATCTGCCACGATGCGCATGGCATCGCCAAATTCATGGGCGCGCCCTTTGGGACCAGTTCCGATAATATCGAGCATCGGATCCATCGCATGCATACGTACCAAAACTGGTGTTTCGCCAGATATATCCCCTTTGCATAACACAATATGCTCATCACCGTGGGTTTCGTCCACATAAACCCGCATTTTCCAAGTGCCACCAAATTCGGACATAATTGTCGACTCTGACTGGACGCGAACAAGGTTGTCGTGACGACGTCGGTAGGCAATAAGATCACTGATCGTGCCGATTTTGAGATTATGTTTTTGGGCAAAAGAGACGAGTTCTGGCAGCCGCGACATCGTCCCATCTTCATTCATGATTTCACATATCACGCCCGAAGAATTGAGCCCGGCCAGTCTGCTGACATCCACCGCAGCCTCCGTATGGCCTGCGCGCACCAAAACGCCCCCGTTGCGCGCACGCAGTGGAAAGACATGGCCCGGGGTTGCAATATCCGCCCCAGATTTTGAAGCATCGATTGCCACTGAGATGGTGCGGGCGCGATCATGGGCAGAGATGCCAGTTGTCACGCCTTCGCGTGCTTCGATAGACACTGTAAAGGCTGTTTCATGGCGTGACGAATTGTTGGTGCTCATCAATTCAAGCCCCAATTGATCAATACGCGTCGAAGTTAATGCCAAACAGATTAAGCCCCGCCCATGTGTGGCCATAAAATTGACTGCATCGGGGGTAGCCATTTGCGCAGGAATAACCAAATCGCCTTCGTTCTCACGATCTTCGTGATCCACAAGGATGAACATTCGTCCATTGCGCGCATCTTCTATAATTTCTTCAATAGAAGAAATTGCTTCACGAAAGGATGTTTCAACCTTTCCGGGGTTTTCAAAGGTCATTTCAGTCTCCAAAACTTGGGTCTCTGAATAGAGCGCCCATCTCTTGATTACCAGAGGCTCTAATCAAAAATATCATCAAGAACGTCAAAGGCTTCTTCAAAAAAGCGTCGAGTGAAACTTTTCTTCCGATTGTGGGTCTTGATCGGCTTTGTTTTAGACTTTTTTCTATCGTATTTGGGATATGGCCTGTTCACTGGTGGCTCAAAGGCTTTTTGCATTTTAACCTGAGGCTGTTGGACTGGCATGATTTTTAAAGAATGAAGAGGCGCCCCACAGGACGTGCATGCCAATTCATGTTGTATTTTACCCTGCAAAATCAGCGCTGCGCGGGTGCCACAGTAGCAGCAAGTGGCAATTTTTGTTCCTTGTTTCATGATCCTCCCTTTCACGCCAGACATGGGTTGTATTTTAAAATATGCAAGGTTGAGTATTTTGCTTATTTATTTTTTGAATTAATGCGGTTGCGGGGGTCCTTTAGCGAACAAACAAATCATTTCAGAGGGTTAACTGCCTGGCAGTTGGTGGATTTTCCAAAACATTGTCATCATTGTTCTGTGCACAGGTTTTCGTTTTTAACCCTGTCAAGTCTTGCATCTGCTTAGCAGTGCGATGAAAGGTCGTTTGACGAAGGTAATCTCCTTCTTTTAAGGTTGCCGGCTAGGAACGCCGTATCGCGTAAAGTGCAACGGCTGCTGCGTTTGACACGTTCAATGATCCAAATCCCCTGTCTGAGGGGATGGAAACTAATTGGTCAACTGTGTCTTTTGTGCGTTGACGTAATCCTGGACCTTCGGCCCCGAAAACAAGTGCGATAGGGCGGTCAGAATGCGTTTTGGCAACCTCATCAATGGATTGTTTTGCTGTACCATCTAATCCTAAGACGAGAAAACCCATGTCTTGAAGCGTAGTGATCGTCTCTGCAAGATTGCGTAGGCGCAGATAAGGCTGGCGTTCCAAAGCTCCGCTGGCTGATTTGGCCAAGGCACCCGTTTCAGGTGCGCTATGGCGCAGCGTTCCAATGACTGCCTGTGCGCCAAACACTTCTGCAGAACGTAATATTGCGCCCACGTTATGCGGATCGGTTATTTGGTCCAAAAGAACAAGTCGTGCAGGTCCCGCCGCGCCGCTTAGGGCATGGTCTTCTAGGCTTCCCCAAACCAATGGTTTTGTTTCAAGCGCGATGCCTTGATGGACAGATCCCCGATCAATAGGCACAGAAAATTGACGTGGGTCGCAGATTTCCGGTTCCACTCCGCAGTGTTCAATCGCAGTTTTAAGGCGGTCAAAGGCATTCTTGGTGGCCACCAAACGTAGCTTTTGACGTGCTGGATTCAAAAGAGCATCTTGGACTGCATGCGTACCAAAAAGCCAGACTGTTTCTTGACTGGCAGCTTTTTTAGTTTGTTCTTTTTCAATTACCCACTTCGGTTTTTTGGTGGCGGATTTTTTCATGATGCGATCCATTTTCTGGTCCGACCATGCGCTATCACAGTGCATGCGAACAGACCAGAGCAGGATGAGAAGAAGATCATGCCGCGACTGGCAGCCTTTTTTGCAGACTTGGCCAAATTAAAGCGCCCATTCCGGAAAGCCCAATTCCAAGTGTGACCCAAAACCCGATAAAGGGTACGATTGTCAGGAGCGAAATTTCGATCGCCCCGATAAGAGCTGCCAGTAGCCGCTCGGGCACCTGTGTATCATCAAAATCGGAGATCCGTCAAAACAATGCGCCAGCGCCTTTCCCCAACGCAACCATAACGTCTCAAGAGCATATGCGGGCACTCGCCCTTGTTTCGAGTGCTCTTTCGGTCAAAGGCGCTAATCAGACACGCGCACCGCAGTCATAACATCTGGCACATCCGTGACGGCGCCATTTGACCCACGACCGCGTTTGATCGCATCGACGACCTCCATCCCCGATGTCACGCGTCCGACCACAGTATATTGCCCGTTGAGGAAATACCCCGGCTCAAACATAATGAAAAACTGGCTATTTGCGCTGTTGGGTGATTGGGAGCGTGCCATGCCGACGATGCCGCGATCATAGGGCACTTCTGAAAACTCAGCCGACAAATCAGGTAATTGTGATCCACCATAGCCCGCTCTACTGAGATCCGCAGTGGCCTTTCCAAATTGCACGTCCCCCGTTTGGGCCATGAAGCCGTCGATCACCCGGTGGAATACTACATTGTCATATGCCCCCTCGTTGGCGAGCGTTTTGATACGCTCCACATGTAAAGGCGCAACGTCCTCAAGAAGATCAATTACAATATCGCCGTTTGCCTGTCCCAGCACGGTAATCGTCATTTCTGAGGCTTGAGCCATACCTGCGCTGAGAGCACCCAACAACGCCATAACCTTACGCATCGGCGGCGACCTTCACACTGATCATGCGATCTGGGCTAGCCGGCGGTTCTCCGCGCGTAATGGCGTCCACATGTTCCATTCCATCAATCACCCGTCCATAGACAGTGTATTGGCGGTTCAGAAAATGATTGTCCTGAAAGTTGATAAAAAACTGGCTGTTTGCACTATCGGGGTTTTGGCTTCTGGCGGCGCCAAGGGTGCCCCTGTCATGCGGGATACCTGAAAATTCTGCCTTTAGATCAGGAAGATCAGACCCGCCTGTGCCGGCCATTCGAATATTGAAATCTTTTTCCATGTTACCGTTTCGTACATCACCACTTTGCGCCATGAAGCCATCGATCACCCTGTGAAAACAGACGTTGTCGTACGAACCACTTCTGGCAAGTTCCTTCATACGTTCACAATGTCCTGGCGCGATATCTGGCAATAGCTCAATGACGACGGTCCCGTCTTTGAGTTCCATCAAAATTGTATTCTCTGGATCTTTGATGTCAGCCATCCCGTTCTCCTGTCGTTTTCTGTTGTGACCTACCTATGCTGCTTTTGTGCGAGCGGCAAGGTCTGCTGTTGACGTGATAGCCCAGATGATCGCATAAGCAGCACAAATTTTCAAAAAGGGATCATAGAATGAACTGGCGCACACTGGATGATATGGATCTTGCAGGAAAACGGGTGTTGATCAGGGTTGACATAAACGTTCCTATGGAAAACGGAAGGGTCACGGATGCGACGCGGATCCAGAAAATTGTTCCGACGGTCAAGGATATCCTTGCAGCAAAGGGCCACCCAGTTTTGCTTGCTCATTTTGGTCGGCCAAAAGGTGCGGTAAAACCAGAATTCAGTTTGAACCAATTGATCCCTGCCTTGGAAGAGGCGTTTGGAAGTGAGGTCATATTTGTTGCGGATTGTATTGGGCCAGCGGCTGAAACGGCGGTAAAATTACTACAGGGTGATCAAATAGTTTTGCTTGAAAATACCAGATTTTATTCCGAGGAAGAGGGAAATAATCAGGATTTTGCAAAAAAAATCGCAAATCTCGGAGATGTTTTTTGCAATGACGCCTTTTCCGCGGCCCACCGCGCGCATGCAAGCACCGAGGGGCTCGCGCATATATTGCCCTCCTGTGCTGGGCGCCTGATGGAGGCAGAGTTAATTGCTTTGGAGCGCGCGTTGGGCAACCCCCAAAAACCCGTTGCTGCCGTGGTTGGTGGTGCGAAAGTATCAACCAAACTCGAACTGCTGGCCAATCTGGTAGAAAAGGTTGACCACCTTATTATTGGGGGGGGGATGGCGAATACGTTTCTGGCTGCTGAAGGGTATGGTGTGGGAAATTCCCTTGCAGAGCATGATATGACAGACACAGCGCGCGCCATTTTAAAAAAGGCAGCATTGGTCGGTTGCGACATTATTTTACCAAGCGATATTGTTGTGGCTCAAGAATTCAAAGCACATGCTGCATTTAGCATTCATCCTGCTGATGCTTGCCCGAAGGACGGAATGATCTTGGACGCGGGGCCGCTGACGACCCAGCGCATTGAAAAGGTATTAGAAGCTGCCCGTACTTTGATTTGGAACGGGCCACTTGGGGCGTTTGAAATTGAACCCTTTGATGCGGCTACGAATTCTGCTGCGCGAAAGGCCGCAGAGCTTACGGTAAAAGGCGGTTTAGTCTCTGTGGCAGGGGGCGGAGACACGGTCGCCGCGCTCAATAAATCTGGTGCTGCCGAAGATTTTAGCTATGTGTCGACCGCAGGAGGGGCATTTCTGGAATGGATGGAAGGTAAAACCCTTCCGGGTGTGGCTGCACTTAATTCCAACTAGCCTCAGCATCGGCATTTGCAGCTATTAGCGCTAACATATTTGCAAGCGCAGAGACAGTCTATTAAGACGCATCTAAAAGGAGCCATGGGGCTCTTTGAGCAAAGATATATTATTTTCAAAGGACCTGACCATGATCAACGAAGAGCAAGCCAAACAAATGTCAAACGCCCCGGGATTTGTGGCCGCTTTGGATCAAAGCGGCGGGTCTACGCCCAAGGCGCTTGGTCTTTATGGGATTGGAGAGGACCAATATTCCAATGATGAGGACATGTTCACGCTGATGCATGAAATGCGTAGTCGGATTATGCGCGCCCCTGCTTTTCAAGGGGATAAGGTGATCGGAGCGATCCTTTTTGAAAACACCATGGACCGTTCAGTTGATGGTATACCGGCAGCCGATTATTTGTGGGAAAAACGTGGCGTTGTACCGTTCCTTAAGGTTGATAAAGGATTGGCCGACATAGAAAACGACGCGCAAATCCTTAAACCTATGCCGGAACTCGATACCCTTTTGATGCGCGCGAAAAAGGCAAATATCTTTGGGACAAAAATGCGCTCTGTAATCCATAGGGCAAACCGCAGCGGTATAGAGGCCGTCGTTGCGCAGCAATTCGACATTGCCCGTCAGATATTAGCCCATGGGTTGATTCCGATCATCGAGCCTGAGGTCAATATCCATGCCGAAGACAAACAGGCGGCAGAAGATCTTTTGCTTGAATGTCTGAAGATTCATCTCGACAAGCTCGATGACGGGGCACAGGTGATGTTAAAGCTGACCCTACCAGAAAAAAACAATCACTATCACGGCTTGGCAGAGCATCCGCGCGTTATGAGGGTTGTTGCACTATCCGGAGGCTATTCGCGCGAGGAAGCCAATTCACGGCTGGCTCAGAACAAGAATATGATTGCAAGTTTTTCCAGAGCTTTGACAGAAGGTTTGAATGCCAATCAAAGTGACGCGGAATTTCAACGCATTTTGGGTCAGACAATCGACGCCATCAAAACTGCGTCTGCATCAGGATAATTTTCTAGTCTGCTAAAAGGGTGGTTAATTCAATTCCCTCAATTCGGCGAAAAATATTCTTTTGAAATATTTGGGGG
>Ga0075480_10002365_pt1 | contig 12115 bp, 9 predicted proteins | sample DEB08_DNA_7_FD_81590 | JGI IMG/M metagenome (GOLD analysis project Ga0075480, IMG submission 81590) | Aqueous microbial communities from the Delaware River and Bay under freshwater to marine salinity gradient to study organic matter... | ecosystem: Environmental > Aquatic > Marine > Coastal ... | reverse complement strand
ATCGACATTTTCAGCCCAATCGCACAACACTGGTCCAGTAAAAGCGAAACGGAGCCTCTATGTCAGATCATGGTTATGAAGCCGGGCGGCTGAACTTGCCTTTTGTTGGAATTTCCACCTTTGGCAAACGCCCCTATGTCGCAGATTGGGATGCGATTGAGGCCGATGTGGCAATTTTGGGTGCTCCCTTCGATTTTGGCACCCAATGGCGCCCTGGTGCGCGCTTCGGTCCGCGCGCAGTCCGCGAAGCCTCAACTCTATTTTCTTTCGGTCATGCCGGTGCCTATGACCATGAGGATGACGCGACATACCTCGCAAGCGATGTGCGTATCGTTGATTTGGGTGATGCCGATATCATCCATACGAAAACGGATGAAAGCATGCCAATATTGAATTTGGTGTGCGCAAGATTTTGGCCGCCGGCGCGCTGCCAGTGGTGATCGGCGGGGATCATTCCATCAATATCCCCTGCATCAACGCCTTTTCCGAGCAAGAGCCCGTGCATGTGGTTCAGATTGACGCCCATTTGGATTTTGTGGACAGCCGTCATGGGGTGACTGCGGGCCATGGCAATCCCATGCGCCGCGCAATTGAAAAACCATGGGTCAGTGGCATGACACAGCTGGGCATTCGCAACGTCAGCTCCACCGCGAAAGAAGGCTATGATGACGCAAGGGCCCGCGGGTCTGACATCCTGTCGGTGCGGCAAGTGCGAGCATTAGGGCTTGAGGCCGTGCTGGCGCGAATCCCCGCCGGAGCGCGCTATTATGTCACCATCGATATCGACGCCTTCTGCCCCTCCATCGCCCCGGGCACCGGCACGCCAAGCCATGGCGGGTTTCTCTATTACGACGTGTTGGAAATTTTACAGGGTCTGGCCCAGCGCGGGCATGTCGCCGGGATTGATCTGGTTGAAGTGGCACCGGCCTATGACCCAACGGACAGCACACAAATTCTGGCAGCGCAATTGCTCTTGAATTTCATCGGCTTTATTTTTCACCAAAGGCGATGAGCGGCTTTTAACGATCGCCGCCGAGCTCTTGCCAAATCTCTGCGACCCAAGCTTTAATCTGCAAAGCCTCTTCCCAGCGGTTGGACATCTCGCGCCCCTGAGCATCGGTCATCGCATATTCTGGCGGGCCAAGCTCGCATAGGAAGATGCAATCACCCTCCGCGCGCGCACGCCAATCTTGCATCCCTTCGCGCCACCAGCCTTTGAACAGTTCAACCCATTTTTGGTGCTGCGGAAAATCCAATTGCAGTTGAATTTGCTGACGACTGGCCACCCGGCCTTGAAAACTGTCTGAGCGCTGCAAAATGCGGCTGATCAATCCCATGTCACGTTCCGAAAGAGGAAACCAAAATTCGCGGTCCACCACATAGTGGCTCAAGTCCGCACATATCCGCATCTCCGGGATGGCATCAAGCAGGCAAAGTGTGGAATAAAGATCATTGGTGATGCAATTGCGGTGGGTTTCAAATTGTACGGGAACGCCAATCTCATCGGCCATATCCATCCATTGCCGGATCACGGGGATCATCCCATCAACGCTAAGTGGCATCACCTGACCAATCACATCCACGAAAGGGCTGCCAAAATCCTTTGCCATCACCAGCGTTTCGCGCAGGCTTTCAACACTCTTGGGAAAGGCAACGATCAAAGGCGTTAGGCCATAACGCTCCATATGCGGCCTTACCTCATGGGCTTGCGCCACATCACCGGCCCCCAGATCAATCGCCATCCCGTCGTAACCGGCCTCGGCCACCATTTCGCAGACCTGCTCATAGGGCAGTTTAATCCCTGTTTGATCGTGCGGCTGCATGGCCCAAAGGCTGGTGAAGGTTTTGAGAGTCTGTGTCATCTGGTCAGCCTGCAATGAGTTCCTAGGTGAGGCAAGCAATTTTCACGCATCCGGCCGCAGCCCGGCCCGAACTGACAGGCAATGGTAAAAACGCCATTTCAACACGAAATGAGGGCAGCGCCTGCCTGGGCGGGCGCATATGTTTGGTGGTGACATCACTGCAAAATTTGAGCAATCGCCATAGATAACAGAATGCCCAGATGGTGACAGCCCGGTGTTGCCACCGGGCAAAGTGTTTGGCTTGGCGGTTGGGGTATGCAGAGGCCTTTAGTAAGAAAACTCACAGTCACGCCCGAAAAACGGCGCCAAGACGAAGCGAATCGCGCTAGGGTGCTGAAATGATGTTTTCCTTGCCTGATCCAGATGTGCTCTATAACGCACTTGTCGCCCGCAGTGACGCCTATGAGGGACGCGCCTATGTCGGCGTGACCTCAACCGGCATTTTTTGCCGCCTCAACTGCCCGGCCCCCAATCCCAAACCGGAAAACTGCACGTTTTTCGAGAACCCCGGCGATTGTATCGCTGCGGGATTTAGGCCTTGTAAACGCTGCCACCCGCTGGCGCCTGTGGCGCGGCTGGATCCGCTTGTGGATCAGATGCTGAAAGCCTTTGACGCAGATCCGATGCGTCGCTGGAGCGAGACCTGCGTTGCAGCGATGGGCTTTGACCCCTCTACCGTACGGCGCGCCTTCAAGCGCCATTTTGGCATGACCTTTTTGGAAATGGCCCGTCACCGCCGATTGCGCCACTCTGCCGAGGTCTTGGCCAAGGGCGATAAGGTCGTCGAGGCCCAGCTGAGCGCAGGATTTGAATCGCCCAGCGCATTTCGCGCCGCTTTCGCAAAGCTCATGGGACGAGCCCCAGGGGAATTTGCCGAAAATGCCCTGTTGCGGGCCAGTTGGATCGACACACCCATTGGCGCGATGGTGACCATCTGTGACGCCACCCAAGTGCATTTGTTGGAATTTCCCGAACGCAAGGGCCTGGCCCGCGAGGTGCAGCAGCTGTTTCAATATTCCAAAGGGCAATTGGGTTTTGGTCGCTTTGCCTTGACCGATCGGGTGCAAGCGCAGCTGACAGAATTTTTTGTGGGGCGGCGGCCGAAATTCGATCTGCCTCTGGCCTTGCACGGCACAGATTTTTCCAAAACTGTCTGGCGCGCTTTGCAAGACATCCCAGCCGGACAAACCCGATCCTATGCGCAATTGGCGCAATCTATAGCGCGACCCACGGCCATGCGTGCCGTTGCTCGCGCCAATGGGGCCAATCAAATCGCAATTGTATTGCCCTGCCACCGCGTCATTGGCGCTGACGGCACTCTGACAGGCTATGCCGGCGGGCTGTGGCGCAAGCAGAAGTTAATAGAGCTGGAACGCGCCTATGCGGCGGCGAGCTCAAGCCTCAACGCGCGTCTCGCGTCCAGCTGAGGTCGGCACAATCCAAACCTCATCCATGGGCCATTGGCTTTCATCCTTTTGCGCAAACCGCTTGATGACTTCAATCTGAAATTCGATCCAGCCCATCCGATGCACAGGCCCGGCCTGCGCCTCGATCTTGGCATTGAGCTGCCGCAACTTCCAAAAGGGCACAGAGGGAAATACATGATGCGCCGTGTGATAGGGCATCTGCCAGCACAGCCAGCGCATCAGCGCATTGGTCCGCGTGGAGCGTGTGTTTTTTAGTATATCGTCCTCATGGCTGAGGCCCAAATGTTCAATTGTATTTTGCAACTGATGCACAGGTTTGGTCAAAAGCATCGGCAAAAGCCAAAAGCTCATCGCCGCCCATGAATTCAAAGCAACAGAGCCCAAGAGGATCACCGCATAGAGCGCCACATGAACCCGGCTCTCAAGAACGATCTTGGCCTCTTCTTCGGCGCGGATAAACGGCTCAATAATCACCCCCCGCGCGCGGCGGATCACACCAAAGATGCGATTGCGCCAATACGTAACGCCGGACAGCCACAAGAGATATGTCACAAGCGTATAGGGCGCGCGCACCAATTCGCCGTCTTTCTCCCAATCTTGCGTGTGGGTATGATGTGCGAAATGCATGACCTGATCGTAATCTCGTGGAAAGATCATCACAAAGCCAATCAACCGGCCAAAGAGCACATTTATCCGGCGGGTCGCAAAAACGGTCGCATGGCTCAGCTCATGCTGGGCGGCATAGAGGAAATTGAGCAAAACACCCAAGACAAAGCCTGTCAGCCAGACCCATGCAGTGCCCAAAGCCAAGCTGTGCAGGTAACCCGCGCAGACGATTGCCCCCAGATGGCTGGCCATTTGCGCAGCCCCCCAAAGGTTTGAGCGTGTGTTAAGCGCCTTGAGTTCGGCTGGGGTGACCAGTTTACGGCGTGAAAACGACGCGTCCATAATTTACCTCATCCATCAGTTGAAACGCAGCCTAGTGAGCGCTCCAAAGCCTGTCCAGGCTTTTGAGCCGGCGCGTCTTTGGCCCGCACACTCTAGCCTGCACGTTCCCAAGACCAGATAAAGCCACCAAGCACTTGGTTCACCGCCTCATCTTCAGCGCTGCCACGCACTTGCGCCACAAGCCCGCGTTGTTTGTCCTCAATCACTGTCTGCACCTCCGCAGGCACGCCTGCCTCTGACAGCGCCGCATTATAAATGCGGGTGATTGCAGATTTGCGCAGCGCAGGTTTGAAGACCTTTCCCACCGCCGTTTTCGGCAGCTCTGGCATGATCTCAATATATTTTGGTTGCGCAGCCCGTTCTGCCACGCGTTCACTGGCAAAAGCCACGAGCTCCTCAGCGCTGACCTGTGCACCTGCAACCAGCTCCACATAGGCACAGGGAATTTCCCCCGAATGCGCATCCGGTTGGCCAATTGCGCCGACAAATCCGACGGCCTCATGGCCCGCCAAAGCTTCCTCGATCAGGGCCGGATCAATGTTATGCCCACCGCGAATAATAAGATCTTTGGCGCGGCCGGTGATCCACAGGTAGCCATCCGCGTCCATCCGCCCCAAATCCCCAGTGCGCAGGTAGCTCGCGAAATGATAGAGATTTTTGTTCTTGGCCGCTTCCGTATAGGTGTGACCTGCAAAGACCCCCGGATTATCAACGCAGATTTCTCCAATCTCATCGACATCGCATTCCTGAGGTCCCTTGGGCCCATCACGCAGAATTTTAACGGAGGTATGCGGCAAGGGCAGCCCAACGGACCCAACTTTTTTGAGACCTTGATCAGGGTTGCAAGAGACCAAACAAGTCACCTCAGTCAAACCATACCCCTCGACAACCTCAACCCCTGTTGCCGCCTCAAAGCGCTTGAACAGTTCAATTGGCAATGGTGAAGAGCCAGAAAACGCCGTTCGCAGCGACGAGATATCCGCATTCACCGGGCGCTGCATCAGCGCTGACAGCGCGGTCGGGACGGTGATCATAAAAGTCACATTCCACCGCTCTATGAGTTTCCAGAAATTATCAAACACCCCCTCGCCCCGATAGCCTTGCGGCGTGGGAAAGACCACATGGGCGCCAGAGCTGATCATGGCCATCAATATCACATGACAGGCAAAAACGTGAAACAGCGGCAGAGGACAAATGATTGTGTCCTGGGCCTCAAACAGCATTCGATCCCCAAGCCAGCCATTATAGACAATGCCGGAATATTTATGTTGCGCAACCTTCGGCATACCAGTTGTGCCGCCCGTGTGAAAATAGGCAGCGACACGATCTTCAGTTGCATCTTGAAAATCAAGTATGCGGTTCTGCTTTGCCAGCTCTGCGTTGAAATCCATGACCTGCGCCGCATGGGTGACGGAGACTTTCGGACGAATGAGCGGCACGATCCAAGATTTCGGCGGTGTCAGGTAGCGGTTGAGATCCACTTCCAACACAGTCTGCACATTCGGCGCCTGCGCCACCGCATCGGCTGCCAGCTGTGGCAAATCCGTTTTTGGGAACCCGCGCAGGGTGACCAAGACCTTCGCATTGGTCTCGCGCAGAATCGCAGAAATTTGATCTGGTTCCAGCAAAGGGTTGATTGGATTGGCAATGCCCGCAATGCTTCCCCCCACAAGGGTCAAGGCCGCCTCGTTACAGATGGGCAACAGATAAGCCACGACGTCATTTTTACCCACACCCAAGCGGCGGAATAGATTGGCGGCCTGCACCGATTTATCTCGAAACTCTTGCCAGCTCAGCGTTTCCGCCTTGTCCGCCTGCCCCGAGGTGATCTGAAAGCTCACACCGGGGCGGGCACCATGACGCGCGGCCACCCGGTCGATGAACTCATACATCGTTTTGGGAACATCACGCTCTGCCCAGGGCATTTCGTTTTCAACTGCGTCCCGATCAGCTTTAGTTGCAAATCCCATAAGCATCTCCCAAACTCACGCGCGCCAATCCGCACGCCATGATGGAGGATGCTAAATATTAATCAATTTCGCAAGGAATTTGCGCGCTTGGGCGCAGATTGCCTCTAGGCACCATCTGTTTGAGAAAACTGCAATTTGGCCAGGCGCGCGTAGAGCCCGCCTTCTGCGACCAAACTGGCATGCGTGCCCTGCGCTATAATTTGGCCCTGATCCATCACCAGAATGCGATCGGCATTTTTGACCGTCGCCAAACGATGCGCCACCACCAAGGTGGTGCGATGTTTTGACAGCGCCTCAAATGCTTTTTGTACCAAAGCCTCACTCTCGCCATCCAGAGCCGAGGTGGCCTCATCCAGCAAGAGCACCGGCGCATCGCGCAGGATTGCGCGGGCAATGGCAACCCGTTGCTTCTGCCCGCCAGAAAGCATCACGCCGCGCTCGCCGACATAGCTGTCATAGCCATCAGGCAGCGCACGAATAAAATCATCTGCCGCCGCCGCCTTGGCCGCCGCAATCACCTCATCGCGGCTGGCACTTGGGCGGCCAAATAAGATATTGTCATAGGCGGAACTGGCAAAAACAACCGGATCTTGCGGAACAAGCGCCATGAATTGGCGAAAATCACTGCGCCGCATCTGAGGCAAAGCCACACCGCCAAAGGTGATATGGCCGGCTTGCGGATCAAAAAACCGCTGCACCAGCTGAATAATCGTGGACTTGCCAGCTCCAGAAGGTCCCACCAGGGCCACCGTTTCACCGGGATTGATCGTAAAATTCACCCCATTGAGCGCCGGCTGGTCTGGCCGGCTTGGGAAAGCAAACTTTACATCCTCAAACACCAAGGCCCCCGGTTTCGCCGGGATCGGCTCCTGTGGATCGGCAATCGAATCCTCCGCCTCCAACAGCTCAACCAGGCGTTCCGTGGCCCCGGCCGCCCGCTGCAGCTCGGACCAAAGCTCTGACAAGGCCGCAGTTGAGCTGGCAACAATGGCAGCATAGATGACAAATTGCACCAACTGTCCGGCGGTGGTGGCGCCACTGCGCACGTCAATGGCCCCAATCCACAAAACCCCCATCACGCCGCTAAATGCCACAAAGATAATGATCATCGTTATCAGCGCGCGCGTTTTGATCCTTGCGCGGGCGCTGTCATAGGCTTTCTCGGTGACATTTGAGAACTCTGTCGAGCTGCGGGCCTCATGGGTAAAGGCTTGTACGGTTTGTGCCGACAAAAGCGATTCCGACGCCTTCCCAGAGGAGGCCGCAATCCAGTCCTGGTTTTGTCGCGACAAGCCGCGCAATTTGCGCCCTAATGCCAAAATCGGCCCTAAAATGAGAGGCACGATCAAGAGCACCAAACCGGTCAGCTTTGGAGAGGTCCAGAGCATCATAATCAATCCACCAGACATCATCAGCATATTGCGCAGCATCCAGCTGGCAGAGGACCCGATGACCGACAGGATCAACGTCGTGTCGGTTGTGATACGGCTGAGAACTTCGCCAGTCATCAATTTCTCAAAATAGGCCGGTGACATGCCAATCATGCGGTCAAAAATGGCCTTGCGCAAATCTGCGACCACGCGCTCGCCAAGACGTGTCACCACATAATAGCGCAGGCCTGTGCCCAGAGCGAAGATCGCGGCCACTGCAATGGCGCCCATGAAATATTGATTGAGTAGGGACACATCCCCAACCGAAAATCCGTCAATCACCCGGCGGGCCGCAACCGGCAAAATCAATGACACGCTGGCCGTGATGGTGAGGGCCGCCAGTGCCAATACAACCCAAATTTTGTAAGGGGCAAAATAGGGAAGCAGAGCTTGTAACACGCCAACTCGTTTTGAGGCTGCGCGCTCTTCGCTCACCTCCGCCGCTGAATTTGGTGTCTGTGCCATGCCCGCCCCTTAAACTCGTCCACACGATGTATCCGGCTGTAGGGCAACCAACAAGAGGGCGCGTTCAATAAAATCAGAGTGTCGCACATTCGATGGCCGCAGATAGGCGGGCGGATCATAAGCCGGCGGGCGCGTGCGCTATTGCGGCGCGATCCCTCCGAAAACACGCTTTCGCGCGATCAAAACACGTCAAAGTTTAAACCAATCACTAACAGGTTTAATTTAAAGGCTAATAGATCACTAAATTGTCTATTGATAACAATAAAAAGCGCATTTTCTACACTTTTGAAGACCCATTATAGCCAACTGTCCAATTGAGACACAGGGCCGGAAAGATTTACCCTTTGTTAGCATATTGAAACCTATTTGAGCAGCGAAGTCTCTCAATTCTTCCCAAGACTTCATCTAAAACGACATAGATATTTAAGGACACCACAATGACATATGCAATGAAACTCGCTGCACCACTTTTCTTGGCAACATTGACAACTGCGCAGGTCGCGCAGGCTGGCAGTGCAACTGGCACAATGAATGTCTCTGGCAACGTTCAAGGCTCCTGCACCGTTTCTGCTGTTGCGCTGAATTTTGGCGCCATTACACCGGGTTCAGCAACAGACGCAGAGGGCAGCATCGGCGCCGCCTGCACAACCGGAACAACCTACACAATCACCATTGATGGTGGCAGCTCTTTGGTTGATACCAACCGGCGTTTGGCTGAGGCCGAAAGCGAAAACTATCTGGAGTATATCATCGCGTTTGATGAATCGCGGGCCGTCGACAGCTACATCCCAGCAAATGGTGCCTTGGTCAGCAATGCCGTAGCGGCAAGCAGCGAAGCCGTGAACTACTCAGTCTACGGCCGCGTTCTGGCTGAAGAAAACAGCGCAGGTGTGGTTGGCACTTACTCCGACACATTGGGCATCACCATCACATACTAATCCGACCGATTAGATCCCTTGAGTTGGGCCCTGGAGATTCCATTCACAGGGCCCAGTTCAGTCCACCGTTACTGGCCAGAAATCTCTCTGCTTATTTGATTTTTCATATACAATTTTAATGTCTTACCTCGGTTTTAAGCAATGATTTAATACTCCTTAAGTATAGCGATACCTATCACTTATCGGCCCCAAACGGGCCACATTTTTAGGAGACCTCCTATGACTGGCTTTCTGCACATAGTTTATTCCGCTTTCACCATTGTTTTTCTAGCGACCACCCTTCAAGCTAATTCCACGATTGTTCCCGTCATCGTTGACGTGGAAGCCTCGGGCCGCGGAGTTGTGGAAATCACAAACCTGCGAACCCAGCCCACGCTTTATAACATCGAAGTCTTGAAATGGGCGGTGGTTGACGGGGTCGACGAATATGAAGACACAAGATTATTCATCGTCAGCCCACCAAGTTTCAAACTCCACCCCGGAAAATCGAAAAAAGTACGCCTCGGGTTTCGCGGCAAGCGCGGCACCCCATCGGAACAGACCTTCCGTCTTATCGTCGCGGAAGTCCCCTCGGAGGTGAAGAAAGCTGCGGAAGGCACATCGACCCTCGATGTGACCCTGCGCCATGTCTTGCCAGTCTATGTTGCGCCGCAAACCCCCGGCGGGCCGAAATTGAGCTGGACCATCACAACCCAAGGCGACACCGCCACCCTACGGGCCACCAACTCAGGCAACCAGCGGGCCACCGTGGTGAGCGTTGGTCTGCATCCGAACCCCAACCAAGAGAACACGCCCGTTTATGCCAACAACAGCTTGGCACATGTTTTGGCGGGATCCTGGCGTGAATGGCAAGTGAAGTTGCCGGAAGGTATGCTGCCAGGCAAAGCGGTCTACAAACTGACGGGCTTGAACCAAACCTATCAGCTCGCCAATCATGAATAGGGCAGCGTGGCCGGTATTAAAACATATGTACGCTTACTCTCCATCTCTTGCGGGATCTGGCTTGCACCCCTGGCGCAGGCCAGCGCGAACGCGCCATCAGCCGTCGTGCGAAATGGCATCCCGCAGAACAAAGTGGATGCCATAACCGCGCTGGCCCAGGCCCTCTTAGTGGCCCCTGAGCACTTAATGGCGGTGATCGCCTTTGAAACCGATGGCAGTTTTGACCATCGGTTTCGAAATCCAGTGAATGAAACCCTCGGGTTGATCCAATTCACCCCAGAACTGGCCCAGCGATTGGGCACGAGCCAGGAAGATCTGGGCAAGGCCAGCTTTGAGCAGCACTTACACTATATCGGTCAGCTGCTCGAACGCCGCGCTCAAAGCAACCGCGCGGCGCCGCTCAGCTTGGCCGATATCTGCATCGCACTCATTGCGCCCGATCATATCGACGGGACAGAAACAACACCTGTCTTTACCAAAGACAACACCCCGAAATCCTATACCCGCTATACGCCACTGGATATCGACGAGGATGGGCGCATCACCCGATCCGAAATTGACCAAAAACTGCGTGCCTATTGGATTGATCTGGCCGATCGCGCCGACCTCGTGCCAGATTTTTTCGACCTCTACCTCAACGGGGAGAAACTTCCATTCTTCTTCTTTTTTGAGTTTCACAATGGCCAAGCCTATATTGACCCAGAAGATTTTGCCCAGCTTGGCCTGGCGGTCACCCCGCCCTTGGCGCGCCTGTTTGATCTCGACTATGTGGCTCTCGATCAAATTGGCGGTTTGAGCCTTCACTTCAGCGGCGATGCCACCCGTGCCTATTTCACCGCTCAACCTCAGCTTTTCGGCTCCAGCGCAAAGCGCGGCGCCGGTGGCGCGCCGCCTGTCATGGCCGAGCCCATCCCCAGCATGCTCCTGCGCTACGACATTACGAGCCAACTGTCCGGCACCGGCGCTTTGGCAGCACAGGCCTCCGGTCTGTTTGAATATTCAAACGCACATCTACAGGCGCAAGCCAACGCCCGCATACAAGCTGATAGCGAAGGCGGGGTGGAGCTCGACCTATTTGGCATCCAAGGCCGCTACCACCGGCCCAAACAAAATGCCCTCTGGCGGTTTGGCGAACAGGCGGAATTTTCAGGACCTGGCCTCAATGGTGCCGGATTCACCGGGGTAAGCTATGTCAGCGACTTTGGCTTAACGCCCAATCACAGCCATTTCAACACGCTGTCTTTCGAGGGCGCCACTGGCTTGCCGGGTGATGTTGAATTTTACATCGGGGAGGCAAAAATAGGAGAAACCATCTCCGTAGACCGCGGCGAATTTCGCCTGGAAGACATCCCCTCAATTGACGGCAACGGCACGGTCTCCATTGTCCTGACGGATAAATTTGGTCGAAAAACCACGCAAAGCATTCCCTATTTCAACATGCCCGGCATATATAGAAAGGGCGCCTATGAGTTCCAATACGGTCTCGGCCTTATATCGCGCGGCCGCGGCATCTATCGCGGGCTCTATGGCTCGAGCGTACAGCGCTATGGTCTCACCGACCGGATTACCGCGTCGGGGTCTGTCGCCTTTTGGCCAGGGGGCGCTCTCCTCGGTGGCGGCGCACAACATGCCTGGCGCGAAAAAACGATGGTCAACGCGACAGCCGCCGCCAGTGCCAGCGCCAGCGGGTTGGGTCTGCAAGTGAAGGCCAATCTCTCACCCGCCACGCGGCCAGAAACCTTCAACTGGGGCGCGCAACTGACCTTCCAAAACCACGCCTGGCGACAAATCGGCCAGGGGCCAGAGGATGCGCCCAATTTCCAAACCGCTATCCGCGGATTTCTCGCGCTGAACTTAACGGAGAAGGACACGCTCTCCACCTCGCTCAGGGTGCAAAAGAAATGGGACGCCAGCCTCGTGACGGCTTTCTCCACCCAATGGACTCGCACCTTGAATGAAAAATGGACCCTGTCGGCTCGCGCCGCCGCCCGGAGCGCAAAACTGGATCTCTCCCTCTTGGTCAGCCGAACCTTCGGCACGAAACGGGTCACGACTGCCAACTCGGCCATCGGGGAAAACGGGCTCACATTGGATGTTAATTTCTCAAAGTTTAGCCAAAGCGAGTCGGGGCTT
>Ga0075480_10002363_pt1 | contig 12121 bp, 12 predicted proteins | sample DEB08_DNA_7_FD_81590 | JGI IMG/M metagenome (GOLD analysis project Ga0075480, IMG submission 81590) | Aqueous microbial communities from the Delaware River and Bay under freshwater to marine salinity gradient to study organic matter... | ecosystem: Environmental > Aquatic > Marine > Coastal ... | reverse complement strand
ATTTCTTGCAATGGGTGCTTTCCTTGGTTCTATTGGAGCTTTCCTTGGTCTTGGAGGAGGCGTATTGACTCTTACCTTCAGAGAACAAGTAACTCAAGTACTAGGTATTTGGGACGAAGAACTATACAGACTAGAAAAAGTTCCAGTTTATTACGACATCGCCGATATCTCCACAATTTTGGGAATAACAATATTTATCTGTGTCGTAGCATCTACTTTCCCTGCAATTATTGCTGCCGCTGTTCATCCTGTTAAAGCATTACAGAGTAAGGGGTGAATATGCCATTTCGCGGAGAATTCTTTTTAGCCTGGAAATACCTAAAACCACAAAAGTCGCTTTTATCTCTTTTGACCTATACTTCAATTTTAGGACCATTACTCGGAGTTACTGTTCTTATTGTTGTTATGTCCGTTATGAACGGCATGCCGAGAGCTTTTGTTCAGTCCCTAAAAGAATATAATCCACATCTAACACTAGAGGCAGTAGAACCTATTGAGTTTGCTGATGAACTCGTTGAATACATTAAAAAAACATACAAAATTGAAGCAAGCCCTGTAAGTCCTCTCGAAGTTTTTATTCAAAAAGATCAGCGTATTGAAGCATTTCCCTGTAAGGGTATCTATCCTCCAATGGACAAGCGCTACGACGAGGTTATCAACAAATATGGAATTAAGTCAAACTTAGGAAGACCACTAAAACCCAATGAAGCTCTCATGAGCATAAATCTTGGACTCAATGGTCACTACAAAATTGGAGATAAGATTATTCTCCACTCACCATCCAGATATAAAGAAGCTATCAAAAGTCAAGTTGATGGTAAATTGAAGCGTATTAACATGAACTCTGCCAAGGAATTTAAAATAGCTGGTTTTTATAACGTTAAGTATGCTAAAATTGACAAACGGTACATCATCGTCCATCAGGATTCGGCGAACGAAATGCTCTCCTTGGATTGGGGTGCAGCTAAAACAATTGAAATCACACTGAGCGATCCTGACCTTGCGCAGGAATTTCAAAAAAGGATGAAAAAAGACCCAAAACTTAAAGACTTTAAATACACCCTTTGGCAAGATAAAAGTGATGGTATCTACAAACGCATCCAGCAAGAAAAACTACAGATGTCATGGGTTCTCATGCTAATAATGGCCGCTGCTGGGATAGGAATTGGTGCTTGTATTTTTTCATTGGTTGTTCAGAAAACTAAAGAAATTGGCATTCTTAAAGCTACTGGGGTTAGCCCTTTTTCTATTATCACTATTTTTCTAAGTCAGGGACTTTTCATAGGTGTCGCAGGTTCTCTGCTTGGCTACTTAAGCGGAATCACTGTTCTGGAGTACCGTTTCAAAATCATTGCTTTTTTAGGGAAATTTGACGAAGGCCTACGCAATCTTCAAAATGTTCCTGTCTATAAAGACCCAAGTGATATCAATTTTATTTTATGGGGTGCTATTGGCATCTGTTTAATAGCAGCTATAATTCCGGCAATAATCGCTGCTAGTATAAACCCAGTTAAAGCTTTGCAGGGCGGAAGTTAATGAATATTCTTGAAGTAAAAAATGTCAGTAAAACCTATAAGACTGAACACGGTCCATTAAAAGTCCTGGACGATGTATCATTCAATGTCATTGAAAAAAGCTGGACTATGCTGATCGGTGCTAGTGGATCTGGAAAAACTACTTTGCTACAACTTTTGGGTATTCTCGATAAACCTGATACTGGCAATATCCTCTTTAACAATAAAGACTACGCCAAAGCAAGCTCAAATGCAGCTTCAAAAATGAGGCAGTCTGGTGTCGGTTTTGTATTCCAAAGCTTCAACCTTCTTACTGAACTATCCGCTCTAGAGAACATCATGCTTCCTGGACTATTTAACAGTAAGAAAAATACTAAGAAAAGAGCTCTTGAGTTATTAGAACTTGTTAAACTTTCAGATAGGGCGACTCATAAACCTAATGAGCTATCCGGTGGAGAACAGCAAAGAATTGCAATTGCTCGTGCATTAATTAACGATCCTCAAATCATCCTTGCTGATGAACCTACAGGTAACCTTGACCCTAAGACTTCTGAGGTAATTATCGAGCTCTTTGACCAGTTGAATAAAGATCATGGCAAAACAATTGTTATGGTTACGCACGATCACGATCTAAAGAAACATGCATCTAAAGTATTAGAATTGGAAAAAGGCAGGATTGTTAAACGTGCTTGATTTCAAAAGTGATGATTACTACATGACTCTTGCGTTGAAGCAAGCGGCTATTGCTTATCATGCTAAAGAAGTTCCAATAGGAGCGATCATCGTCCACAACGATGAAGTCATTGGACGAGCCTACAATCAAGTAGAAACTTTAAAAGATGCAACGGCGCACGCTGAGATCCTAGCTATTACTCAAGCTGCCTCGAGATTAGAAAATTGGCGTTTAAATGACTGTATTCTATATGTTACTAAAGAACCATGCCCTATGTGTTCAGGAGCCATAGTAAACTCTAGAATGAAAAAAGTCGTTTTTGGACTTCGAGACTCTAAAGGCGGAGGCTGCGGCGGAGCTTTTGATATTCACGACCATGATGGACTCCTTCACAAAGTAGAAGTTAAAGCTGGAGTCATGGAAGAGCAATGCCAAGCTATTATTCAAAGCTTTTTCAAAGAAAGGCGCCAAGAACAAAAAGCCCTGAAAAAGAAAGATGGTCTATGATCTTCATACTCACTCGACTGCATCTGACGGTATTCTTTCAGCAAAGGAACTAGTCTCAAGAGCCGCAGAACGAAATGTGAATGTTCTAGCACTCACTGACCATGATACAGTCTCTGGCCTGGAAGAAGCCTCTCTCACAGCTAAACAATTTGATATTGATTTCATTAATGGAATTGAGATTTCAGCTAAATGGCAATTTTTCGAGATCCACATCATTGGCTTAAATATAGATCCTAACAACGAAAGTCTGCTGAAAGGTCTTCAATCACAACAATATGCTCGACATAAAAGGCTTGAGTCGATGGTCAAAAAGCTTAAAGAGAATGGAATTGAAAACGCAGATGAGATCATCCAAAGCTATAAAAGTGGAGATCATGTTGGTAGACCAACCGTGGCAAAGTACTTAGTTGAAAACGAACACTGCGAAACATACAAAGAAGCTTACAGTAGCCTAAATAGAGGCGGAGACTTATATGTAGAACCCAATTGGGAGTTCATGCAGTATGCCATCTCATGGATTACTCAAGCTGGTGGAGTCGCAGTTTTAGCTCATCCTGGAAGTTATGGTTTAAACAAACCCGGATTCAGTGGTATTCTTCGCGACTTCCAAAGATTTGGTGGCCAAGGAGTGGAAGTCTGTTATGGTCCCTGCTCAAAGGCTGCTATATCTCGCTGGGCTTATTACGCTAGAAAATTTAAACTTCATGGCTCCATTGGTTCTGATTTTCATCGCCCAACTCGAGGTATTGAATTAGGAAGAAGTAGAAAATTGCCTAAAGATATTCCCGGAGTTTGGGAGCTCTTTAAGTAACTTTTGCTTTCTTGTTTAACTTGAAAAAAGAAGTCTCAGTTTTCTAGTTATTAATAGGAGGCGGTTGATGTCGAATCTTAATTTTAAAATGCAAAATAAGGGTAAAGGGCAAGGATGTTTAATCCTATTCGGGATTCCTTTTGCTGGTGCTGGTTGCTTTATTTTATGGGCTCTGGTCATTTCCCCTATTATGGAAGCTAGTAAGAGTGATGATTGGGTTAAAACTCCCTGCCAGATTACTAAAAGTGAACTTCAAGTAAATAGCGATAGTGACGGCACCTCGTACAGGCCCATCATTAATTATTCTTATACCTTTAGTGATAAAGAATACACCAGTGAAAAAATTGATTTCAGTGGTGATGTCGCTTCCTCTGACATGCAAGCAGAAAGGCAATATATAGAAGATTTCCCACTCAATTCATCTCGTTTTTGCTTTGTAGATCCAGATAATCCATCTGACTCTGTTTTGATTAAAGATTGGGGCCGTGGAATTTTTAAGTGGGTCGCAATTCCTTTCGGAGGAGTTTTCGCATTTGTTGGATTTGGAATCATGCTAGCTGGTGCAGCTCCTTGGATTTTTAAACGTAAAAAGAAGCCGTTTCATTCTAAGATAAAGGAAAGTGTAACACTAAACCCCAGAAAACAAAGAATAAGTAACCTAGGTGGAGCTTTCTTTGTTATGATGTTTTGGAATGGTATTGTTTCTGTCTTTTTAGTCATATGGCTTGGCGGACTAATTAATGGTACGGCAAGCGGCTTTTTTGAAAAATGGGGTTTAGGCTTATTTTTAACACCTTTTATTTGCGTTGGGCTTTTTCTACTTTGGAACTTTTATAAAGAATTCAGAAAACTCTTTGCTCCAAGTCTCACACTTACTCTTAAACAAGGTTTAAGCTGGAGATGCAGAGACTTGATAGACCTGAGTTGGAATATTCCTTATAGCGCTAAAGTCGACCATGTCATGATAGACTTTGTTTGTAAGGAGTATGCAACATATAGACAAGGCTCTAGTACATCAACCGATGAAGAAACTGTTGCTGAATATTCTATCTACGATAAAAAATCTTTAAACTTCACCGGTAAATGCCAATTCACAGTTCCTGATAATTTGATGCCCTCTTTTGAAAGTAATAATAATAAAATTGAATGGGCTATTCGTGTTCAAACTCAAGGTGATGGCCCAGATGCTGACGACCTTTATACAATTGAGCTTATGGAGAGTTCCTTATGAGTTCTGAGATATATGTGACTTCTGAAAAAGACTCTTATGCTCCGGGAGAAATAATAAAAGGAACTATTTCCTGGAACTGCTCAAAAGCTCCTACTAATATCATAATAAGTCTGGGCTGGAAAACTGAAGGTAGAGGAACTTGTGATAAAGGAACTATTTTTGAAGAAAAGATTCCTTGCTCAAGACAAGAAGGTGAAAGAACTTTTGAAATTAAAATTCCAGAGGAATGCCCTCCTAGCTACAGTGGTCAGTTGATCTCAATTCTTTGGGGATTAAAAGCTAGTGCGGATATTTCATGGGCTAGAGACCCCAAAGCCGTCCACCCTATTGTCATATCAAAGCTCGGTCAAGCTTATAGACCTCCAAGTAGCTGATATGAATCCTACACTAATAAAATGCGCGGAAAATAACCCTTTCAGAGTTTCAAAATTTGAATCTCTTAAGTGGCAAAATGACAATGGCTCAATCGATCAAATTTTTGAAACTTGGCAAAACTATAATTTCCGTGGACAAATAATTGGTAATCATGGAGCTGGGAAATCTACAGCCTCCAAAAAATTACAGAAAAAGGCAGAACAAAATGGCTTCGAATGCATTTATCTTTTTGCCAATGAAGAAAGTCGTAAAAGTGACTTTAAACTGTGGGAAAACACTATTAAGGAAAGCAACAAAGATTCTTTAGTCATTCTTGATGGCTTTGGACATGCTTCACTTTTAAAACGCCGGAAGCTATTAAAATTACATTCTCACCTACTTATTATTGCCCACAATAAAATAAATAAGCTGCCTTTAATAAGCCATTTAGCACCTAATCATCTTCTCTTAAAAAAGTTGGTTAATGATCTAGCTGGAGAGGAAGGTAAGGTGGCTCTAGAAAAATCTGGCGGAAGTGAGTTTCTACTGGAGAAGCACAATGCCAATCTGAGAGACTGCTTCTTCGAACTATATAAAACCTGGCAAAAACTGTAGAAATAACTTTCTCAACTAAAATCGCTCCTCTTTATGCCGATAAAAGAATCTGAATCATCAGAAGGAGCTGAATTATGCAAGTTGAAGCAGCCCAGGGTGTGATGGCTATGGAATCCGCAAAAACTGCAATGTCTGCAGATGTAGCGGTACTTAAGAAGAGTATGGAAATTGAATCAGATATGGCATCTCAGTTACTTGAGTCAATGCCTAAAGTGAATCACGATGCTCCTCCCGGACAACAAGTACGGATGTTTGCATAGCCTCGAACTAGTGCAGGCCTGAGTCCAAAAACTCAGGCCTGATTCATTTTACTGGTCTGATATTGCGATATCGAGGTTATCTCCATCAACGATGACTTTGACATTTTGGCCGCCTGCCGCCTCACCAGAAATTATCTTCCTAGCAATCAAAGTTTCTAATTCTCTTTGAAGATAACGTTTAAGTGGTCTTGCTCCATAAGCTGGGTCATAACCGCTCGTTGCGATATGCTTGATAGCATCTTCAGAAAGTTCCAGATTAATATCTTGCTCTTTAAGACGCTTTTTAAGCTCTTCAGCAAGTAGATCAACGATATTTGTAATCTCTTCTAAGCTAAGTTGTTTGAAGGTTACGATATCATCAACTCGGTTTAAGAACTCAGGTCTAAAGCTCTGTCTTAATGCTGCGAGGACCTTATCTTTAGCATCTTCACTAATTCCTTTGTCTCCACAGTCTATTAAGTGATGAGCTCCAATATTACTGGTCATGATGACTACAGTATTCTTAAAACTCACAGTTCTGCCTTGAGAGTCCGTCAAACGACCATCATCCAACAACTGAAGTAAGATATTAAATACATCCGGATGAGCTTTTTCGATCTCATCGAAAAGAATGACTGCATAAGGTTTACGTCTTACAGCTTCAGTTAGTTGACCACCTTCTTCGAATCCGATGTATCCCGGAGGAGCACCTACTAAACGGCTTACGCTATGCTTCTCCATATACTCACTCATATCAATTCGAATAAGTTCTTCTGAGTCGAACAAGGAATAAGCTAAGGTCTTAGCTAGCTCAGTTTTACCTACACCTGTTGGACCTAAGAAAATAAAACTACCAATTGGTCTGCTTGGATCTTTGATACCAGCTCGAGCCCTAATGACTGCATCTGCGACTGCCTGAACAGCTTCATCTTGTCCAACGACTCTTTCATGTAACACCGAGTCTAGCTTCAAGAGTTTTTCTCTTTCTCCTTCGACAATCTTCATAACTGGGATGCCAGTCCAACGAGCAACTACCTTAGCTATTTCTTCTTCACTTACTTGTTCACTGATTAAGCTACTATTTTCATTATCAGCTAAAATCGCCTCTGCTTCTTTGATCTTATTTTCAATTTCCGGAATATCTCCATAACGAAGTTTCGCTGCTTTTTCTAAGTTCATTTCGCGCTCTGCAGAGTCAGCTTGAAGTCGAGTAAACTCTAGTTTTTCTCTTAATGCTTGAAGATTATTTACTGCGCTCTTTTCTTCATCCCATTGAGACTTCATTGCAGCTGATTTTTCTTTCAAGTCAGCTAATTCTCTCTTAAGGTCTTTCAGACGTTCTTTACTACCTTTGTCTTTTTCTTTTTTAAGAGCAGCTTCTTCGATCTCTAAGCGCATTTCCCTACGAGTTATTTCATCTAGTTCTGCTGGCATTGAGTCAATTTCTGTTCGAATAGAAGCACAAGCCTCATCCATTAAGTCAATTGCTTTGTCAGGTAAAAAGCGATCACTTATATATCTATCAGAAAGTGTAGCTGCAGCAACTAATGATGCGTCCTGAATTTTCACACCATGGTGAACTTCAAAACGCTCTTTCAACCCACGTAAAATTGAAATTGTATCTTCAACATTTGGAGCATCAACAAGTACTGGTTGGAAACGTCTTTCAAGAGCTGCATCTTTTTCAATATTTGTTCTGTGTTCATCTAATGTAGTTGCACCGATACAGTGAAGCTCTCCACGAGCTAACATTGGTTTAAGCATATTACCGGCATCTGAAGAGCCTTCGGTTTTTCCAGCTCCAACAATCGTATGAATTTCATCGATAAAAAGAATGATTTTACCTTCAGACTCTTTGATTTCTTGAAGTACTGCTTTTAAACGCTCTTCGAAATCACCTCTAAATTTAGCACCTGCCATAAGTGAAGTCATATCAAGGGAGAAGATTGTCTTTTCCTTTAAGCCTTCAGGGACATCACCTCTTAAAATACGCTGTGCCAGACCTTCAACAATGGCCGTTTTACCTACACCCGGCTCACCAATTAAAATTGGGTTATTCTTTGTCTTACGGGATAAAATTCTTATAACTGAACGGATTTCTGTATCTCGCCCAATAACCGGATCCATTTTGCCGTCTTTTGCAAGTTGAACGAGATCGGTTCCATATTTAGTTAAAGCTTCGTATGTTGCTTCAGGATTAGAACTGGTCACTCGTTGTCCTCCTCTAATTTCATCGATTACTTTTTGAAGATCTTTTTCCTGGATTCCTTTATCGTTAAATATTCTCCAGGCATCACTATTTTTATCGTCTTCTAAAATTGCTCTTAAAACATGCTCTACGGATGTATAGTCGTCTTTATTTTTCTTAGCTTTTTCTTGAGCCTTTGATAAAACATGTCCAAGTCTGTTACTAATATACTGCTCAGACGTATCCTGTACCTTCGGTTTTCTAGAAAGAGCTGATTTAATTGTTTGAGCGGCATCTGAACTTTTTATGCTCAACTTCTCTAGCACTCGTACTGCAAGGCTGGAATCTTGTTTTAAAAGTGCCAAGAATAGATGTTCTACGTCTATTTGCTGATGACTTAAGTCTTTTGCCAAAGAACTAGCCTGCTGGAGGCCTGTTCTGACACTCTCTGTGAAATTATTCATATCCATACTACGTCTCCCTAAAAATCATTTTTTCTTTTCCTGGAAGCATATGCCTTGCTGAATGTAAATTACTCTAAACATCCACCTAGTTTCCAATCACTTATAAAAGATCAGACAGAAAAGAAAGGCTAAAATAAGAGAGAAATAAATGACAGATTGTCACACATTGGGCAATATGACACTAAATTTCTTGCAATTAAATACACTTAAGCCCTAAATTAGAGCAGAAAAAGGCCGATAGAGTCAGTACATAAGGAGTTTTTTATATAGCATGAACAATAATTTTCACATTTTACTGGACTTGAACGGATCTGAATTGCAGAAGGACATCCTCCAGGTTATTTCAGCAATGAAATTACCTAACTCGGTAGTTAGTTTTCACGCATCCCCAAGCAAAGGGTACTTCGTTCCAATGCCAGCAAACTTACTCATTTTCTTCCCAGAAGTTTCCCGTAAGGGAATCGATTACTACGTAGACAAGCACAGAGAACTTTATCCTGAAACGAAGTTTATCTACATAGCCAACAATTTTTACTATCATGAAAAGGTTGATATTCTCGAAATTCCAAATGAAAGGTACCTCAAATATCTAACTAGATGTTTGATGAACCAGTATTTAGATTTCAATAAGCAAAGAATAACAAGACTTATAAAAGAATCGTTCAATAACTCTAAGAGTGCATGAGTATTTGAGGGAATGCTGATCTGGAACATTCGCAATGCGGATGTTCCATTTTTTTATTTCTCTAAGTTATCTTTAAGAGTATCAAGAACAGAGTCTACTCCGATCCACTCTTTCCCTTTTACAGACTTGGCGAGGACATTGCCGTGTTGATCCATTAGAACCATATTCAGACTGAATGTATTTTTAAACTGTCCTATCAGCTCTTCAACTTTGTTTGTGTCTTTAGCATCAATACAAGCCCAAGGCATTTCATAGTCAGCAGCAAAGTCTCTAGCGTTATTCATGAAAATAACTTCGAACTTTTCATTGTTTGCTTCATAATCCTTCTTAAGCTTATGAATAAAGCTTCTACTCGCTGGATCCCAGCTTTCTGCATAGAGAAGAACCAAGTATGGTTTTTCTTCAATAGCTTCGACATCATAAGCATTGCCGTTTGCATCGCTTAAGAATGAAGCGATCTTTAGGGTTTGGTAAGCAACCTTTTTATTAAGAGAAGTATCTAATGTAGCAAACTCACCTTCATTAAGGAAGAAACTCTTACTCTTAAGGTCATCTACTTTTACAGTTCCTTCTAAAACACGGATTTTAGAACGGTCGCTATCGGCATCAACAGTAAAACGAGTGCCGATCACAGTTGTTCTTGTTTTATCAGTAAATACTCTGAATTTTTTATCTGTAAGCTGCTCTGCAACATTATACTCAGATCTACCTGAAAATTGATTTACTTGAAGTCCAAATTCATTTTCAGAAATCTCACAAACAGAACCTTTGCTCATGTAAATTGTACTGCCGTCTTTTACAGAGACTGTGATGTCTTCTAAAGCTGTGATTTTATCGCCACTCATAACGTAAGACTTATCACCAAAAGTTAGATCTAAACCACTGCGGTCTAATGAAATTTTTTCAGTTAAGGCTACATCGGCAACATGTCTGGAACTCTTCAAGAAGTTAAAGAAGAGGATTCCGGCTACAACGAAGGCTGCAGCAACAGCCATGAAGACTCTTGCACCAGTTTTACTTTTAGCTTTCTGAAATGAAGTAGTTCTCTTAGACTTGTGAACCTTGAAGCTCGCAGTTGCAGTCTTACTGACTTTATCGATCGCAACAGCTTTCTTTTCCAGAGCCATTTCTTCGGCAAGGGAAATATAGGCAGATGTATCTTGAAGATATTTTCCAAAATCTTCACCTGCCTTAGTATCATTTTTCAAAAGATCTTTAAGCTCTTCTTTATCTTCAAGTGTCATCGTCGCTGAAGCATATCTCTGAAACAGCTCCTCTTGAGCTTTTGACTCATCTGTATCTGAATTCATTTCTTCAGCAACAGACAGATAAACAGCTGTATCAAGCATGTATTGACCAAACTTCTTTCCTGCTTCGCGGTCATTTCTTAAAAGATCTTTAAGCTCTTCTTTGTCTTCAAGCGTCATCGTCGCTGAGACGTATTTTTCAAACAGTTCTTCCTGACTCATTCTTTACCTTCCAAGGACATCTTTTCCAGGGCACATTTTCGCAGGACTTTGCGGCTTCTTGACAAAGTCAACCAAATTGAATTGGCGGTTTTACCAAAGTTTTCAGCCAGCTTATCACAGGATATTCTATCTCTGTAGAAGCCTAGAATGACCTCCAGAGTTTCAGAGCGCAAGTTTTTCATACATTCTTGAAGAACTCGACGCTTTTTATCGCTGTACTCTTTATTTTTCTCTTCGAATAGGAAATTCATATTGTCATCAACAAGAGAGAATAGTTCTTCATCGGCATAATGAACTTCAGACTTTCGAGCCTTAAGCATATCTAAAGCTTTTCTCTTGAGAATAACGCGCAGCCAACCTGTAAGGTTACCACCTTTAAAACTGTCTGCTTTTGTAGTGGCAGCAATGAGCATTTCTTGATATGCATCTTTTGCTAAAGACCAATCTTGAAGAAGGCTATAAGCATAGCAAGTCATGACGTGCTGGTCATTCAATGCTTGTCTTAATATTTGCTCTGTTTTTTCTTCTTCTGACATCTATTTTACCACATTACTTAATAGTTTAACTGAATTTCTTCTAAATCCTGTCACCTAAACCAGATATAATTCTAAATCTTCTGAGCAATATATGTAACCACAAAAGGTACATTTTTAATTTGCTTGTACATTTCACGCCAGGTTTCACTATCATATGGAGTTTTTTCAAGAACTTCTTCTTCGCTTAAAATCTCCATAGGAATTGGCTCTAATTCAAGCATTTTAACCAAACTCAACCCACTTTCAATAATCCAATTTACGTAAGTTGACAATGGGTATTGTTGAGTTCTTACAAAAAATTCTTCATCTTTAGTAAATCGGACTTCTCCTGGAGGATTAAAATAGTTGGAAAGAAATAAACCTTCTTCAAACTCATCGAGAACTATCCACTCACCCGCAAATATTGGATGACCTGTGGTAAAAACGATGTATCCACCAGGGTTTAACATCTCCGCACAGTTTTTAATAACTGCTTGTTGATCGGAAGCAAATGGTAAGGCCCAAGTACTGTGAATTAAATCGAATGCTCCAAATTTCTCTTTTGAAATATCATCTAGCCCACAGACTTCAGTTTTAAGACTAAGCCCCTTTTCCTTAGCAATTCTTTCCCCGTGTTTTAATTGCTCTCCAGAAATATCTGTTGTAATACAATCAGCGCCCTTACTAAGAAGGTAAATGGAATTCTGCCCCGCTCCACTGCCTATCTCTAGGCACTTCATTCCTGGTTTTATTTCAGGTAATGCTTTGACTGCTTGATCGCCAGGCAAAAGTGGTCCGTAGTGGAAATCATTTGTAGAGATTCGGGTAATTTGCTGATATTCATCGGCGATTTCGT
>Ga0075480_10002361_pt1 | contig 12124 bp, 10 predicted proteins | sample DEB08_DNA_7_FD_81590 | JGI IMG/M metagenome (GOLD analysis project Ga0075480, IMG submission 81590) | Aqueous microbial communities from the Delaware River and Bay under freshwater to marine salinity gradient to study organic matter... | ecosystem: Environmental > Aquatic > Marine > Coastal ... | reverse complement strand
TACCGAAAGCGACACCAGCCATACCATTCTTGATACGAAGAATGTTATAGTTGACCGCATAGATACGGTGGAGTTGGTTACCGCTGGTGGGGTTGGTGATGACAAGCTTGGCATTGTCAATGCGCGAGAAGTTAAGGGAGCCGGTGGGCTGCATCTTGCTCATGGTGAGACAGAAAGGCCACGAGTAGGTGGGGAGATCATCCAGGATGTTGTCGGGGAGATCCGTGCAGTGCATTTCGGGCACGACGTCGTGATGATAGACGTTCGATGTGTTTTCGAAAAGGGCAGTACCGTTGATGTATAGGGAAGATGTGTCAAAGTTGAACTCTTCGCCCCATGTGCGACCAATCGCTTCACCAGATACAAGGTGGAGAGACTTGACTGGGTGGTTGAAGTAGGTGAGATCGATATCTGTGTCAGTGTTAGAGGCGAGCTGGTACTGAGTCTGTGTGATCAGGAGTTCATGTTCAGTCTCGGTGAAGAACTTACGCTCTTCGGTATCGAGGTAGATGTAGTTACCATAGACCTTGGGGGTCGTGCTTGGAGTAAAACCATCGCGGCACTTGACACGAATCTCAACATCGTGGTACTGGAGGGCAACAAGGGGGAGCGCCTTGGTCCAGTCTTCACCGAAGAAGAAGGGGATCATGTAATAGTTACCCGAGTGGTTTTCCTTGCGGGCGTTCGTGGTCACAGCGAAAGACGCCTTGGCGGCCGAATCACGCATGAGGGGGTTATGAACACCTTGGATGTAGAGAGAGTCGAGTTGAGACACCTTCTGACCACCGATCCAGAGAGAGAATTCAGTGGGGCTCGCGGAGTTGTTCGAGTATAAACCGGTCGAGTTGTTTTGAACTTCGGCGATACCCGTGGCCTCAATCCAGATGTAGCTCATGAGATCACCCTTAGAGCGAATGGGAATGGTGACTTCGTTGGAAGAGCCAAAGGTACCGATGTAATCCATACGCTCGGGCTTCATGGCGAAGTTGGTGTAGCGCTTGTAGTTCTGACGGAAAAAGCTGACCTGGGGGTCGCCAGTGATGTACACATCCTGAGCACCGACCGACACTAGCTCAATTAAAGCAGCAGACATTTATTAGTAAATGATATTAAAATTTTGGCTCATTATAAACATATGGTGGTATTCCAAGCTTTGACTTGGGAGGCGCGAGATGTGGATGATGAACACTTGATCAGTATTTTGGGGAAGACCGAGGATGGGAAGTCTGTATGTGTTACTACGGCATTCGAGCCATACTTCTTTGTGAAGTTGCCTAGAGGTACGACTAATCAGGAAGTTAGGTTACTCTACGATGACCTAAACAAACTTCGACCTGATCATGTAACAAGTTATAGTCTCACACAAAAGAAGGATGTTTGGGGTTTCCAAAATAATGAACAGTTTGCATACATGCGCCTAAACTTCAAGACACTCGCGGATAGACGAAAGGTTAATTCGGTATTTGGCTATAATCGTGACTTTCAACAATTTCATGTATATGAAGCAAACCTTGATCCCGTCCTGAGGCTTATGCATCGGACTGGTATTCAATCGACGGGGTGGTTGGATACTGGCTCTGAGTGTGTTCGCTCACATCTCGCAAAAGTTGATATTGATCTTTGGTGTAACAATTGGCAAACCCTAAAACCTGTAGCTCGAGATGATATAGCCCCATTTGTCGTAGCTTCAGTTGATATCGAGTGTAACAGTTCGACTGGTAAGTTTCCAGATGCAGACGTGCCTGATGATGCCTGTTTTCAAATAGCCATTTCACTGTGTAAATTCGGAACTGATGAACCGTATGACAAGACGTGCCTCTGTTACAAGAAAACAGAAGGACCGGGTGTCGTAAGTTTTGATACTGAACGTCAGATGCTCGAAGCATTCCAAAAATATCTTCATGAAAAGGATGTTGATATCATCACGGGGTGGAACATTTTTGGGTTTGATCTCGAGTACATTTACAAGAGGGCCCATATGACTGGATGCAGTGAAGAATTTTTCAATCTTGGAAAACTCCGTGATCCCCCGAGTGAGCTTCTACTAAAAAAGTTGAGTTCGAGTGCTCTTGGAGATAACTTTCTCAAACTTCTTCCTATGACAGGGAGGTTCATTTTTGATATGTTCCATGAAGTTAAGAAGGGGTACAAGTTGGATTCGTACAAGTTGAATGAAGTTTCAAAGTTGTACCTCGGTGATCAGAAGATTGACATGTCCCCAAAGGAAATGTTTGCTCGATACAAGGAGGGCGACCCAAAAAAGTTAGGTGAAGTTGCTGAGTACTGTATAAAAGATACCCTCTTACCCCATAAACTCCTGAAAAAACTATGCACACTCCTAAACCTTTTAGAGATGGCAAAGGCTACGTGGGTTCCGCTTTGTTTCCTTGTTGAACGTGGTCAGCAAATTAAGGTTTTCAGTCAGCTCACCAAAAAGGCTAGAGAACTTGGATATATGGTTCCCACGATTAAGTACGGCGCTCTCCCTGAAGAGCCGTACGAGGGTGCGACAGTATTGGAAGCACAAAAGGGTGCTTACTATACACCCATCACAGCTCTAGATTTTGAAGCGCTGTACCCATCAATCATGATGGCACACAATTTGTGTTACTCCACATTGGTGATGGATGAGCGTCGATATGGAAATGTACCTGGTGTCGTTTATGAAACGTTTAAGATTGGCGACAAAGTCTATAAATTTGCACAGGGGGTGCCAAGTCTCCTGCCAAGTATTCTTCTAGAACTCAAGCAATTTCGAAAAAAGGCGAAAAAAGATATGGCGGCTGCGACTGGATCTATGAAAGAAGTCTATAACGGTAAGCAGCTGGCTTACAAAGTTTCAATGAACTCTGTTTATGGATTTACTGGTGCGGGTAAAGGAATTCTTCCCTGTGTCCCAATTGCTTCGACAACGACATCTAGAGGTCGCGGAATGATTGAAGAGACTAAGAATTATGTGGAAGCAAATTTTCCAGGTGCAAAGGTGCGATATGGTGATACGGATTCGGTCATGGTAGAATTCGACGTTGGTGGTCGAACTGGTGTGGAAGCAATCGAGTATAGTTGGGAACTGGGAGAAAGAGCAGCCGAAGAATGTTCAGCCCTTTTCAAGAAGCCTAATAACCTGGAACTCGAGAAGGTGTATTGGCCCTACTTTCTATATTCCAAAAAGCGTTACGCTGCGAAACTTTGGACAAAGGGGAAGGATGACAAGATGCACATGGATTACATCGATATCAAGGGCCTCCAAGTTGTTCGTAGAGATAACACACCACATGTGAGAGAAGTTTGTAAAGAACTCCTCGATGTTGTCTTAACGTCAAGTGATCCCGGGCCACCCAAAGAATTGGCGAAAGAACGAGCGATCGAACTTCTTTCTGGTGATGTACCAAACGAAAAGTTGGTATTGAGTCAATCACTCGCCGATACCTATAAAGTTAAAGGTGACCCTGTTTCCGTAACGAGCCCTGAGAGTGTCAATATCAACCAGTCCCATGTTCAGGTTGTCGTAAAGATGCGAGAACGAAAACCTGGTTCGGAACCACAATCGGGTGACCGTGTGCCGTACCTTTTGACAAAGACGGACAATCCTAAGGCGAAAGCATTTGAAAAGTCTGAAGATCCCAAGTTTGTAGAAGAGAATAATATCCCAGTTGATTATTTGTACTACTTTGAGAATAAGTTTCTCAACCCGGTGTGTGATCTTCTCGACCCCCTTTTTGAAAATACCAAACAAGAGATTTTTGGAGAAATCCTTGAACAGCACAAACCTAAAAAGAAGAAGACTGGTCCAGCACTCAGTACCATGAAAAAGGAACAACTCATTGAGGAATGTAAAAAACTTGGACTGGATGATACTGGTAAGGTTGCCGAACTCAGGGAACGTATTAAAGAAGCTTCGCGACCAGAATCAATTGAAGATGTATTTAAAAAATATGAGCAAAATACTAATAAGGTATGAGTTTGCACGAAAAACTGGCGGAACTTTTCGAAGAAGAAGTCAATCAGCGTCTTGTTTCGATGATGAATGAGTATGTTGTGATCATATCGAAAAAACACGGTATATCTATGGACCTTCTTTTGAAAGATATACCCGAAACGTTTTCGGGTACGATATGCAAGGGAACTAAGAATGATGGAAGGAGATGTACATTCAGGGGTACCACTGAAGGATATTGCAAACATCATGCAGCACAGATTAAGCGTTTAAAACCAATGAGTATCTCTCGAACGAATAGTCATAATCATAGCCCTGACCGAGGGTATGTTCATGGGTGTCCTGGTTGTGAATTTTCAAACGAGCTTATAGATTTGGGTGCTATGATTAGCAATGAGTAAAACTGGTATCCTGCTAACATCGATCAACAATTTTTATAATGAAGAAGGAAACAGAACTAAATTGTTAAACATCCTAGATAAGTCGAGTGGTATTTCACTTCGAAATCTTGAATGGTTCATCACGAACTATGCAAAGAAGAATCATACATCTTTCAAAACACATGATGGAAAACTTTTCACTGTTCATTGTGCCTATAAATCTAGTTTGGATGGCTACAGTAAAAAGCTATTTGACCCTTTTTGTCGTTCTGAAAAGTTTTCATACACTGTTCCTGGAACATCTCATGAAATTCATACGACGATTGCGCAGTTGAATTTCATCAAATGGTGCATCAAGAATAACATCATTGACTACATTAGCGACAACAAAACATCATTGTTTAGTAAGCAAGTGTCATAGAGCCACGGTTGAATACAAACGTTTGGTATCCCGTGTAGTACATATTCAAAGAGTACGTTTTATTAACCACATCTACAAGTGATCCTTCACTTGTATCTAGTTTCACTTCTATATTTGTTTTATCTGACTGTATCTGACTAAAATCCAAGTTCCCCGATGGTTCCACATTGATCGGATTCATCGAGAAACTGTACGTGTAGATATTTCGGATAGGTCTCGCCAAACGATTGCGATATGGGATGAGATATTTGTAATAATTGTGATTTGTTTTTGTCACATTGGGAAGTCTATTTCCGTTAATGTAAAAACTTGCTGAATCCATGATGGGATTGAAAAATGTAAGTTGATCATCAAAATTTACATTGGATGAAAAGTTGAAACGATTTTGGTAAAGTCTTTCTTCATTTACATCGGATGAACCAACTGCATCACTTTCAACTTCAAATTCTGTATTTCTCAAGAACCAGTGAATACATTTGACCGGAATATCTGGAACAAGGTTATTCACGATTGTGTCCACCCCCGGATCACTCACGGCTGCAGAGTGTTTTCGCACGACATCTGTCACGAGTGTTTGTTTTTCAGTTGCCAGATAATTTCTCTCTTCGGGACTCACTGTAATTTCTTCTGTTATGATATTGAAAGATTGCAAACTCAAAGTGTTTGTTGTATTTGTGAAAAAAGTTTGTTGATGAAACTCAAATTCAAACTCAATTTTTTGGCGGTATATAGAACAAACTGGGAAGTATGGTCGGTTTGGTTGATTTGACGAGTATTCATCACTAGCATACTTTCTCGAAAAAAAGAAGTGAAGTGGAATGACTAGGTCAGCACTCGATCGCGCATACACTTCATTTCGGCTCGATTCGTCAAAACCTATGTTTCGATTAACAAGAAATCTATTCGCTACCTTTTCGGAAATTTCGAGGTATAATTCATCGTAAATAACACCCCAATCATCGTGGATTTTCTCAACCTCAATGTCATCAACAAACATCGTGACACTCTTTAGAATGTGACGCCCCACTTGATCCGCATAATTCCCATTAGTTATACCAGGTAATGTTATACTCAAGTACATATTACTTAAAAGATCTCCCATGTTTGTAGGATTAAACTGTACCTTCACAGTCTGAGCAAATGGCCAACCCGCGATGTTTCCATTATTGACAATATTACGAGCTCTGTGATACTTTCTAAATTCAGAATGTCTCTGGGACTTATAATTAAAGAATGATTCTTCAGGGTCTTTGGAAAGTAGGTGTGTATCCTGCTTTCCAATAGCTTTTAGGGAAATTTTAGCAGCTTCACCCATATCTACTTACTGCTCACATATTTTTAATATCCGTTTTCCACATTGTAATGTGACTTGTTTTCAACATGCGTTCCAATTCAACATTTGCCTGTCTCGCTTCATCCATGAGTGCCTTGACGCGCTCTTCTGTGTATTCGACCGTCTTGATGTTGAGAAGGTAATCCCAATTTCCATCAATCTTTGGAAACACTGCGGACATTTCCTTCTCGAGATCTTGTTTCTTTCGCTTGAACACCACCAACTTTCCCTCGATTACCATAGATACAAACTTCGATTTATGATCACACATCTCAGCTCTCTTCTGAAATACATCGATGAGGTGTGCCTTCCGCTTCTTGTAATGTTCAAGACGAAGTTCCACAAAATCTTTCAAGATCTCCTCGGGACTCTCATACTTGTAAATACCCTTGGTGGGATGGAAGAGATGCATGTTGGAGACACGGAAGGTTTTTCTCAACTTGAGATCCTTGAGAAGGTCCTTACCTGCGTAGTCCATGATTTCAAAATGAACATCTTCGGTTGTTGAGTTGTTGGTGTAGCTCCCAATCAACTTCTTCTCGACGAGACCATCTAGATATTCCTTGTAGTCCTGTGTCCATCGACCTGGGGGAAGTTCGGTCACGACGATATTTCTTCCAGACCACTTCCACACACCCTCCATCATCCAGGTATCCTCCTCCTTATGAACAACACCCTTGAAACCCCTGAACCAGGGTCGCATAGGAACAATTTCTTCACCAGCCAACATTCGCTTGATGTTCTCTTTGATGTCATCTGGATTGAATGGGGGTACATAACAACTGAAACCAGTGCCGATACCCTCCGTTCCATTCACGAGCACCATTGGGAGAGTAGGCATGTAGAAATCAGGCTCAATCGGACGTCCATCATCATCAAGATAATTGAGAATCGCATCATCCTTGGGATCGAAGATCTTTCGCGCATCCTTGGTGAGCTTCGTGAAGATGTACCTCGTCTGGGACGCATCCTTACCACCCATGAGCCTCGTACCGAATTGACCACATGGCTCGAGAAGATTGATGTTGTTGGAGCCCATATAATCATTTGCCAACTTTACGATCGTATCCGCGAGTGAAACTTCACCGTGATGGTACGCACTCTTTTCAGCCACAAACGCCGCCAACTGTGCAACCTTCATCTCATCCTTGAGATTCTTCTTGAAGCAGGAATACATGACCTTACGCTGTGATGGTTTGAGACCATCCGCCACGTGTGCGATAGACCGCTTGAGATCTGCAAGACTGAAATTCACTAAATCCTTATGCACGAAATCGGAGATGTCCAATTGCTTCACACTTCCATACGGAACTTCGAGTTGGTCGCTATCCTTCGCCGTATTCTCTAAAAGCCACGTCTTTCTGGCGTCAGCCTTCTTTTTATCAAATGCGAGAACGATCGAATCATCAGTCATCGTATCCATATCAAACTTTACAGTTAGGTCTTGGATCTTCTTGAAGTACTCACGAGCCTCGACGCTCGTAGAAGTACCCAAACCCTTGTAGTACTTGATTTTCCACCCCTGTTTCCCAGAGCCATACCAAGTGCGGAACGCTGAATCTGTGTAGAACGACTTGGTATCGGAACCCTTGGTCGCCTTGATGATTGGGGTCACCATAGAAACCACAAAGTTCAACTTGAGAAGACTGGGCCAGAAATAATGAATCATATTGAGGATAAGACCCTTGATGTGAGATCCATCATTATCAGCGTCGGTCATGATCATGAGACGTCCATAGCGTAGCTCGGAAACACTCGTATATTCCTTCCCTTGTTGGAGACCCAAGATCTTCTTGAGATCGTTGAACTCCTGGTTCGATGTGAGTTGTGCAACAGAGACATCCCTCACATTCTTACACTTACCGCGAAGTGGGAATACACCATAGTGATCACGACCAACTACAGAGAGACCCGCGACAGCCAGAGTCTTCGCCGAATCACCCTCGGTCACAATGAGGGTGCATTTCCCAGACTGTGCAGTTCCTGCTTTGTTGGCGTCATCCAACTTGGGAATACCCGTAATCTTGGATTTACGAGCACCGTCAGACTTTGCAAGTTCCTTCATCTCCTTAAACTTTGAGAGTGCCAGAAGTTCATCAGCGATCCCTGTTTTGAGAACATTCTTGATAAAGTTCTTGGGTGGTTCAAATTTACTCCCAAAACTTTGAGACTTGGAGGTACATTCAGACTTTACCTGACTGGAAAAGGTTGGGTTCTCGAGGGTCGCTTTGACAAAGATATTAAACGTATTCTTAACCTGTTGAGGTTTCAACTTGATCTTCTTTGCCATTTCATCGATGATGCCATTGGCGATGAGGTTCGCAGCGTGATCGACATGGGTTCCACCCTTATTGGTACAAAGACCATTCACGAAAGACACTTGTTCCATACCATTCTCCGATGGTCCGATGCACACGGACCACCGATCACCATTGACACAAGTCACCTCCTCGACACCTTCATGCATTTTAGCATAGGCTTCAAAAGTCTGTTTGGTAAGAACTTCTCCATTGAACTTTACTTTGCAGTTTTGGGTGGTACAAATATTCGCATCCCAAACTCGCTTTTGAAAGATACTGTAGATGGTATCATCCATCTTTGACATCCCAAATCTCTTCCACTCAGGACTGAAAGTGATGGCAACCGACGACGTAGAACCGGAATGTTTTTTGATTTTTGGTGGGTCACATACAGTCATATTCTCCGACCACTTTTGAGTATAAGTCTGCTTCGTCTCATGATCCTTGATGACCACAGAGAACTCCGTAGAATAGATGTTCGCCAACTTGGCACCATAGCCGTTACGACCACCGACAATTCTTTTTTGAGTATCATCATAGTTAGTACTCGTAAGGAGGTGACCAAAAACGAGTTCGGGATTCCAGAGACCTTCCTTTTCGTGCATGCGGACACCGATTCCACCGAGGGGTCCATTGTTCTCAACGGTCACTGCACCTGACTCTTTGTCGATGGCGACTGAGATGGAACTAACCTGTTTGGGATGGAGAGAGTTACGATCAATGGCATTGACCAAGATCTCATCAAAGATTTTCAAGAGGGCTGGGGAGTACTTGAGGTTCTTCTTTGAGAACTTTTCACCATCAAGGATCCAATAGGGTTCTGTACCCAACTCAACCGGACCGACATAGGAGTCGGGTCTTTTGAGAACGTGTTCGATATGGGTGAGTTTTTGGACACTTTCCATACTTCTTAGTTTTATTAAGACTCTTGGCTCTAACTTAGGTTAATTTAAAAACAAATATACATTCAAGATATATGCTCACCCTTGCCTCTGTCAAGCCTGTAGTCAAACTCGAGAAGCGTATCAACAAGGCTGTCGTCAAATCAGCTGTGAACGTCATCGACAGAGTATACAAGGACCGCGACTACGCCCGGTTCTATGTTCTCGAGACGGTCGCCCGTGTCCCGTACTTTTCGTTTGTGTCTGTTCTCCACTTGTACGAAACCCTCGGTGTGTGGCGGAAAGCCGACTTCTTAGAGACGCACTTCGCACAGACAATGAATGAGTATCACCACCTTCTCATCATGGAGGACCTGGGTGGAGATGAGCGCTTTGTGGATCGATTCTTCGCACAGCACACAGCCTTTGCATATTATTGGCTGACATGCCTTCTGTATGTGGCGTCACCAAGGATGGCATACAACCTCTCCGAACAGGTGGAGGAACATGCCTATCACACCTATGACGAATTCCTTAAACAAAATAAGACGAGTCTAGTACTCGAAAAGCCTCCAGTTATAGCTACCAACTATTATGATGGTGTCAATAACCTATATGATGTCTTCGAAAATGTGCGCAATGATGAAGGTGATCACGTGAAGACAATGCAGGAGTGTCAGTCTGAGCTGATACATGGTTAAACTTTTCTTTGCTTACCTTAAGAGATGTACTTTTACCTGTTCATCGCGATTGTGATTCTGGTCATGGTCATGCAAAATAGGTCTCGAGGCATGAAACAGTCAATTGACAAAATGGTAAAGCAGTCAGCTAAATATGCCATCATGGCTCAACAGGATTCTTCTCCAGTTATGTCTGTTCGTCACGGAAATTATGCAGCTGCGTATCTTCACGCCCTCAAGGATATCGCCACAGAAACACAGATCCACAACGCCACGGGTGTAGATGTAAAAAAGTTTAAGGAACATATTTTCAATGTTCAAGAGATGACTACAAAAAAGACCGTCGATCAGTTTCCAGATTTCGCCGGACATTCTGATATGTATCTGTCTGAAATAGCGGGAGAAGCCTAAGTAAGAGACAAAAACTGTAAAAATCAAGAAAACAAAATGGAAGTCATCCGTGACCAACTTTGGGAACGCTGCCTCGCTGATGCGGCTAAGATGTACCGCATCAGCGAACCAGATGAAAAGTGTGTCCAGCTCGCGAATGCGACTTGGATTATGAAGAAGAAGTATCAGGAGCACGAGAAGAAGAAAGATGATCGACAAATCATTGTCATCGACAAACCTCCGGAGGTTGTTAATGAGCAGAGAAAGGCGAAAAAGACGTGTTGTGCTACCACAATGAGTGGTAAGTCGTGTGCATTCAAGGCGGTTTGTGGGGACTATTGCAAAAAGCATAGTGTGAAACATGCAAAATTAGGAATCAAAGTTGATGTGAGTAAAATTAAAATCACCGATTAATAGAAACGTGATGTTAGACCAGGAGAGTCTTAGACCTGTAATAATAGCGATGGCGCTTTATATCACTATCAGTACCCTCATACCCCGTATCGTCAAAAAGCCCACTGGTATTCAATTCATTGATGATCTCGTCATGAAAATTATAGCGGAGAAGGATTCAATGATGAGTGGAACCATTCTCATCGGTCTCATCGTTCTCGCCACCAATTACATTCAGGATGAACTCCTGTAAAACATTTTTCCGTCCAACGAGATTTTTCGTGTGCTCGTGATCCATGTGACGTACGCGATTCTCATATGCATGTCTCATGAACTCCAAGAGTTGGTCAAAGTTTGGGTTACCCCAAGTCATTCCCTTTTTGAAGAGGAAATCGTCCCTCTCCAACTCCTGAAGCTCACAGTCAATTGTATAAGGTGTTTTGATATATTCAGGGGCACCACCATAGTTCGTGATGATCACGGGTTTGTCACGCATCGCTGCTTCAACAGCACCCATCCCTACACCCTCAGAGTGTGAAAAGCTCACGTAGCAATCTGATTGATTGTGTATTTCATCCATTTCTTCATCCGAGAGGAGACCGTTAATGACTTTGACTCTCGGAAGTTGAATGTGTATGTCTTGTTTCGCAGTGGCTTTTACGACTAGACGTGTGTTTGGTTCATTCAGGCGAATGAAAGCTTGGAGTACATCCCGAAATTTCTTCCGAGGGTCAGCAATATTACCGATGTGATAGAAAGTGTAAGGCCTTTCTTTGGGTTCGGGGATATGTGCATGAATTAGATAGAACTCGTTATCAGGGAATTGTCGAGAGAGAACACGCTTACAAAATTCACTGGGTACTGCGACTCTTTTGAATTCTTTCATGATAAGTCCATAGTCTTCATGAACCGTTTCAGTTTCACAGACAGTCATACAGGCCAGATTCTTGATACGTCTCTTGGCATGTTTCACGTACTCCATGTGTTCGGGAATCGGGAGCATAAAAATCAGACCATTATCACATTGTGGAAGTTCTTTCCCAATAACGTAATACACAGAATTAACTCCGAAAAGTCGTGTATATTTTTTTGCGTGTTGTCCAATTCCCGTATTTAGTGCAGGCCCAATCACGATCATTATGTTTAAAGATTATCTTTCTTTTATATATATTACGATGGATACTCTACGCAAAGAAATTGAAGCTGAACTCAAGCGCACCCGCCTCGACAAGACTCGTTTGTATGATCTCCTCCTAAAGATTATTGACAACGTTGGCACCGGTGGTCCAGGTGGTGCTGGTCCCCAGGGCCCCCGTGGTGCTCAGGGTCCCACTGGCCCCGTCGGCCCCGCTGGCCCCGTCGGCCCCGCTGGCCCCGCTGGTGAGTGTAAGTGTGAGTGCAAGGGCAGT
>Ga0075480_10002360_pt1 | contig 12132 bp, 11 predicted proteins | sample DEB08_DNA_7_FD_81590 | JGI IMG/M metagenome (GOLD analysis project Ga0075480, IMG submission 81590) | Aqueous microbial communities from the Delaware River and Bay under freshwater to marine salinity gradient to study organic matter... | ecosystem: Environmental > Aquatic > Marine > Coastal ... | reverse complement strand
AAGCTGCTGAAAAAGGCGCTCAATTTATCGTTGTCGGAAGGCCAATTACAAAGGCTGAAGATAAAGCCGCAGCTGCAGCTGCAGTACTTGAAGAGTTAGCTTAATTTTTCAGAGTTCTCTTTAACTTTTTTACTTCTTTTTTGAACTCATCAACAATTTCCCTTTCATCTTCTGAAAGGGATTTTTTTTGCTCTTCTTTTATATCGTCTTTTTCTTTTTTAAGCTCAGATTCATTAAGTTTGAAGCTACTATCGACTTTAGTACTGCCTTCTTTTGTTTGGCTGTCAGTATTTGTTTGATTGACCTTCTCCTGCTCATCTTTAAGTGTGGTATCCTTCAATTTAGTAGTAGCTTTTTTCTCTGCATCTTTTAGCTCAAGCTTTTCTTTTTCATTACTTCGTTCGGCTTGGCTTGATTCATTGTTTGCCTTTATAGAGTCTTGATTGGTTTTGGCTTTTTCTGTGGCCTCTATATTATTTGACTCTTTCCCTTCGCCTTGCTCTTTAGCTTCACCTTTCCCTTCGCCTTGCTCTTTAGCTTCACCTTCACCTTCGCCTTGTCCTTTGGCTTCGCCTTCGCCTTGTCCTTTGGCTTCGCCTTCGCCTTGTCCTTTGGCTTCGCCTTCACCTTGTCCTTTGGCTTCGCCTTCACCTTGTCCTTTGGCTTCACCTTCACTTTGTCCTTTAGCTTCGCCTTGTCCTTTACCTTCGCCTTGTTCTTTACTTCCGTTTTCTGTTTGCTTCTCGGATTGAGCCTTCATTTCATTTTCGGATTTGTCTCCTATGTTTTCAGAATTGTTTCCTTCGGGCTTAGTTGGTTCTTCATTGTTTTTGCTTTTATCCTCGGAAGAAGGGCTTTCCTCTTCGCCTTTGCCGTATTCTTTTTGAAGTCCTTGGCTTTTATTTGATTGGGAGTTTTTTCTTGGCCCTTTAATGAAAATTCTAATTGCTTCTGAAATCACAGGTTTATCTTTTCTTTTGAAGTCAGTTACCGATAATGAAAGAGTTAAAATTTCATCGCCTTTAATATTCATTTTTTGTGGGGAGAGAGTATAGGAGCCGGAGAATGATGGAACTGATAGAAGATTTTTAAGCTTTATAGTTTTGCGAATTTTAGAGTATCTAAGGTCATAGGTCAGAAAAATACTATCAATCGAAAGGTCATCCTCACAGGTAAAATAAATAGGGATGTCTTCGTTGTAGGCGTATTCGCTATCGTGTTCTGGAGAGGTGATTATGGCTCTTGGAGCTTTGTCGCTGACAACAGAGATTCTGTGTTTGGGAGTATAGAAGTACTTTTCCGATTCAAAACCTTGGTAGCGAATCCAATACTCAGTAGACCTGGCCACTTGTAATAAATTTAGGTTGTTAACTCGATCAAAATTAGTATAGAGAGGGATAACTTGGCCATTCCAGTAAATGTCAGCGTGCTTGATTTTTTGGTCAAAAAGCAAGTCGAAGTTTATGTGAGAACCTGCAATTACGCTAAAGTTTTTTTGAGACACTCTCTTTGTCCGGTTTCCTAAGTAGCCGGGAGAGACAGCCTTAATGTTAAATGTTTTGATGATAGGTTGCCTTTTAAATTCAATGTTCCGAACAGAGCTTTCAGCATCACCAAGGAAGATCTTATAGTTAGCTTCTTTTCCACTAGCAGGCAGCTTAGCAATATATGTGTTTTCTTGATCCAGGATAAGTTCAAAGTCTTCATATTTATCATCAGAATTAAATAGCCTTACTTTCCCATTTTCAGGTTGAAGGCCACTTGTATTAATCGTCAAAGTCCAATCTTGTTCGACAAAGATAGTGGAGTTATTTTTCGGACTGATTTTTGAAAATTGAGTTTTTGACGGGGCTGGAGCATCAACGAAAGGGACGTATAAGCGGGCAAGGGATAGGGGAATGGATCGTACAGATGAGATACTATACAAAGCGGAGATAAATAATAGGCTTGCTAAAACTCTTGTAGTGATAGTAGTGGTTTTAGAAAACTCTATTGAGTTCACTTTTAGTTTATCCATCTCTGCTGCAAGTCTTTTAGCTGAATGGCTATTTTTGGATTTGCTCAAAAGGTGGCTAACTAAGTTATTTTCGAGTTGAGGGTTAGTTTTTTCGATCTCTTGGGCAATGAAAATTAAATTGAGTTTTTGGTTTGATCTTTTCGAGCAGTAGTGAAGAAAAAAGAATGCTGGAGGCAAAAAAGAAATGGCGAAAGCCAAGCTGCGGCTCATTTTACTGAGATGAAAGTAGTGGTCGCAAATGACGAAAATAAATTGACTTAAAATGAAATAAGTGAGGCAAAAAAGAAAGACTGTAATGATGTCGTGGATTGTCTGCGTTCTAGCGCATTTCTCCAGAGTCGACCTGATCTTTTTCTCTTGTTCCATTTTGGCCCCTTATTATGGTCCAATCTATGACACTTACTCTTTGGTGTCAAAATATTCAGCAAAAAATCCTTTAACGGTATCAAAGAATTTATCGGAACCCATTGTTGAAAAAGCGATTATTATAGCTAGAACAGCAGCGGCACCAGATATTAATACAAGTCTCTTGAGGAGTTTCTTACCTGGGTTTTGGACAATAGTCTTATCAATGTCGATTTTTTTAGGCTTCTTTTTGTTATTAGCCTCAATGGTTTTGAGCATTTTTTTGATAAGCGGCTTAGTGTTTGCAGTGTGGTATTTTAGTTTTTCTAAGTCTCTGCAAAATTCCTTTGTCGAACTGTAGCGGTTTTCTGGATCTGGCGTAAGGCATTTGCGCAATATGTTCATTAGGTTTTCGTCTTCTACGCTTTTTATATTGCGAATTGGTTTTTTCATACGCGCTTCAACTAAGTCAATTAGTTCAAATTTACTGGAGAGTCCATGAGCATCTCGCCTGGATAGAAGTCTGAACATGATTAGGCCAAGTGAATAAATGTCGCATCTGCTGTCGGTACTTTTAGAACCACAGATTTGTTCTGGAGCCATATATAAAGGTGTACCCACAGCTGTTCCGGTCTTTGTGATATTACTTCCTAGATCTCGAGTAACTCCATAGTCCATAATCTTTACCTGACCATCAGGGGTGATCATGATATTACATGGCTTTAAATCACGATGAATGTAGTTCTTTAGGTGGAACTTTTCTAAGGCTTTACCCAGCTCATAAGCATAGCTAATGGCTTCCTTTGGAGATAGGGGGCCGAGTTTGTTAAGTACATCTTGGAGTGTAATGCCCGGAACGTACTCCATGATGATAGTCCAGCAGCCATCAAACTTAAATAGCTCATGCATGCCTACAAAAGCAGCGTTGCGTTTCATGGATTCACCAATGGCAAACTCTTGTTTGAAGCGCTCTACGGTTTTGCGTTCACGAGTTAAATGCTTGTGGAGAACTTTGGCGGCAAATTGTTTTTTACCTTTACTAACCGGAAAGACCGTAGCCATACCACCACTACCAAGCGGTTTGCCTGTAATCGTATATTCCCCGATCATTTGAGGGGCTTTAGCCATATGGCCTCCGGTTACTTAAAGTTGAAGTAACTTTTAGTGGAAATGATGTCCGTAGTAATCGTTTACGGCGTCAGCAACAATTGGATTGTTGTATCTGTTTTCTTTTCCATAGTTACTATCGAAGAATGGTACAAACTTCTCAAGGAAATCAGTGCGAATTAAGTCCATTGTTTCAGAGTTGTAGTCATGTTCAATAAATTTAGGATGACTGATAACAAATAGCTGATGAGGAATATTGTGTCTGAAAGACGGTCCATCGATGATGAATTCAGAGAGTCCTCTGAATAGAGCCTCAATAGCTTCTTGTCTGTCGTGACCTCTACCGATGATCTTAGCAAACATTGGGTCGAAACTGGTAACTGTATTTCCACTTGTTAGGTATCCGTAGTGGCGAATACGGTCTGTTCTTTCAGGTCTCCAGTAGCGATCAATTTTGTTTCCACCAAGAGGGCCAAAGTTTTTGTCGTAAGGGTCAAGGTTAGTGATCCTTGCTTCGATAGAGTGGCCCATTGAACCGATTTCTTCCTGCTTGAGGATCATTGGAGCTCCAAAAGCGTGGAGGATTTGAGCTCTCAGTAGGTCAACGCCAGTTGCAGCGTTACTTACAGGGTGCTCAACCTGGATTCTTGTATTCATTTCCAGGAAGTAAAGTTTTTCAGATTGCTCGTCGTAGATACACTCAAGAGTTGCAACAGAATCAAGAGCACACTCTTTAGCAAGCATTGGCGCTGCATCGATCATTTTTTGAAGCTGTGCAGCAGCAACTGGGTCATCTTTCTTTAGAGTTTCAGGAGAAAGGAACTCTTCAATTTCTTTCTGGTGATTTCTCATAAGAGTACACTCTCTTCCAAAGAAAGTGAGATCTCTGAACATTTGAATCTCGTAGTGACGAGAAACTTCGATGTTAAGCTCCATTACGAAGTGAGAAGGCCAGCCTAAGTTTTTACAGATAATTTGGACAGCTTCAAACTTTTCAGGTAGATCATCAACACCCTGGAAGACAATTTGACCTCTACCACCGCCACCAGCGACAGCTTTAAGTCTGAATCTACGGTCTTTTAGTTCAGGATTGGCTTTGATGATATCTTTGTGAGCTTTTTGAGCATCTTTAAGAGTTTTAATATCGCCAGCACCAGGAACAACTTGAAGGCCAGCTTTAACAGCTAGGTCTCTAGCAGAGTCTTTCGGTCCCATTGCTTCTTGAGTCTTGAGTCCAGGACCGATGAAGATATAACCTTCGTCAATACAGTTTTTAACGAACTCAGGATCTTCAGAAAGCATTCCGTAACCTGGGTGAACACCAATTTGGAAGCCATCTTCGCCAAACATTCTAGTTGCTTCTTTGCGAATATTATCGAAAGCCGTGAATAGAATTGGGATATCCATGTATGGCGTGTTGGCGCGACCTTTGGCTCTTTCTTCAGCACTAAAAGAGTCTGGGCCAATACACATTTTAAATTCAGATTGGTTTACATAACCATACTGGCGGTCACCAGTCGTGTGGATGGCAGCAGTGAAAACAGCAGGGTGCATATTTTCTTTAGCAGCTCTCAAGGTATCGTTAGCGATTTCACCACGGTTACATGAAATAACAAAACATGGTTTATCCATTGGAATCTGTCCTGTTATACGAACAGCTTCACCATAAACTCTTTTCTCAAATTGGGGCGTATAGTCCTCTGTATTCACAATCTCTCAACTCTTAATAAATTTGCGGACAGTTAGTCTTAAACGGCAATATTTTAAATGCCTAAAAAATCATTGTGCTTTAATTAAACCGAACATACTTCTATTTCTACTTAAGCCTTTAAAAATAACGCCATTTTGGACGTCACCTAAGCCTTTCTGTTAGTTTTCTTGAAGCCTTTCTTGTTTTTTTCATCTCTTGAACGACTTTTTTGGATGAAAAATAAATCAATTATCATCACTGGACCAACCGCGACAGGTAAAACATCTGTTGCAACATCTCTTTGCAGAAATCTTGATGGACAGATAATAAGTGCTGACTCCAGACAGGTTTATAAAGGATTGGATGTTGGCACAGGAAAAGATATCGATGATTACCTCAGTCCTACTTTCGTAAAACATCATCTCATTGATATCTGTGCTCCTAATGATGATTTTAGTCTCTTCGATTGGCGCTCAGCTTATATAGAAGCTCATGAAAAAATAATTGAGGAAGCTGCTATTCCAGTGATTTGTGGAGGAACAGCTCTCTACTTAGATATGCTTTTGAATGATTATGAGCTCAAAGGTAATAAGAGAGAGTATTCTAGCGAAGAATTGGAAGAGCTTTCACTTGAGGATTTAATAAGTCGTTTAAAGCAAGATTTTCCTCATATGATGGCTTCAACTGACTTAGGTCAAAAGGCAAGAGTAATGAGAGCTTATGAAATCGCCTCAGCTGAACAAAAGGAAATGAAAGCTTTGCCTGATGTTGATTTCTTAATCCTTGCACCGTATTGGCACAGGAAAGTGGTTCATGCAAGAATTGAGGCTCGTTTAAAGGAGCGCTGGCAGGGTTTGATTGAGGAAATACAAGTTTTACTTGATCAAGGTGTGAGCCATGAGAGATTAGAGTGGTTTGGTTTAGAGTACCGGTTCATGAGTCGTTTCTTTAAAAAGGAAATTTCTGAAGATGAAGCCTTTGATCAGTTACTGATTAAAATTCGTCAGTTTGCCAAAAGACAGGACATCTGGTTTCGAAAAATGGAAAAGGCCGGTCATGTGATTCATTGGTTGACCGAAGAAGATAAGTTAGAGCAAGCTGAGCGCTTAACTAAATTGTTTTTGAATGGGGATACTTTGCCAGAGCCGGACCTGAAAATGTCAGAGCTTACTTATGGTCCTCGGACTCAGTAGAGTCTTCTTCGGGGTTACTTCCTTCTTTAAAGGCATCAGGTAAGCTTGAAAAGCGTGCTATAAGCATGAGTAATCCAAAGGATATTACCAAGACGGGGAAAAACATATTTATAGCAATTCTTTCAGTTTGAAGCATCACTACCAATACAGAACCAATTAGTAGCATAGGGCCAAGGACAATAGTCATTTTATTTAAGCCATTAGCTAAAACAAGAATTCCAGCTGTTGCCATGACAAGAACCCATGCCCAGTTAACACCAGGTAAAATATCTTTTGAGCTCAGGAGCCATCCAGTTCCTGTGGCAATAATTAGAATCGGTAAAAAAGCCTGTTTCATGAAACCCCATTGATTTTATTTAAAAATAAGCGATTCATCTTTGAAATCAAGTTCAGATTAGTCGACTTAGGTATAAGTTATACGGAAACAGAGAAGGAATTTCACGTGAGTGTTCGTTTTGGGATAATTTCAGACCCGCAATATAGCGACATAGATGATATGAAAGGGCGGGAGTATCGGAAAAGCCTGGAGAAGATGGCTGAGGCTATCGAGACCTTCAATTCTGAAGATCTGGATTTTGTCATTCAACTTGGTGATTTTATAGATCATGAATATGAATCTTTTTCTCCTGCATTAGATGTTTGGTCTAAGCTTAAGCACAAAAGTTATCACGTTTTAGGAAATCATGATTTTTGTGTTAGAACTCCATTAAAAGAAAAAGTCTTAGACACTTTGGGTATGGATGAAGCCTATTATTCTTTTTGCTCTGGAGCTTACCGCTTCGTTTTTCTAAATGGTAATGGATTGAGCTTAAATGCTTATGATGCTGGAAGTGAAATGTATGAGTTTTCAGAAAAATACTGGGAAGGTTTAGGCCGTGAAACTGAATGGTGGAATGGCGCGATCGATGAAAAACAATTTCAGTGGTTTGAGAATGAATTGCAAGAAGCTTCGAAAGAAGGACAGTCTGTACTGTGTTTTTGTCACTATCCATTATTTTCAGACGGACGTTATGTATTATGGAATAATATAGAGATTTTGAAGCTGATTGAATCATACCCTTGTGCAAAACTTTGGATGAATGGTCATTATCATTTGGGAAGCTATACAGAGAAGAATGATAGACACTTTTTGACAATCAAGGGAATGGTTCAGTTTAAGGATGCGACCTACGCCGTTGGGGAATTGTCGGATAATTCACTAAAAATTTGTGGTTATGGAGCCGAGGAATCTAGAATATTAAAGTTCTAGTTCTTGCTGGATGGCAATCTCAGTGTATTCTTTCGCAAATTAATAATAGGTATTTCACAAATTGGATAGTCAGAGAATAGATCAAATCGTTGAAAAATACGGTCTACAAAAATTTAGAGCAAAGCAACTAAAGAAGGCTTTCTTTGAAGATGCTGTTTCTGACTATGATGAAGTGAGTACCCTCAAAAAAGACCTACGCGAAACCCTCAAAAAAGAAGAGCCAATTCTTTGCTTAGAGGAGCATGTTGTTCAGGAGTCTTCCGATAAAAGAACTTTTAAAGCTCTTTTGAAGTTGGAAGATGGCCGCTACATAGAAACAGTTTTGATGAGCCCTAAACCAGATCATTGGACGGCTTGTATTAGCTCTCAGGTTGGATGCGCTATGGCATGTACCTTTTGTGCTACTGGTACGATGGGTTTGTTAAGAAACCTTAGTAGTGAAGAAATCTCTGACCAGGTTTTGTTTTGGAAGCAGTTTATTAAGAGAAGAAAGCTTGATGCCAGATTGCAGAACATAGTTTATATGGGAATGGGGGAGCCATTTCATAATAAAACTAAAGTATTTCAAAGTATAGAAGAGTTGAATAACTCAGAGACTTTTAATATTGGTTCCAGGCATATTTCAGTATCAACTTCTGGTTTGTTGAAGCCAATTTATGAAATGGCTGAAAAGTTCCCACAAGTCAATCTCGCTATTTCTCTGCACGCTGCAAATGATACGCTGCGTACAGGTATGATGCCAATTAATAAAACCTTTCCTCTGGATAAGTTAGCCGAAGCATTAACTGACTATTTGGCTAAAACTAACCGTAAAATTTTCCTGGAGTACATTTTATTAGATAATGAAAATGACTCTTTGGATGATGCTGAGGATCTTGTGCAGTTTATTCACAAGGTAAAACCTCAAAAGCTTCTTCATGTAAACCTTATTGTCTATAATCAGACTGACTCAAGTCATAGGCAAGCTTCTAGAGAAACAGCTACGAAGTTTAAGGATTATCTAATAGATAGAGGCGTAAGTGCGACTATAAGAAAGAATTTAGGTCGTGATATAGATGGCGCTTGTGGTCAGCTAGCTGTTCATGACCAAAAGTAAATTTACTTATCAACTAAGCCATTAAAGCCTAAAATTAAAGAAAATTCATCTGTAGGTTGCCAGTGAAGTAGAGTGGAAAGCCTATATTTGTCGCCGTCGTAATATTTATTGTAGTAACGATCATCGAAATTGTATCTTAGATGTGCTACTTCTGCATGCAGGAATAACTCATCTTTGATTAACATCGTCGACATACCGACACCTTGAGAAAATCCACTTACATGACTTCCTGCTGTAGCGCTCATGAAAGCATACCATTTAATGTTTGGGTCTTTAAGAGTTAAAGAGTCATCAAATGTACGCGTACTTGTAGTTGGGTAAAACGGATCAGAGCTCGTTTTAGCTTCGTGTTTAAGGGCTGTTAAGTCAGCTTCTTCGAACTCAATCATATCAGGTTTTTCCTCTTCGAATTCATGCTTCAAGCTAAATGTAGGCCATGTTTTGAAGAGTTGGGCGCTATACAAAGCGTCAGCTGCATAGGTGTTTGCAGTAAAAATAAAAAGTGCTGTTATTATGAACTTCATCTCGACCTTCAAAGTTTAAATCTCTTTTCTTAATATATTCAATTATATCAATTTAAAAAGAAAAATCATAAGATTTACTTAAATATTGTGTCGGCTTCGAAAATTGCCTCAGCTACTCTTTCGGGGAAAGGTGAGTTGATTAAGCTGGAGACTAAAGCTTCTTTTGAGGTGTCGTAGAGCTGTGTTCCCGGGAACCAGTGGTTCTTTTGTCCAAGTAGTTCATAGCGCATTCTTCCGAAACCAAGCATATCTATTGCTTTGGCCATATTGTAGAAGCGTAAGATTTCAAAGAGGTTTACGTTACCAGGAGTTTGATTGACTTCTGGAAGTCCTTTATCCCAGTTATCCATCCAGTCTTGACCATGAAAGTCAATCATGGCTTGATTTATCTTTTGCTCAATCTCAACAGTTTTTTGCTGCTGCTCTAAAAGCGGAAGAACTTTCATGTGCTCATCGAAGTCACTTGGGCGTGCAGCTCCAAGGCTTAGAGTATGAATGCGCTGGTCATTCAAGCAAAAGAGGTCATTGAATACCATTGGTGAGTAAGGTTGGCATAAATCGACTAGCTTTGGCGGTGGATCATAAAGTTTTCCACCTTTATCAGAAGGGCTGATAATAAACACGCCCATGTCTTTTTGAGTTGCCGCTAATACTGCTGGATCATTCTTTTGCAGAAAGAAATAGTAGTGAAGATTCACATAGTCAAAAAGGCCGGTTTGAATACTTTTAACGATTAGGTCTGTTGATGCGTGAGTTGAAAATCCAATGTTTTTGATTCTTCCTTCACGGCGCCATCTGTCAGCAACTTGGTAGCAGCCGTTAACAACCCAATCCAAATGTTCTGGTAGATTTATTCCATGAAAAGCGAATAAATCTATGGAGTCCATTTTTAAGTTAGCCAAAGATTGCTCTAAAACGCTTTCAAACTCTTTGGGATCTTCATATGGAGGAACTTTAGTTTGGAGAATTAGTTGTTCTCTCGGTAGTTCAGGAAGAACTTTTCCAAGTTGGATCTCAGAAGTTCCGTAGTCTCTAGCGGTTTCGATGTGATAAATGCCTAAATCGAAGGCTCGGTAAATGCACTTGCGGAGATTTTCCTGATTGTCATCTGTAATGTTTGGCGTTTCTGCATCATCCCAAGAGAATTGGTAGCGCATTCCTCCACATGAAAAAACAGGGATTTGAATCTCAGTTTTACCGAATCTTCTGTAAAGCATATTACTTCTCCGCGTATTTAAACATTTGTTCGATACAGTTCATCGCTTGTTCACGAACATTTTCATCGATGCGGATATAGTCTTTTTCTTCTGGATTTTCTAATACCCTCAAAATATCTTCAAGTGTATTAGCCTTCATATATTTACACATGCTGCAGCTGCCAACAAATTTAACGTTTGGCATTTCAACTTGTAGTCTTGAAGAAAGTCCACACTCAGTGAGCATTAAGTAACTTTCTGCATCTGCAGTTTCCATGTAGTCAAGAAGTTGACCTGTACTACCAACAAAGTCTGAGTGGTTGAGAACACCGGGGCTACATTCAGGGTGAGCTAAAACTCGCATAGCAGGATTTGTTGAACGTAGGTATTCGATCATTTCTGGATCATACTCTTCGTGAACGTAACAAGTACCATCCCAAAGTTTGATGTCCTTTTCAACTCCACGACGTTTCATTTCGTCAATGATGTTAAGTCCCATCAATTTGTCAGGCAGGAAGTAAATTTTGTCGTTGTCAATTTTTTCAACGATATCATAAACATTTCCAGAAGTTACACAGATGTCGCATTCAGCTTTGACTTCAGCTGTTGTGTTTATGTAACAAACATAAGTGTAATCGGGATATTGCTCTTTAAGCTTTTTGACATCAGCACCAGTAATTGAGTCTGCAAGAGAGCAACCATTAAGGCTACTTGGAATGAGTACGTCTTTTTCTGGATTTAAAATTTTTGCTGTATCGCCCATGAATTTAACAGCAACAAAAATAATTTTGTCAGCATCTGCTTCCATAGCATTTTTAGAGAGGGCATAAGAGTCACCAGTAAAGTCTGCTACTCCGTATACGATTTCAGGGCTGACATAAGAGTGAACTAGAATGACTGCGTTTTTTTCTTTTTTGAGCTCGTTAATGCGGTTAATAAGAGGTGTGAGTTCTTCGCATTTTTCTTTAGGATACTGGCAGGATGTTCCGCCAATTGTCACATGCTTCAGCTTTTCATGGAGCTGTTCGGCACTGATCATGTTTGAAAATCTCCAGAGATTAATTTTCCGCCAACTTAATGCATACTTGTATGCTTGTCCAATCCAGTGACATGAATGAGCTTATCTTAATCGAATTTGGACACAAAAAAAGGCTGCGAAAGATTCACAGCCTTAAGAAATTGTTTTGAAGTGGATTATTCAGCGTTCTTCGGAGTAGTGCCGTCAATGAATCCCCAAATACTCAGGATAACACCGATACCGATTCCAGCGAAACCACCATAAATTAGGTTTTTAGCCTGTTGAACTTGTTCTTCTGGAGCGATAACTGCAGCATATTTAACCGCTAGAAAAACACCTACAGTGTAAAGGATCATACCAATGAAAAATTTAATCATTCCGCTATTCCTGAGTTCTTATTATACAAATAACTAGTATTTACATATAAATGCAAGTTTTGACTTTTCCAGTTGATTTTGTTGACTCTGTCGAATTTAAGCTTATTTCTTGATGAAAAGTTCTTCAAGAGCGGCTTTGCTTAGATCTGCAGTGCCTGTTGTGACCTTATCTTCAACTAGAATTTTCATGTCTCCAGCCTTCGTGTGTTTGCCAATTTTGAACTGAAGCGCCAGCTGAACGAGGAGTAGAGTTCCTTTAGCTTTCTCAGCAGTTTCTTTGTCCAGACAAAGACTGTTTAGTGAGATGAAACCACCTTTTT
>Ga0075480_10002359_pt1 | contig 12135 bp, 12 predicted proteins | sample DEB08_DNA_7_FD_81590 | JGI IMG/M metagenome (GOLD analysis project Ga0075480, IMG submission 81590) | Aqueous microbial communities from the Delaware River and Bay under freshwater to marine salinity gradient to study organic matter... | ecosystem: Environmental > Aquatic > Marine > Coastal ... | reverse complement strand
TTCCCCTCCTAATCCTCTCCAGCATTTCTCTATATGGAGACGTCAAAAAAGGCGAACACGTATATAAAATGTTTTGTGCATCTTGCCATGGACCAGAAGGTGCAGGGCTTGTAGGACCTAACCTAACGGATAAAGAAATTCTTCACGGTACAAAAAAAGAAGATATCATTAAAGTTATTACTAACGGCGTTCCAGGAAAGGCAATGCCAGGCTGGGGAGCAATTCTAAAGCCTGAGCAAATCTCTGATGCGGCAGATTTTGTTAAATCGATCATGGGTAAAAACCTTCCAAGTCCCTTTGCAGCAGGGAAATCTTCAGTAACTCCATTTCCAAAAGGTTCTGAAAGCCGTCCTTTGCTTATGAGAACATTTATGCCAAAAATGGGCTTAAGCGATGAAGTATTTGCTAATCATGATAAAGGCAAAGGAGTCCCAAAATACTCAGCAAAAACCGGCCAGGAAAACCCAAAGAAAATTGATAAACCAATAGAAGGTATTCCCGGCGCAATTGCAGTAGACTTCGGTGAAAAGCTTTCATACTGCTTTGACAGTACAGAGTGCAGACTTTTCTATGTTTGGAGCGGTGGCTTCATGGACATGACAAACTACTGGGGAAAAGGCCCAGGCGGAGGCAGAAAAAGATTTGGATACATAGGTAAAGTCTTAGGAAAGGTTTCATTTCTTGCTAATGGAAAAGCTCCACTTGCAGGTAAACCACAGTTCAAAGGCTACAGAAAAATTCAAAGTGTTCCGGAGTTCATGTACTCAATTGGCGACATCAACTTCACACTGAGAATTGTTCCTGGCAACAAAGCTGGAGAAGCTGTCTGCCACTACACTTCTGATGCATCGAATGGCCTCACAATGAAGTTTAACGCCGATGAAGCAAAGCAGCTCTCAGTTAGTAAAGGCGATTTCAAAAATGGTGTTCTGACACTAAACGGAACCGACGCCGCTTCATTCACTATTACAATCAAGCCGGCTAAATAAGGAGTAAATCATGAAAATCTTATTAGCTCTTTTAATTTTACTTACTTCAGTCTCAGCTCAGAGTTATAAAGTTGATACCATTGAATTTCCACATTATGTAGCACCTGAAGTTGGTGGACTGGGATTCACTCCAGAAGGTGAAATTGTTGTTGCTCTTCGTCGTTATGGTGTTTTGATGGCGAAACCGACTGCGGATCCAAAGAAATTTCAGTGGAGAGTTTTCGCTGAAGACATCCTTCATAACATGTGTGGTCTTCAGGTAATCAGCAAAAATGAAATAATTGTTTCACAAATGGCTGAGCTCACTAAAATCAAAGATACTGATGGCGACGGTATTGCTGACCTGTACGAAACTGTCTCAGACAAGTGGGGCGTTTCAGGAAACTACCATGAAACAAATACTATTGTTCCCGACAGAAAAGGCGGTTGGTTTATCGCTATTGGAACGGCTTCACACAATGGTCCAAACTTCTACAATACTAAAGGAACTTTTAAGCTAAACGGAAGACGTGGCCGTAACTTTGCTGCTGTTCAGTGGAAAGGTTGGGTTTTACATATCGATAAAAACGGTAAAACAACTCCGCATAGTTCCGGTTACAGAGCTAATAACGGTATTGGAATGAGTCCAGATGGTAAGGTTTTTGTGACTGACAATCAGGGAGACTGGCGTGGCACATCTCCTATTTACCATGCTGAGAAAGGTAATTTTTACGGTCACCCATCAAGCTTAGTTTGGGACGAAAAATTCGTCAAAGAAGTATCTGATAACCCATTATTTTACTACATCAAAAATGATGACAAATATGAACAGGACAGAACCCCGGCAGCAATTGAGCTTCCACATGGCTATATGTGTAACTCCCCTGGAGAAGTGATCTTCGATACTAAAGGAAAGTTTGGACCTTTTGCTGGTCAAGGTTTTGTTGGCGATGTCGCCGGCGGCAGAATAATTCGCCTCATGTTTGAAGAGGTTAATGGAGTAACTCAGGGAGCTTGTGTAAAATTCGTCGATAAAGGCTTAAGAGCTGGAAATAACAGACTCGTTTTTAGTCCAGACGGAACTCAACTCTATACAGGACAAACTGTTCGCGGCTGGGGTAGACCGGCGGAAGGAATGCAGAGAATTTCCTTCAATGGAAAAACTCCTTTTGAAGTTAAAAACATGAGCCTTCTTAAAGATGGATTCAAAATTACTTTCACTAAGTCTGTGAATAAAGAAGCTGCGACAAAAATAAGTAACTACGAATTCAAAAGGTATTACTACAAATCCAGCCACAAGTATGGAAGCCCTCAGAATAAAATGACAAAGCTTAAAGCTCAAAAAGTTAGCGTTAGCGATGACGGCCTTTCTGTCACGCTAAAGCTAGACGGTCTTAAAGAAAGACATGTTTTTGAGATGAATATCATCGGCGACTTTAAGTCAATGAAAGACGAAAAAGTTGGCCAAAACAGAATCTGCTACACTCTTAATAAACTTAGATAAATGAGATTAAACATGAAAAATTTTATATTCATTCTTTCAAGTCTACTACTCTGTTTTTCTTGCGTTGCGCAACAAAAAGTAACTATGGAGAAAACAGATAAGTCTGTCAAAGTTCTTCTCGATGGCAAACTTTTTACAGAGTTCGTTCATGGCGAACAAAAACCTTACCTCTACCCTGTTATTGGTCCAAATGGAATCAATATGACTCGTAACTTCCCAATGAAGAATACTGTCAAAGAGGAAAGAAAAGATCACCCTTGGCATAGCTCGGTTTACTTTACTCATGGTGCAGTCAACGGAGTTGATTTTTGGAATGATAAAAGTACAGCTCAGAAAGAAGCACGCATTGTTTTAGATAAGTTGGAAACTGTCGACAATGTAAGCCCTGATCAAGGTCGTATAATCGCTACTCACAAATGGCTTGCCAAAGGTAAAACCCAAATGACTGACAAAACTGAGGTTCGTTTTTCTGGTGACGAAAATAAAAGAATCATCGACTACTCAGTGACTCTTACTGCCAGTAATGGCGATGTTAAACTTGGCGACACCAAAGAAGGTTGTATGGCCGTTCGCATGCATTATAAACTACGTGTGAAAGACATGGGCGCTACTGTCATCAACAGTGCCGGCGATACTGGTAAAAATGTTTGGGGTAAGAAAGCCAAATGGATTACATACCATAATAAAATCGAAGGTAATGTAGCTGGAATCAGCATGATGGATCACCCGGATAACCTACGTTACCCAACTCCTTGGCATGCTCGTGACTACGGACTCTGTGCAGCAAATGCTTTTGGACTGAAATACTTCACTCGTAATAAAAAGAATACAGGTGACCTGACTATCAAAAATGGTGAGAGCCTAACTTTCAAGTACAGACTAATTTTCCACAATGGAACAGAAAAAGACATTAAAGTTGATGAACTCCACAGCAACTGGATCAAAAAATAACCCGGATTAATAATGAAATACGCAATTTGTAATGAGACATATGTTGATTGGTCTTTAGAAAAAACCTGCGAGGATATCGCCTCTCATGGTTACCAGGGAGTTGAAGTTGCTCCTTTTACCCTCAAGGCAGACCCAACAGAGCTCACTGAAAAAGAAGCTTCAGAAGCAGGAGATATTATCCGCAGTTTCGGACTGGTTCCGGTTGGACTGCACTGGCTATTATCTAGACCTGTCGGGCTTCATATGACAACTCCAGATAAAGCCCTAAGAAGAAAAACTACAGACTTCCTTAAACACATTGTTAGACTTAATGCTGCAATGGGCGGAAATGTCATGGTTTTCGGTAGCCCAATGAGCCGGAACTTGGTAGATGGTTCTAGTTATGAAGACGCTTTTGAACGTTCTGTAGAAGTCTTCTCCGAAATGGCAGCAGAGTGTGATAAGTTTGGTGGAACTATTGCACTTGAACCTTTAGCTACTAAAGAAACTGACTTCATGTTCACTGCTCAACAGGGTATTGATATTTGTGAAGCTGTTGATAACCCTCACTGCCGTCTTCATCTCGATGTAAAAGCAATGTCAGACGAAGATAAAGAAATTTCCCAAATTATCCGCGATTCAGCCCCATGGATTGAGCATTTTCATGCCAATGATCCAAACCTTAGAGGGCCGGGTACTGGAGATGTTCTGTATGAACCAATTTACGAAGCTTTAAGAGATATAAGCTACGATAAATGGGTATCTATCGAGGTATTTAAGTATGACCCAGACGCTCCAACTATTGCTAAAGAGGGAATCGAGTTCCTGAAAGCAATGGAGCAAAAAATCATGAAATCAATTGAGGTTTAAAATGAAATCTATACTTGCCTTATTACTTGTTTTTGGACTTAGTTTTAATGCTTTAGCCGAAGATGAAAAAACATTAAAGATTATTCACGTAGCTGGTGGTTGTTGCCACGACTATAAAACCCAGAAAACTATACTTAAAGAAGGTCTCGAAAAGCGCATCAACTGTAAAGTTGACCTCTTTGTCGAAGGTAAAGCCAAAAACCATAAACACAGCCTATTCATGAAGAAAGATTGGTCTAAAGGCTATGACCTCATCCTTTACAATATCTGCTTTGGTGGAGTCACTGATGACGCTTTCATTAAAAATGTAGTTGCAGAAACTGCGAAAGATGGAAAAGGTGCAGTCTTCCTACATTGTTCACTTCATACTTTTAGAAATGCCAAAGAAGGTACTACTGCATACCGAGCTCTTATGGGATTAAGCAGCAAAAACCATGGTAAGAAAAGTCCTATTCTTGTTGAGAACAAGAAAGAAAATCACCCAATCATGAAAGGCTTCCCTAAACTTTGGCAAACTCCAAATGGCGAACTTTATAATATCTTCGCAAAAGGAGATAAAGTTGAAGTTCTAGCTGATGGTCATTACCCAGACAGCGAAAAAACTAACGCCTGTATTTGGACTAATATCTACAAAGAATCCAAAATTTTTGGTATGAGTCTTGGGCATCACAACGAGACAATGGCTGCTAAAGAATACCAAGACGTCCTAAGCCGTGGAGTTCTTTGGACTGTAGGAAAACTTCAAGACGATGGCAAACCTGTCAAAGGTTATGGTAAGTGATAAGAGTTCTCTTAGTACTTTTAATATCGGGCACTTTCTTGAGTGCCCAAAAGAAAAAGTATCCAGCAGAAGTTAAAGATATAAAATACAAAGGAGCCGATGATACTGACCAGCCGGCTCTTTATATGCCCTCATCGTCAAGTGAAAAAAGTCCCCTACTTGTTGCCTTGCATCAATGGAGCGGTAACTACAAAACTCAAAGTTATTATGAGTCTGTTAAATGGTGCATAAATAAAAAATGGCACTTCATTCAGCCTAATTTTAGGGGGCCAAACAAAACTCCTCGGGCTATGGGTTCAGACTTGGCCGTTGGAGATATCCTTAAAGCTGTAGAATTCGCTAAAGCTAATGGAAATGTTGACTCTAGCAGAATTTATCTACTTGGATGTTCTGGTGGTGGACATGCTACTTTACTTATGGCAGGAAGACATTCGAAAATCTGGGCAGGAGCCTCTTCCTGGGTTCCTATTCATGACATTCAGCGCTGGCATGCCGACAGTGTGAAACGTAAAAATAAATATCACAAAATGATCGAGGCCTCTCTTGGTGGTAATCCATTCAAAAGCGAAAAGCTGGCTAAAGATGCACTTTACAGATCTCCCAAAAAATGGTTAAAACCTTCTTCACTTCCGATCGATATAAATGTAGGGGTTCACGACGGGCATACAGGATCTGTTCCCGTTGGCCATAGCATTCGAGCATTCAATGATATTGCCGCTGAAAAAGATCGTATCTCTGAAAAAGACATTGCCTATATTGAGAAGAATAGAAAAATTCCAGAACATCTAGAAAAACCTTCTAGCGATTCGCTTTTCGGAAACAAAAAAGTGCTATTTAGACGTCAATCCGGTTCTGCAAGGCTCACTATCTTCTTAGGTGGTCACGAAGTCATCCAAAAAGCAGCTCTATACTGGTTAGAGAAACAAGTTAAAAGATAAGTCGTCAGTGGTCAGTTATGGATTAGGTATCTGAATACTGGTTTAAAGCACTCTACATACCGAATACTTCAACCCTTCCCTTGAGACCATACATTTATAACCCCAGATTTTTGAAATTATTCTATGTTTCTCAATATTTCCTATATCCTATTAAGTTGTTAATATACTGAACTTTTTATATAATTTGAATCAAACTTTTGATATAGGGCAATCATGAAATCTATATTTTTAATTTTTATATTTGGATGGGCCAGTTCCAGCTTTGCCCAAACTCCTGGAGAGTTTGAGGAAAAATACAAAAAAGAAGTTGCTAAGATCGACAACAAGTTAGGCTTACTGGCTTGCCAAGTAAAACTTAAGCTTGACTTGAAACAGTTTTTGAAAACTCAACAGAAAGCAGGTAACCTACAGGAATACTTATCTGTTAAGAAATTTATTGAAAAATTGGGCACTGGGGATTTTACAAAGGCCTCAGACGATTTGAAGGATTCAAAAGGTGGTCAAGAAATCTACAAAAAGTACCAGGAAGACCTTCTAAATTCTGAAAAGTCTAAAAAAGAAAAACTCAATAAACTCTTAATTTCGTTCCATAGTGCTCTAAAAAGAAAAGTTGTTGCACTTACAAAAGCTGGTAAAATTGAAGAAGCTGTAGAATTCCAAAAATTAGAACAAAAATATGCAGATTCAGTAAATAAACTTCCGAAAGAAACTAAAAGCTCAGAAAAACCTAAAGCTCCACAAAAGCCTCAAGCTGTGAAAGCTCCCGCTGTATGGATATCCCGTCAAGCTACATACACAGTTTCATCAATTTATAAACACTTAAAACCTAAACCTGAACTACTTACTCTTAGTGATGTATCAAAATTGGAAGAACCTCAGGCATTTCACACCAAAAAGTCCAGTAACCCATACATAATAATCGACTTGAAAAAGATCAAAACCATAGACTCTTTAAGTATCACGAATCATAAAAATCCAAAACTTTTTGCAAGAGCAAACGGACTCACTATCTGGCTTTCTTTCAGTGAAAGATTTTCTGATTCTAGTATACCAGTAATGAAGGCGGGAGGCTTTAAAAAAGCTGTGGATCTAAAATTACCGCATCCTACAAAAGCTCGTTATATCAAACTTGGTTTAAGCGGTAAAAGCCGTATTTTGCATCTAGCTAATGTAAAAGTTATGGGCTGGGAATAAGCCCTTCATAAACTATTTATTTAAGAACGTATTTCTATTCAGTGTAAGTAATATCATTCCTTGAAATCCCTCGATTTGGTAAAAGAAAAAGATCCCTTGCATATTCCGATATGAACTCACTTTGGTTTACCCATGGTTTTATTTGAGCAGCACCATCGAAGAATATATAGTTTTGCTTATTCCTAGGATGTTTCGTAACTCCATGTGTTACACCAGTAGTGTCCATGTATTTATTTAAGCGAAAAGTAGAGCGACCTCTATTTGGGTTTTTGTAATAAAAGCAATCTACTAACATCACAGATTGGGAAGAAAATGAGATGTCATGCATTTTATAGCCAATGTAGGAATAAGGGCTTACTGTTGCCTGTCCGGGAATTCCGTAGTCGATATTATAAGCTGTTAGATTATCTGGTTTATCTGTAGTTGGGCAACCATACCAAACTTCAGGCATTTTGGATTTTTGAAAATGGAATGGATTCATTGAGATATCCATTCCACCTCCTATATATTTGTCAACACCCAAGGCCCAGTCTTCACTATTCCAACGATTGCTTTTAAAATTATGGGCGAAGACTCCATCAAAGTCTTTGGAATGAAGCATCATTCCACCACTAATTGACCTCCCATTACTGAGACAATAAACTTGTTTAGCCTTTTCTCGAGCCTGACTTAATGATGGAAGTAAGAGACTTAGAAGTATAGCTATGATGGCTATTACTATCAGAAGCTCTAAAAGTGTAAACTTCTTAGAAGAAAATATATGTGTTTCAATGCCTTGCATAAAGAGCCTGCCAATTTAAACCGTTTAGGGTTTATAATGGAAGGCTCTTAAATACTGGACAGTTTTGGAAAATATTCTGCCAAAATAAAAATCTCTATTTTCTAAAGCAGTATTTACTTATTTCATAGATTTACCAATAAAAGCCCAGGTTGCCTGTCCCCATTTATCTTCAGTCATACAGGCTGGGTTATGCAGGAATAGTTTTGAAGAATCTTTTTTATTCAAACAAGGAGACCCTTCTTTAAAATAGCTTACATCTTTGGGTACGGAATCTAATTCATAAGGAATCTTGAGCTGGTCTAAGGAATCACAAAAAGCTTTGGTTTTCATCCCTCCCTGAACTAAACGAATCTTAAGGGATTTCTTAATTTCTTCTGCCTTCTTAGCAAAATCAGGAACATAATTTCTAGCTTTTGAGTCGGTAATGCTTGTGCCTCCACCTCCATCCAAAGCCACAGCTACTGAAAAGATATCTAAATGTTTAGATCCCCAGTAAAGAGAACCCGCGGCTCCCATAGAAAAGCCCATGATTGTTCTCTGTTTTCTGTCTTTGGTAAGTGCGTATTCCTTTTCGAGATAAGGTAACAACTCTTTAAGAATGTTGGTTTCAGGATTTTTATTCTTGGCACCATCTCTCCAAACTGTACCTCCATACCTTTCAGGAAAAACAATTATTGAATCACCTATCTTTCCTGCAGTTCTGGCTCTTTCATAACTTTTTAATACTTCTGCTGAGGAATTTCCACCTCCGGCTCCGTGAAGAAAAACTATTAAAGGATATGGCCCTTTGTCTTTGCTGTAATTGGGGGGAAGATAAAGTGTATATAGTATTTCATCCCCAGTGGTAGGACCTTTGTAAGTTAGTTTTTTCTGATACTTACCCTGATGCTCCTGAGCTTGTACTGTTCCAAGTCCAAGGCTGAATAAAACCAAGAAATAGAAAATTCTCATAATTGCTCCTTATGTTTACCAAATGTTTTATATATGTAAACACGTCATGAAGATAAACTTTTTGACAACATACTAAATTTTATAATATAGTAGCTATTTGTGGAGAATTCAAAATTCACACTTTGATAACTAAATGTAAATAATATTTAAAATATCTTGAGAGGTTAAATTCTTGATAAAGAATTTATGGAACTCCGTTTTGATAAGCTTCAGTACTTGCTTTAGCATGACCATCCCAAAAAAGCATTGTGCGAATCCATTTTCCGGACTTCAAACCATGTCTTGGTAATGCACTGGCACTATTTGAAGAAGTCCCTCTAACTTGATCAACTTCTGCTACAGAGTTTTGTTCAGTTGGTTTTTCCACGGCATCAATACTTTGAGGATCTGATTCATTTGGGTAACCAAAATATTTATCTCCATATGAATCATCTCCCATACTCTTAAACTGAATACTCCACTCGCCTTCTGTCCCATTTACTGAAGTAGTGAATGAAGGGCAGTCAAACAAAGAAAACTTTTGAAAATCAGCACTTGGAGCTTCAAAACCACTTACTTCAGCGATTGCTGTTGGTAAGTTCTTTTGACCTGCTTTATACATGGGAACAATATTATCGTATAGAGGGCCAGGTAATAAACTATTTCCGTCATTAACAGAAAGAAGAATTCCAGTATTCACTTGTTTCAGGTTTGAAACACAAACTGCTGTCTTAGCCTTCGCTCTCGCTCTTCCCAAAGATGGCAATAATATACTTGCCAAAATTCCAATAATCGCCACAACCACGAGTAATTCAATCAAAGTAAAACTCTTTACTTTTCTCATAACACAAACTCCACAACACTCTTAATAATCAAATCGTAAATAAATTTATTACATGCAACTTTATTATATGTCCACTTTTACTTTTTTAAAAGAATGAACCAAAAACAAGTCTTGTATTTAATGAGCCAAGACTAATCTTAATGTAGAACTCTAAATATATGGGCAGGTCAAAATGACAGAATTATTAAGAGATCAAAAACCAAATGCTAAGTGGGCTTTGTGGCGACAAGATGACAACGGGAACAAATTCCACATTAAAGACTTTGAGAATGAGTCAGAAGCAGATTCTAAAGCTTTAGAATTTGAAGCAAGAGGCCACAAACAGACTTATTGGGTTGAGAAAATCAAATCCTGATTTGAAGCAAATTTTACCACTTATCCAGTAACTCTGCATTGTCTACATACATGAAGAAGAAAGGGTTCACTTCTCCTCTTTTCATCATGAGTATATAGAAAGGTTTATTGAAAATATAACGTCCATCAAAATCCTCTCTTGGAGCGGCTGACTTTACAGCATCCATCATAACTTCAGACTCAACCTCTGCACCTCTGTTATAAAGTTTAAACTCGATATCCTGGAGAGCCCTTACTAAGAAGTAGTCTTTTAACTCAGGATTTTTAAATTTTTTATTAAGTAAGTCTTCGTATGAATGACTGATCTTCCAAACAGTTTGTGGGACAATGAGTTTATGACTTTTGTGAAACATTCTTTTGAAGCCTATGGATATTAGCTCATGGATGTATGAAACTATCTCTTGTGTTGTCTTTTTAGGCTTAACACTAGCCAATAAAATTTGGTATTTCTCTGAACGAAAGTCTAAATCAACAATGAATTCTTTTTCTTCATCAAAACCCTTAGCATAAAGAACTCTTATTTGTGAGGCCATTTGCTCATGAAAAGTGTTGTGTCCAAAAATCCCAAATGACTTAACTTCAGTTTCCTTTCCCGAGCTATCCTTAAAATCAAGAGAGTCATCGTTCTCATGATAAGCAATATCGAACTTAATTCCTGCCCTTAGATAAGCATAGGCAATAATTGCTTCAGGACCGAGGTTTTTAAAATCTGGCATCGACTTGCCTGGAAACTTTTCAGCAAGGTCTTTCTTAACTTCCTCAAGAATTCCATCCTTTATCATTCCCGCGTTTGAATAACTTGCTTCATCTGGAACATAGTTAGCAGGATCCTTGGCCTTATTTAGTTTTGAAACTAAAGTATTTTCTTCTAAAAGCTCTGGTGCTTCTTGAGTAATCTTCTTATCAATTTCTTTCCAAGCAGAGATCAAAGTTGAACACCAAATCATATTCTTTCCAGGTTTTATTTCTGAATCTAAAGTACCAATAATTTCAGTTTGCTTTAGCTCTGTGGAATTCCCTTTAAATACAGCTTTGGGTTCAGAGTTATTTGATGATGATTTTTTGTCGCTACAGCCCAAAATAAATAAGAAAATTAGTAAAAGCGCCTTCATAGATATCCCTTGTTTTTCCCACTATATAAGAGCTTTTGAGTAGCTTCAAAGTCAATGATTATATTTTCTTAATCATGCTGATTAAAAAAGCATATTGTACGTTCTTTAAATCCTCTTGTAGCTTATTATTAAACAAACTAGGAGGTAAATATGACAAGTGTAAAAACTATCAACGAAAAAAGCTTTGAAGAGGAAGTTCTAAATGAACAAGGCAAGGTTTTAATTGACTTCTATACTGAAACTTGCCCTCCGTGTCAGATGATGTCTCCAGTCTTGGACCAAGTGGCAAAAGACTTACCTAGCTCTATTAAAATTCTAAAAGTAGATGCCACTGAAAGTCAAGAATTGGTAGAAAAGTACAAAGTTAATAGTGTACCTACTTTTATCCTCTTTGAAGGCGGGAATGTGAAAAAGTCGAGAACCGGAGTTATTCCTCCAGTTCAACTAAAAAGCTGGATGGAAGTTTAAAGAAAAGCCGGCAGAGATGCTGGTGGTCTCTGAGAAATAAGCCCGCTTGCTTGCGGGCTTCTGAATACTGGTGCGATCAGCGCACGGAAAACTGAATACTTCTTCTCTATTCTCCGATACAAATGATCTCTTTCATGGTTCTATGGTAGATCTTTCCATTGGCAAATGTTGGAGTATTAACGGTCCATGTTTCACCGAACTTACCAAGGTCATTGACAGCAACGATTGCACTAGCATCTAATTTTTCAGCATTAGCATCAATTACATAAACCATTCCTATTGCATTGGTGAAGAAAATATAGTTATTGACCATAATCGGCGATCCGAGGAAACATTTTTGGAATCCGTTTCCTCGAGTTCTATTATCAGCTCCATGCATTTGCCCATTTGAGTTTAGGCCATCGTTATTATGCTCTTTTTTCCAGATGTATGAGCCATCAGATGCTAATTCACGAGGAACT
>Ga0075480_10002357_pt1 | contig 12137 bp, 13 predicted proteins | sample DEB08_DNA_7_FD_81590 | JGI IMG/M metagenome (GOLD analysis project Ga0075480, IMG submission 81590) | Aqueous microbial communities from the Delaware River and Bay under freshwater to marine salinity gradient to study organic matter... | ecosystem: Environmental > Aquatic > Marine > Coastal ... | reverse complement strand
CATCGACTCCGCGTGGGGATTCGGTGAAGGTGTGGTGTCCGGCGAGATCACTCCGGACAACTTCCTCATCGACAAGGTTCTCTTCGAAATCAGTAAGCGCAATATCTCCAATAAGGCACACGAGTTCGTATTGAACGGGCAAGATCGAGTCGAGAAGATCGAGACCGATCCGGAGCGTGCGATGGCGCCTAGCCTCACCGATGACCAGATCAAGGCCATCGCGCGCCTGGCAAAGACCGCTGAGAAGCACTACAGCTGCCCGCAGGATATTGAGTGGGCACTCGACGCGGACACACCCGACGGTGACGCTGTCGTCCTGCTCCAATCACGTCCCGAAACGGTGTGGAGCAAGAAGGCCCAATCATCGTCCGGATCATCGGCGCCGTCGGGGGACTTCATGAGCAGCATCGTCTCCACCCTGATGAACCCACTGCACGCCCGCAAGGACTAGCACGACCCCCGCCCTCGGGACCCACCATCAAGAGAGGAACACCCGCATGGCCGATCGTTTCCCCAGCCCCTTCGACATCCCGACGCCTGAAGGGGCCGAAGGTTGGCAGGATATGTATCTGTACTCCTCGACCTTCTCTGAAGCGAGACGTGACTTCGAGGACTCGATGTTCTGGTTCCAGGACGGCGTGCACTGGCCCAACGTGCTGACCCCCTGGGATGCGACGTTCTATGAGTTTGCGATCTCTTCCCTATCCCAGTACAACACTCGCCACCTGCAGGTGCCCCCAGCGAACGGGATCGCGTATCGCATCCTGAATGGCTACGGATACCTGTCCCCGGTCCCCGCGGATCCGGCCACCATCGAGGAGCGGGTTGCGAACTTCACCGACCGCGCCGGTCACTACTTCATGAATTGGAACGACCTCTACGACAACTGGATGGTCAAGATCCGCGAACTCGTGGGCGAACTGGAGGCCCTTGAGTTCGAACCTTTGCCGGATGTCGAAGATGCCGATGCGGTCGTGAAGTCGGGTTCCGGTCTGGGTTCCGGATACGTCCTCCAGGACAACTACCTGCGGCTGGTCAGCCTGGGGTTGAAGTTGTGGAACTACCACTTCGAGTTCCTCAACCTCGGCTACGCCGCCTATCTCGACTTCTTCATGTTCTGCAAGACCGTCTTCCCGAGCATTCCCGATCAGGCCATCGCGAAGATGGTGGCGGGCGTCGACGTTGACCTGTTCCGGCCCGATGACGAGTTGAAGCGCCTGGCCCGCAAGGCCGTCGATTCCGGTGTCGCCGATGCGTTCTCGGCCGGCGATGTGGAATCGACCTGCCAGATCCTCAAGGGCACCGGTGAGGGACAGGCCTGGATCGCCTCATTCGAGGAGTCCGCCGAGCCGTGGTTCAACTTCTCCACCGGGTCGGGTTTCTATCATCACGACAAGATCTGGATCGAAAACGTCGAGGTTCCCTTCGAGTTCATTCGCAACTACATCGACAAGGTTCGCTCTGGCGAGGATCTCAACCGCCCGATCGAAGCGATTCGTGCTGAGCGTGATCGGGTGGTCTCGGAATACACCGAACTGCTGTCAAGCGCAGAGGATCGGGAGCAGTTCGAAGGAAAGCTCGGACTGGCGCGGACAGTCTTCCCCTATGTGGAGAACCACAACTTCTATGTCGAGCACTGGAGCCACTCGGTGATCTGGCGAAAGATGCGTCAGCTGGGGGCCACCTTCGTGAAGGAAGGCTTCTGGTCTGAGGCCGACGACATCTTCTACCTCAAGCGCACCGAGGTCGAAGAGGCCCTGTGGGATTACTACAACTCCTGGGCGACTCCGGAGCCGCCGGCGGGCCCGGCGTACTGGCCGCCCAAGATCGCCGAGCGCAAGCGGATTTGCGAGGCCCTCGCGAAGTGGAAGCCCACTCCGGCGCTGGGCGAACCGCCGGAGGTCATCACTGAGCCGTTCACCGTCATGCTGTGGGGCATCACCTCCGACAGCGTCAGTGCCTGGTTGGGTGGAGGCGACGCCGTCGAGGGTGAATTGCGCGGGATGGCCGCTTCACCCGGTCTCGTCGAAGGCCCGGCCCGGGTCATCTTCAGCCCGGATCAGATCAACGAGGTGCAGGAGGGCGAGATCCTCGTGGCCCCGCTCACCGCACCGAGTTGGGCACCGATCTTCGGCAAGATCCAGGCGACGGTGACCGATACCGGCGGCATGATGAGCCACGCTGCCATCGTCTGCCGCGAATACGGCCTCCCAGCCGTCACCGGCACCGGCTTCGCGACGGACAAGATCCAGACCGGTCAGCGCATTCGCGTCGACGGGTCGCAGGGGATCGTCACGGTCCTGGACTGACCATCCGACCCCGGGGACGAAAGTCCCGAATTCGTCGGGGGTTCCTGCGGGCGGGACGCAAGACTTGTTGCCCGCAGGAACCTCCTTCATCCTCTAAAATAAGGGCTTCTCGCCTCGAGTACGGCATTCGGAAAGGACACCGCAGATGCTGACCGTCGAACAGAACGAGGAACTCACCCGCGTCGGACCGGGGACTCCTATGGGGGAACTGCTCCGTCGGTATTGGTATCCCATCGCTTTCGAAGAGGACTTCGACGCTGTGCCGACGAAGACGGTCCGGCTGCTCGGCGAGAACTGGACGCTGTTCAAGACACCGAAGGGGGGTCGCTACGGAATCGTCGCTGAAGCGTGCCCGCACCGACGCGCCTCGTTGACCTACGGAGTCGTGCACGAGGACGGCATTCGCTGCGGCTACCACGGCTGGAAGTGGAACTTCGAGGGCAATTGCCTGGAGCAGCCGGCGGAAGCTGACAACCAGAATTTCCGGGATCGGGTAAAGCAGAAGGCGGGTAAGGCCCAGCCGATGGGCGGCATGATCTGGGTGTACGTCGGTCCTGATCCCGCTCCCGAGTTACCGCGATTCGACGTGTTCGTCATGGACGGTGTCAAGGACTGCGGCTACACCACCTTGCCGTGCAACTGGCTGCAGATCATGGAGAACTCCGTGGATCCCCACCACGTGGAGTGGCTACACGGCCAGTACTTCCAGTTTCTCGGCGAGACCGAGGGATTCGATGCCCCGAAAGCGTTCCAGAAGAAGCACATGAAAACCGGCTTCGATGAAATGGAGTGGGGCATTTTGAAGCGGCGCGTCCTCGAAGGCGGCACGGAGGAGGGTGACGACTGGAAGATCGGCCATCCCCTCGTGTTCCCCTACTTCATGCGCGTCGGTGGCGCGGGGATCGATCAGATGCAGATTCGCGTGCCGATCGATGACACGACCACCTGGAAGTTGTTCTACTCCAACCACGCTCCCGAGGGCGCCGACCTGCCAACGCAGGATCGCCCGGTGTTCTACGAGTACTTGTGGAGGGACGAGGAAGGCCGCTTCATCACCGACTACATCGAGGGCCAGGACGTCATGGCGTGGGTCTCCCAGGGCCCGATCACCGATCGTTCCCAGGAACACCTCGGCCGGTCTGACGCCGGGGTGGCGATGCTGCGCAAGATGTTCAAGGAGAACATGAAGAAGGTCGCTAACGGTGAGGATCCGATCTGTACCGTGCGCGAACCGCACGACCGGATCGACCTGCCCTGTGAGAAGGACAAGTTCGGAGCCGAGCGGGAGTTTGCCGAGGCGTGGATCACGGGCGGCTCGATGCGCTACAGCCCGATCAAGCAGGAGTTGTTAGATCTGCACTCGAACGCCTGGGCGAGTAAGGAAAAGGCTGGCGCCGGTGCCTGACAAGTCCGTCTCGACCCATTCGGTCCATCATCGTGTGTCCGAGATGCCCCCCAACCCGCACCGATTGCCGCCAGAGGGATCGTGGTTCATGCCCGATGCCGAGGCGCATCTGCTCGACCGACCGCGGTACTGCCCCATGTGCGCGGCTGATCTCGATGAGCACGGCGGCATCGCCACCGAATATTGGATGGGGGACTCGCGGGTCTTCATGACCTGGTGCGGCGACTGCGGCTGGTTCGGTGAGGTCGTGCGCTTCGACATGGTCACCATCCAGGAGGAAGAGCACTGAGCCAGTCGCACCCCGCCGGGTTGGTCTTCGACTTTGGCGGGCCGGTGTTGCTCACGCCCTTCGAACTCCGGGCGATCGGTGAGCGCAACCTGGGCCTGCCTGCCGGGAGCTTCGCCTGGACTGGCCCGTTCGATCCTGATGCCGACCCGGAGTGGCAGGCCTTCCAGGCCGGAGACATGAACGAGCGCGAATACTGGGCGATCCAGGCCCAGCGCTTCGCCGAGATGACCGGGCGATCTGCGGACATGCAATCGATGATGGAACCGCTGTATGCCGGCACAGAACAGGAGTTGGTCCGACCGGGGGCCGCGTCACTTATCCGAGATGCGAAAGCGACCGGGATCAAGGTCGGCATCCACACCAATGACCTCACCAGTTTCCATGATCAGGAGTGGATCGACCGGATGACGATCCTGCGGGAGTTCGAGGTAATGGTGGAAGGGCGAACCGACGGTGTTTACAAGCCCGATCGGGAAGCCTTCGAGTTGATGGTGCAGCGTATGGGAATGACGGCGGGGGACATCGTCTTCATCGACGATCAGCCCGTGAACATCGAGGGGGCCCGGTCGGTCGGGATGATCTGCGTCCACATCGATCCGACCGATCCCCAACCCGCCTTCGCCGAAGCGCGCGCACTTCTGGGGCTGTGACGCGCCTCAGGCGATGATCCGCATCGGTCGTCCCCGCCCATCCCGGGGTGCCTCGGCGGGCCACTGCTGCGCCCTGCCTTCCGCGTAGCGAACGGCGCTCCAGGCGCAGGCCAGGGCGTCCAGGGCGTCATCTCCCCTGGGGAGATCGGTGTCTGCGAGATCGGGCAGCCAGTGTCGAAGCCTGCTGATGCGCTCGATGCGTCCGGCGGCTGTCTTCTTGGATGCTGCGATGACCCCGTCGCCCATGAGGGCGAAGGCGACTTCGGGGTGACATTCCACGAGTCGAGGATCATCGGCGAGTTCATCAGCCTCAGCGATCTTGCCCAGGATGTTCCAGCCCTGTTTGCTCAGAGCCTTGCCGCATTCCTCCCGCGAGGCCGCGCATGCCGCGGGGTAGTCGCCGGCATGCGGGAGCGTGGCTCGAACAGGGGCAGGGAAAACGCGTGAGCCGCAGGGTCGGAGCACTTTCCGAGCCTCAACGTCGCAGGCGCGGGTGCCCTCCGCACCGGGAAGCCCGATGGGCATGTCGACTGCGATGACGCGAAGTTGCGGATCGGTAGTGAGTTCCTCGAGGCGATCGACCATCTGGAAGCCGATGAGCGTCTGCCGCGAATCGGAGGATCGGACCCGTGCACCAATCCAGCCCCCGGGGCAGCCATCCACGCCCAGGACGATGTTGCTCCGCGCGGCACCCACGTCGTTCAGGATGGCATGTCGAGAGAGGGGTGGCAGACTCAGCGACCGTGCCAGAAGGTCATGTCGTCCATCGCCACGCGAAACGTTTGAGCCGGGCCTTCGGAAAGGCCCCGGTCGAGGTGAGTTCGCCGCAGGGCCGCTTCACCACGGGAGCGAACCTGCTTGATGGCACGACACTGGTGCGTGGCGATGCCTATGGCAAGCATCTGCTGCTCACCTTCGACGATGACCGATATCTCCACGTCCATCTCGGGTTGTACGGGAAGTGGACGATTGGCAAGGCACCAGAGCCTGAGCCGCGGGGACAGATCCGGGTTCGAATGGTCAATGACGAGCACTATGCCGATCTGCGCGGACCCACGGCCTGCGAGGTGCTCGATCCTGACCAGCGTGACGCGCTCATCGCCCGAATCGGACCGGATCCGATCCGTCGGGACGCCGATCCGGAGCGCGCCTGGGCTCGGTTGCAGCGCAGCCGGGCACCGATCGCGGGATTGCTCATGGATCAGAAGGTGTTCGCTGGCGTGGGCAATATCTACCGCGCTGAAGCGCTGTATCGCGCGGGGATCGACCCTTATCGGGCTGGCCATGACGTATCCCGCGCGGAATTCGATGCGATGTGGGGGGATCTGGTCGTCCTTATGCGTGACGGGGTGAAGCGTGGGCGGATCGATACCGTGCGCGATGAGCACTCACCCCGAGCGACCGGTCGTGCCAAGCGTCGGGACCGACACGGCGGTGAGGTGTATGTCTATCGTCGGGCCGGCCAGGACTGCCATGTGTGTGGTGACGAGGTGGCGTGGACCGACCTTGCGGGCCGCAATCTCTACTGGTGCCCTACCTGCCAGGCTCACTGAGCTGGGGATGGCGGATCCCGGGGTGATCGGAAGGGAGCGTGCGCTTCATCACCCACCAGGAACCGGCAACGGTGAGCGCGACGAGGCCGTAGAACAGGAACGGCGTCGCGCCGAGCCAGGCCAGTTGGCCCGCGGCGATGAGGGGCACCTGGATGGCAGCTCGGATGAGGCTGAGGATGACCCACAGCCAGGTGGCCCGGGAGTAGCCGCGCAGCAGGTCTGGATCCTGGCGCCAGCGCATGCCGGTGCCGAGCAGTGGGCCGACAATGATCCCGATGAGCGGGCGGCGCACGAAAATCGAGACGGCGAAGGCGAGGGCACTGAGGATGTTCGCCAGCACTCGAACCTGGAAGAAGCCCAGGGGATCATCGCTGTAGGCGGCCCAGAGGGCGGCGATCGCGACGCCGAGCAGGCTCGAGACAACTCGAATGGGTCGTTCACCGCGACGCACCTTCAGCAGGGCCAGCAGCATGGCGACACCGAGGGCGACTCCGACGGCGACGGCGAGGTTGTTGCCGGAGGCGAAGTAGGCCAGGACGAACAGCACGGTCGGGCCCATGGATGCGACGAAGCCCCAGGGCCCGCCCATCAGGACGCTCAGTGGGTGCCGGTCATCGACGGGCGAGGTGTCGCGGTCGGCCACTGGCTCAGCCTATCCGGGCGATTCAAGGTCGCTTCACCCGCACGAGCGGCCTAGACTCGTCGGGTGACGCTATCTCCCCTCGCTGCGGTCGTCGCGGCTGCAGCCCTGGTGGCCTCGGCCATCGTCGTTGCTCCACCAGCCCAGGCAGCCCCGTCCGGTGCCGTGGTGGACACCACTCCGGCGATGAAGGTGCTGAATCCTGCCAAGGGGGAGCGGCAAACGGTCTTCGAGCAGGACTTCACAGCGGGAGGTGCCGGTGAGGTGCGGTACGTCGGATCGGAACTGGTCCTGAACAACCCCTCGACCCGGATCTTCATCGGTGTCACCGTGGCCTGCTCAGGTCCATCGAAGTTCACTGATTCGATGGAGGCTGGCCGGAATGTGTGGCCCGGGGATGGCACCATCGTGATCCCGGTCGGCATGGTGATCACGACGAAGGCGGGCGGAGAGCACACCTGCCAGACCGAGGTTTTCATGTGCGACCCGGGCAACTGCGGTTCCGCTCAGGCGGTGGGCACCATCCCGGTAGTGAGCAAGAAGACCGGCCAGAAGTCGTATTCGTTGCTCGCGATCAGCAGTGCGCTGCCCGATTGGGCTGATGACGCGCTCGTCCCCGGACCGAAGGATGTGCTCGCGGCGTCGGGCACGACGTTCCGATCGAATGAAGCCTTCGATGTCAGCGAGGCGACCGGGCCGATCCAGGTGGGCGCGATTTTGTCGATCACCAACTGCATAGAACCGGCGTACCCCAATGTATGCGGGCAGGCGTCCTCGACGGCGATCCAGGGTAAGGCGGCATTGGGCCTGCGGCTCATCGCAAAGCAAATCCCGACGAAGCGCGGTGTGAAGTGCACGGTGAAGAAGGCGACGAAGAAGGGTGGCGCTCGGGGCTACACGATCACCTGGCAGCAGCACCACGCGGCGTTTGCGGTGGAGATCCCCTCGTTCACCTTGTCCACGAAGGCTGGGTGCGGAACGACGGTCCAGGTGACCGTTCAGGTGAAGGCCAAGAGTGGCAATGCGATCGCGATCGAGGGTGGGACCAAGAAGATCCCCACCTCTATCGCCTACGTCATCCCCGCCCAGGGGTAAGCGCCCGGCGAAAGGCCTCGAGTCGGTGGGCCCATATTCTCTGGGAGAGCTCGGCGTCTGGGGCGAAGCGTTCGCTGGCGTGGTAGGCCCCGGGGTTGAGGTGAAACTCCACTGGAACACCTGAAGCGCTCAGCCGTGCCACAAACGCGATGTCCTCATCGCGGAACAGATCGACGTCACCAACGTCGATGTAAGCCGGCGTAAGTCCGCTGAGATCCTCCGCGAGGGGCGGGCTCGCGTACGCATCGGGCTCGTTCCCACCGAGGAACCATTCCCAGGCCTCGATATTCCCCGCGCGGTCCCAAATCCCCACGTCGGTGACCTCGCGGCTGGAGGCGGTGGTGTTCGACGGGTCGAGCATCGGGTACGCGGGCATGATGAAGCAGATCGAGGGGCCGCCACGATCGCGCGCCATCATCGCGGCAGCGATGCACAGGTTGCCGCCTGCGCTTCCGCCGTAGATGGCGAGCCGATCGGGGTCGTAGCCAAGGTCCGCGCTGTTTGCGGCCATCCAGGTCAGCGCGGTGTAGCAGTCAGTGACCTGTGCGGGGTGGGGATGTTCGGGGGCTTTGCGGTAGTTCGTGGAGACCACGACGGCCTGCAGCTCTTCGCACAGCATTGAGGCGATCTCGTCATCCCCCTCGATGGTGCCCATGATCATGCCGCCGCCGTGGATGTAGAGGATCCCGGGGAGCACTCCGGTGGTCCCGGCGGGACGATAGACGCGGACCGCGACATCAGGATCGCCCGATGCCATTCGGTCCTCCGTGACGACACCCTCATTGGGCGGGAGATCAGCTGTCATGGCGGCGAGCCGGCCTGCGACGGCCTCGCGGCGGGCCACGATGTCGGGGATAGCGTTGAACCCGCCAGGGAACATGGTGAGTAGTTCATCGAGGGGCTCACGGGATTGCGGATCGATTCGGTCGCGCGAATTCATGACGGCATAGTGGCGGAGTACGGCTAGCGCTGCCGCTGAAAGACAAAACTTCCCCACTCTACGAGGGTTTTCGCGCGTAGGGAGTCGCGGAGTTCGGCGCTCAGCCGGCCAGAAGACTCCGCACGCCGCTGATCGCCAAGCCGACAGCCAGGATGGCGAGCATGATGGCGACACCGGCGAGGATCAGGCGGTAGCCGCGCGTGCTCAGGCGATGACGACCCGCTGCGATGGCCACGACGAGAAGTGCCTTGCTGCCGATGATGGCGACATAGAACGCGACCAGGAAGGCGATGACGAGACCCCAGCCCTGGTCGGCGAATCCGATGAGCAAGGGAGCGCCCGCGCTGATCCAGAACAGCCAGGGTGCTGGGTTGAGGATGTTGACTGTCGCGGCTTGCAGCAGAGGATGACGGGTGAGCCGGGTCAGTCGGTTCCCTGACTCCGGCGTCGGTTCAGCGCGCAGGGCCGCGATATCGGCATGCCGTGCCTCGCGAGCGTTCTCCCAGGCGAACCAGGCGATCACTGCGGCTCCGACCAGGGAAAGGCCGGCCACGATCGTTGAAGACAGCTGACTGATGACGGTCACGGTGAGAACGATGAACAGCGTGTCGGTGACGAGGGGTGCGCTGACGACCAGCAGTCCCGCTCGCAGCCCCCGACGCATCGTGGTGGAGATCGCCAGCGCGAGGAGTGGCCCAGGGGAGACTCCTGAGCCCAGTCCGAGAACGAGGCCGGCTAGCAGTGCTTCCACGGCGGTGATCTTGTCAGGTTCAGGGCGAAGAGGTGATGGTGTCTGGACTGCGCCACACTAAGGGCATGGCCGACACCGATTCGATCTACACACTGTCCTTCACCGGCAACGATGGTCAGGAGGTGTCGTTGGCGGATTTCGAGGGAAAGCCTGTGCTTGTGGTCAACACCGCGAGCAAGTGCGGATTCACTCCTCAGTATGAGGGCTTGCAGAAGTTGTATGACGACTATGCCGATCAGGGTCTTGTCGTGCTGGGTTTCCCGTGTGATCAGTTCGCCCATCAGGAGCCCGGGGATGATGAACAGATCGCGGAATTCTGCAGCCTGAACTACGGGGTGAGCTTCCCGCTGTCGACGAAGATCGACGTGAACGGCAAGGAGACGCATCCAGTTTTCGATTTCGTCAAGAAGAACTCCAAGGGCAATCTAGGCTCGATGGTGAAGTGGAACTTCACGAAATTCCTCGTAGCCCCGGATGGAAAGACGGTGAAGCGCTACTCGCCCCAGACGAAACCGGAGGCCCTGCGCGAGGACATTGAATCCCTCCTCCCAGAATCCGGCGAGTGACCCACCCCATGCTGCAGCGTGACTGCGGCCCATTGCACGTGGGCGCGATCGGCTTGGGTTGCATGCCGATGTCATGGGGGTATTCCGTTGGCGAGGCTGACTCGGATGAGATCCGGGCAACCCTGCAACGCGCGGTGCAACTGGGAGTCTCACTGCTCGACACCGCTGACGTGTACGGGCCGTATACGAACGAGGAGATCATCGGCCGATGTGTCATCGAAGTTGGCCTGCGCGACGATGTCCAGATCGCAACCAAGGTCGGGTTGACGAACATCGATGTGACGACCTACGGACGCGACGGAAGCCCCGAACACGTCCGAGCAGCCTGTGATGCATCCCGTGCACGGTTAGGCGTCGACACCATCGACCTCTATCAGCTGCATCGCATCGACCCAGACATCCCGGTGGAAGAGACGTGGGGTGCAATGGCCGAACTCGTGAGTGAAGGCAAGGTGCGCCATTTGGGTATGAGCGAGGTGAGCGTCGAGGAAATTGAACGGGCGCATCGCATTCATCCAGTGGCAACCGTGCAGTGCGAAGTGTCGATCTGGACACGCGACAACATCGACAATGGTGTCGTGTCTCACTGCGCAGACAGGGGAATCGGCATCCTTGCCTACGCGCCGCTCGGTCGCGGTTTTCTCACCGGGGAACTGACATCACAACAGATCGGTGACGGCGATTTCCGCAGCGCCAACCCGCGATTCACCGCTGAGGCGATGAAAGCGAATCAGCGGATTGTCGACGGTGTCGCTCGCGTGGCGGAGCGCGTCGGTGCGACATCAGCCCAAGTGTCGCTCGCCTGGGTTCTCAGTCTTGGCGATCATGTGGTGCCGATTCCAGGAACCAAACGGCGACGCTGGTTGGAGCAGAACGCTGCAGCGGCGGGAGTGGTGTTGTCCGCTGATGACCTCGACGAACTGAACGCCCTACCACCGTCCGTCGCTCCGCGCTACTGATCGAGGCCGTCTGGAGTGGATGAGTCAAACTCCGCAACTCTGCAGGGGCACACAAGTACTGATGGTTGAGGAGTTGGGTGAGTCAAGGAAGAGGCGGGGAGAGTGGTCCTGATCAGTCGAAGCTCGGCAGCCAGGTCTGCAATGTCTCGCGCATTGGCACGTGAGCATCGGGCTGGCACATCACCGCGATGCCACCGAGCAGAACCCGATGAATCAACACATACTCCGCGGGTAGGTTCAACTTGAATGCCAGCGAAGCCTTGGGATCAGTGAGATCGGCATAGCGCGCGAACTGTCCCCGCAGCCCGATCACGACCTCATCGGCACGATGCTCCTGCACGAGACGCAGGAGCATCGTGCCAGATCGGCGAGGATTCCGTCCGGCAGTCGTCCCACCGCCCCGAAGTCGACGACCCCGAGGCATCCGCCGATGCGCTTGCCGACGCCCCAGGCCGTCCGCCCTGCGTAACTCACCGGCAGGGCGGCGAGCTTCGCGCCCCGGGTGAGGGCGCGGCGCGGAATTGCGGGACGGGGAATGTCGGGCACCCGATCATTCTCACCCGAGTCGTGAACGAAGCACCTGTCGGAGTCGAGCGCCAGGCAGAATGTCGCGCATGGAGGCAGCGTCGAGCGCGATGTTCAGTAGCGGTGGGATCGTCGCCAGCGGCGCCGGAGTCGACGTGTCCGCCCTCAGCGCAGGACAGTGGGTGATCGCGGGCGGGCTGGCGCTCGTGCTCGTCGTCGTCCACCTCATCGCCCCCTGGGTGGCTCGGCTGCCCGGCTCGACCCAGGATCGCCTCGCCTCCATCGGCGGTGGAGTCGCGGTCGCCTACGTGTTCGTCCAGTTGCTGCCCGAACTCGCCGAGGGCGGTCGCTCGCTGACCGACCTACCGATCTCCGACTATGCCCCGACTCCGGTCATCGAATCTGGGCTGTTTCTCGTCGCGCTCATCGGAATGATCGTGATCTATTCCCTCGAT
>Ga0075480_10002356_pt1 | contig 12137 bp, 15 predicted proteins | sample DEB08_DNA_7_FD_81590 | JGI IMG/M metagenome (GOLD analysis project Ga0075480, IMG submission 81590) | Aqueous microbial communities from the Delaware River and Bay under freshwater to marine salinity gradient to study organic matter... | ecosystem: Environmental > Aquatic > Marine > Coastal ... | reverse complement strand
CTTTGTAGAAGTAATATTATTACTTTGTATTAAATAATACAATAAATCACACATTAAATCATATTTATCTTTTGATAATGGTTTTTGATGAATACTACATTTACCATTATTTAACAGAATAGCACGTTTTTTACATCTTTTTCCACTCTTAGTCGTACATTTACATCTTTCTAGACATGTCCAAATTTTTAAATTATCATATGAATTATCATATGGTTTTTCTGTATTAATATTTAATTCTCGGCAAAGAGGGCATTTGATAAAAATATTACAATTATTACTATAAACACAATTTTGATAGCATTTCAGATGAAATTCATGACCACAAGATAGTTTATAAGTTTTTTGATTTTTTAAAGGCGATAAGCAGATACTGCAATCCATGTGATAACAATACATATTACGTCAATTTACTTTAAATAATTATATATTTCCCTCTAATCTCTGGATTACTATCATAGTTATCAAGCATATTAAATAAACACATAAGAATATTAATATTGATAAACCGATACAAGCTTTAATTTTATTACAACATTCCTCTTCTGATTCTCTTCGTCTTTCAAGACTTTTAATTTCTTCAGGTGTCATTACTATCACCTTGTATGGCATTTTCTGATTGATTGTTATCGCCAATATTTGATATTGGTAAAGATAAATCTGAAATCAAATTTCCATGTTTCTTTTTCATTTGTTCTAAATGAGATCTACAATATCCATAACCCAATACACATGTTTTACCACAATGATTTCCTTTATTTTTTCCTCGTTTTAATGTAAATTCACATTTATGACTGTAATTTTCTTTTAATTCTTTTTTGAGTGGTTCTATCTCATAGCTTGAAATACCACAGTGGACCCCTGGGATAACCTTTTTTAATCCATTAATCAAAGGTAAATGTGGTGAATTAGACCTACAATAGGGACAAATATTACTACATTTCTTGTTATATGAAGTATTATTAAATGATTTCATTAAACATTCATAATGAAAAACATGCTTACAATTTAACTCATAACTAAATTTTTCGCTCAATTCTAATCCACAAATACCACAATCTTCTTCTGACATATTTATTTTTTATACGGAAAATATATTTAAGTAATATTTAAATATTTATAACAGTGGAATGATTATTCATCATAGTGAAAGATTCAAATCTTATCAATTGTTCATAAAAAAACCATTAAAATACTCGGAAAAATTTACATTTGTCCCTATAAGATTAAAAAAGGATAAAATATATCATAAATGTATCTTTCAAACACCATTATTATTTACGCCTTATGGTATTAATAGCACTCAAAACAATAAAAGTATTATAGATATTACATTTCAAAATATAGAAAATGATAATTCACAAAAAGTATTTCATGCTAATTTAAAATATATTTATGATACAGTTTATGAAAAATATAAATATGATTATATTGTGAATGAGTTTTTAAAGAGAACAGATTTTAACGATTGTTTGCGTCTTAAGATTAGCGAAAATACTGTACTTTTTGATGAATTCAAAAATACAATAGAAGATATAAACAATTATAGTTATGGTAATTTTATTATTGAATTAGAAGGTTTGTGGTTAAATGAAGATAATATATGGTTTCAATGGAATTTATTACAAGCTAAAATTAGATTACCGACTCATTTAAAAGAATATTCATTTATAGATGAAATTCATGAAATTCGCGAAGCAACGAAAGAAGATAAATATGAGAAAATGATTAAAATGGGAGTTCCTAAAGAAGCAGTTGATAGACAGAGGGTTCTGGATGGCAATGTACCTCATGGTAAAATACCTCATGGTAAAATACCTCATGGTAAAATAGCTCATGGTAAAATACCTGCGCCACCCCCTCCACCACCCAATTTAAATGATCCGAATAAAAAATCATACATAGTACCCAAGATAAAAGCCTCTGATTTACAAAATGTTATACTAAAAAAAAGTAAACCAATTCAGAAACCTAAGATAAAAAGAGATCCGAATCAATTTGAACCACCAACAATTGAAGAATTACAAAGTACATTATCGAGATTAAAAAAAATTAATATCGAATAAGATTTATACTTTTACTGAATTAAGTAATATTTGTCATTGTGGATGGAATGCCAGCAATATCTTTTTCTACTTCGGATACATCGTCTAATTTAATATCTTCATGTAAATCTAAAATACACTCTAATACATCGTTGTTTTTAGCTCCAAGCTTAATCATTTCTCTGATTAAGTAATCCAGTTTTAGAGCATTAAATTTCCATTTATTAAGTTCAGACAAACTATCTTTTTCATCGATATATATGGTTTCTTCTGTTTTATCGTGAATATTAATCTGAACATAAGGATCAATAAAGAATTCTTTATCTGTTCTAGGATGATATGGTGGTTCGTAATTAAATTTATGTGGAACAAGGTAAAATCTATGACCTATCATTGTTTTTAGTTTAAAAGACCCTCCTTTTGGTAAAAGACCCATGTAGCTAATAGCATTTTCTCTACTATCTATATCTTCAACCATATAGTTTCCCATAACCCAATAAACAAGATAGTTTTCACTTTTTAGATTAAAGAGTTTGACTAATCTTTTATCGTCTTTAATTTGTGGTGTCTCGCTTGTGTTTTGCATATGATAAATCAAACAGGAATTCTTTATTGTGCCGAAAATTAAGAGTAGTTGGGAGACCGGGACAGGATATTCATCCGAAGAATAATACTTGCTCCTTGGCAAATAGTAGATATTTCGGAGCCAATAATTATCCGTGCTATCAGACAAGTGACATTTCAGAGTTTTTACTCTTAGCCAATGTCGATAAACTATGCGAATATCTTCTTCTTTGTTAGAATCTTTAATATATACTGATTTCACAAATCTTTGAAAATTAATCAAGTTTTTTACAGAGCTTCTGAATTTTGATAATAATTCATATCTTCTGTTTGGTGGGTTTGAAAGAGGTGGAGTAGTTCGCCTTCTTGGTGTAAATTGAATAGGTAAACTGAATAAAGTATGAGTATGAGATTGAGTATGAGATTGATTCGTTCTTCTTTGAGGACATGTTGATCTGTTGTGACCACTTTGTCGGCAGATACTACAAGGCATTTTGGCAATATACGATGTTTTTCTTACTTAATGTTCGTTAAGTAATATAATCAAATTTTTGCTTCTTCCATTTCAATCTCCTTAAAGATCTTATTTTGATTTTGACTCTTCTTGCGATACATTTTAAATACATTTGTTTCTTTTATTTGTGTCTTAGAATAACTATGATTAATATAAATTGAAGGGGGTATAAATCCATTCTGTATATTTGTTGTAGATGATTTATCTATATATTCTTGATGTGTTAGAGTTCCGCCAAAAATATCTAACTGTATCTTTTCAGGAGCTATCTTTACTTTGGAACGTGTATTGGTTATTTTATTATAATATAAATTTAAGAGACTATATTTTTTAAATAAATCTTCACCATGATAAGTATCAAATAAATATCTCCCAGCACAAGGATAACAGCAAAAACTACCATTCATATAAAAAATTCCATTTATATAATTTATAGGATAACTAATATTTTCTTCTATGTGATTCGTGCAATTCCAACATAAGCTCTTATTTTCATTACCGCTAACGACCTGGTGATTTGTATAACTATCTATTCCTGTATATTCATCTACCAAACATTGAGATTTTTCATTTTTAACATTTAATGATGATATTAAATTATCTACCTTTTCATGATCAAATTTAGGATTTTCATTCACAATAACATTATTTTTTGGTTTTCTACCTCTCTTTTTCTTTGGTTCCATTTATAATGTTAAAAATGTATTATCTTTAAGTTTAAATAGATTAACTTTTTTAAAATAAATATTAAATAATGTCCGCCGAACTCTCTTTTGATTCAAATATAGTTCAATTATTATTAGTAATTGGAATAATCATTTTAGTTGCTGGTTATTTTTATTATGAAAATATTAAAATAAAAAATCAATTGCTTGAATTTGAATATAAATTATCGAAATTAAACGATTTTATATACTCTGGAGATTCATTAAAAATGGATGCGCAACCAGAATTACAACCACGACAGATGCCACAACAGAAACATGCTCCACAAGAGCTACCCAAATTTAATATTCAAATGGAGCCTATGATTAACAATATAAATGAATCATTATCACCAGAGGAGGGATTAATTGAAGAAATTGCAGATAAAAATATACATGAAGTTTCACAAGGAGTACCCAAGGTTTTACCGGAGGGTTTACCAGAGGATTTACCAGATGATTTACCCAAGGTTTTACCAGAGGGTTTACCCAAGAGTTTACCAGAGGATGATAATGAATGGTCTGATATAGACAAACAAATGAAAGATGATAATATCCTAACAGAAGATAAAAAAGAAACTCCATCCGATCCAGCTGAATTAGAATCTTTCAGTATTGATGAAATGTTGAAAGATATATCTGATGAAAATAAAAGTGAAACTACGGATAAAATTATAGACATAAGTGGTGATGATTATAAAAACATGACTGTTTCTCAATTAAAAGATATTCTAATAGAAAAAAATTTACCTGTATCTGGTAATAAAACAAAATTAGTTCAAAGAATTTTAGATAATGATAAATAAATTTATATTTTTTTTTTATATTCTTTCTATATATAAATGGAACAGATGGATTCAATGAAAGTTACCGATAATGTTGAATTAGACTTTCCCGCTCGTATGTCAGATGGTAGAATGTTTACTGATTACCGTCAAAACTGCTTGTTAAATAATGGATTAGCTAAGGGAAGAGGAAGCTGGGAATATCGCAATTATTTAACAGAAAATGCCGATCAATTAATGATAGAATTTACCAAAGCACAAGAAGCTGTTACCGCATGTACAAAATGTACTGACAATACAGTTTTACCGGTTAGAACTATCCTAAATTGTGGGCCAGAGGGTTGTAATTATATGTTGAATGATCCTAACGGTTTAGGTCAAGGTCGCAAATATTAATTTACTGTTTCCAATGATTATTACAGTCTAAGCATGTAATAAATTGAGTCATTGGTTCGTCTGCTGATCTTGTTTGCATTTCATAATAAGTACAAGAACGACTACCACATCTTCTACATTTAAACATATCTGTCATAGCTTCTGGTTTTAATTCATAACGCAGTTTTTCTTTTTTCATTTTATCTTCTATTAATATTTTCCATCTTTCTGGAAATATATCCAAGGGAGACAATTTTGAGATACTATCACTCTTAATATCATCTTCTAAGATCCGATATTTGAAAGTTAAATTTTGAATATAGGAATCGCTTTTTATATTAGAATATAAACTTCGAATACGAGAAAGATATAAAGATTTAAATACGATACATCCCCATGATCTTTTAATATTTTTCTTTTTTGAATCATCTATTACTGAATTATAAATATCTTTTTCAATTAATCTGGATTTTTTTTCATCTTCTAAATGTTTATATAGCATTTTAACACATTTATTACGGATTTCATCTTTGTAACTACTATTCATGTTAATATTGATACATATCTTATAAATTTTAAATCAAATTTTAATATTCTGTAGTATCAATTTCTAAATTATCATCAGAGTCTTCTGTTATAAATTCATATTCTTCATCTGTTTCAGAATCATGTGACATATATTCTTCGTCGGTACATTCAGATTGTTCTTCTTCATCACTTAGACAATCATCAAAATCATTAAATATTAAATTATAAAATTCACCATAATCAGAGATACTTGTATTTATTAATTTATCCCCTTCAAATCGCAATATGAAAATATCTCCGAATAGTAATTTCTCTGATGAATCTTCTTCTAAAAAAGTGCTAATACCATTGGGTGGTAGTTCATGTTTATTTTCAAACCCTGCATCACCATCATAAGATCCATAACATTTAGTTGTAATATTTTCATAGGTCCATGTATATAATTCACTAATACTATCATTATTAATAGATAATTTGTTCAGAGTTTTTAAAATGTTATTACCCTTAACTTTAACCTCTTTCATAGTATCATCTTTTAAAATTTGAACACACAACATTTATTTTTAATATTTAAGACATATAACTTTAAATATTATGTTATAATATAATAAATGGGATTTAAAGATGAATTTACTTTAGATGATAGATCTAGTGAGGCAGTTAAAATTATGAAAAAATATCCATCAAGAATACCAATTATAGTTGAAAAGAATGAAAAATGTACATTTCAAGATATAGATAAAAGAAAATATTTAGTACCAAAAGATTTAAGCATGCATCAATTTACATTTATTATCAGAAAGCGTATTAAATTAGATCCATCTCAAGCAATATTTTTAATGATTAATAGTACATTATGCCCGAGCAATACTACTATAGGCGAAGTTTATGATGAACATCATGATGAAGATGGATTTTTATATGTTACATATTCATCAGAAAATACATTTGGTTAAAATATTCATTAAATAAAAAATATTTATATTTATTATAGTATTAAATGGATAATATACTACTTGTTGCTATTTTTATAGTCGGTTTATTTTTGCTAAGTAAACCTGAATTCAAATCAAAAATTAAATCTAAAGTCAAGAAAGCATGTAATTATGTAACAGATTATGTAGAAAGACCGTTAAAGAATTCGGTTAACAGAATAATCAATAATTATGAACCAACTCAAGAAGATATTCAAGAGCCAACTTATGTTGATAAAACTCAGCTAATCAAAGAATTTCCTTATCCACAAATTAGCAGAGGGGTTAAGAAATTAAGTGAAGGTAAATCCCCGTTCCCTCTTAACAACGATAATAAGTTTAAACCAAATGGAGAGAGAGATCTAAGATTTATTAGAAGAAAGGACACGCCTTCTAACATGACAAAAGAACGATTGTATTTACCCGATTTCTATAGAAAAGATAGATTATCCGGAAATCCTTCTGGAACAGAAGAATTAAGAAAATTTGAACTTAATAATGATAAATCAGAACAATCATGGACCGATGAAAATGTATCCGAACATCCTAAGTTTTACAATGCTGATATTAAAAATGAATTAACCAATATTGGAGCATTCTTTGATAAGAATAATCAATACAATGGAAAAACATCTGCTAAATCAGAACCTTTAACGAGTGATAGGTGTTATAAAGATAAAGATGGTAATCAATTTTGTGAAGATAATACTCGTCTCCAACTTATACCACCTTCACTAATAAGCGATCCACAAAAATGTTATGCTCTTAACAGTGTAGGCATGTATAAAGACATGGAATTAACGGAAGCTAAAGATGATAGGGTTATCAATGGAGGAATGTTTTTCAACGGGATTAGCGCATCCAAAAAGAATAATGAAACATATTCGAGACCAATTAGTCAACAAGTTGGAAGTTGTGCTTTTTAAGATATTTACATCTATCATTCATTTTGATTTTGTATCTTTTACACCATTCATAAGATAATCTAATTTGATTCTCGCATGGTTCACTATTAAAACATTTAGATCGGATTAGTTCTATACCCTCTTGTATCTTTTTTATCTGATTATTACAGTATAATTTATTTACATTCATCATTTCATCTAATAAATCCTTTGATATAGGAATATCAAAAGATTTTCCAAATCCACGACATAATATATTAATAATATCACTATTATAACCTTTGTAATTTTTACATATAATATATTTTTCAGAATTTGAGTTTCTGCTTACACATGGTTTATGTATATAAACACTATTATAAGAACGTATTAAGATAGATAATAATAAGATTGTCTCTTTGTGAAATATATCAAATATCTTACATACAAAGTTACCCCCCTTCTTTTGAACATTGAGTGCTATAAATATTTCAGAATATATTAATTTATATGAATTAATCTCTTGTTTGCTATAATCAAATGAATAATCAAATCCACCATCACCTGTCACCAAATCCACAGATTCTCTCCCATATTTTTTAATGAGTGATAATACATTTTTAAAATCATATAAATCTCCATCATCATTTATTCCATTATAAAATGATATCTTTTCATTATTAATTAATCTAGTATTCCATTTTGGTACACTTTTAATTTCACTTTGCAATGAATTACCATATATTTTAATAATTTTATCTGATGGTAGTAAATGAGTTATGGCTTGTATGAATCCACCAGGTGCTTCTGCCAAACACACTATTTTATTATTCAATTTATTGTTTAAAATATTGTAATCATAATATATTTCAGTTAGTTTAAAATATGAACGACTAATTGGTGATAACTTACTTATATTATTCCTATAGTTTGATGTATAAATATATTCGTAATCATGGATATTTTTCTTAACAAGTTCCCATTCTTTTGGAAAATCGTCAATCAGCGTCTTTGTATTGTTTAATCTTTCGCATAGTTCACTCTGTATTTTTTCATCTTTTAAATAAACCAAATCATCATCAAGATTTGTATTCTTAAATAAAAATTTCATATTAACAATTCATAAAATCTTTTTAAATTAAGATAATATATGAAAGAATGTTGTAATCATGATAATAAGGATAAAATATGTTTCCGCAAAAAAGATAAGAAAACTTTTAAATTACCTAGAAAATTCTCTAAAGAAAAGTGTAAAAATCCTAGAGGATTCACCATGCGTAGTAGTTGCGCTCCTTATAGAGATTGTTATAAGAAACAAAAGGGGGGCAAAAAGAGTATCAGAAAAAGATTTTTATATAATCCAAATAATCCTAAAAAATCATTTGATGTTTATATAGATAAAAATCCGGCAGACACAATTCATATTAAATATACTACTCTTCAAGATGTTAAAAATACTATTCAAAAGCTAGAAAGACTTTATAAGAATGATAAATATACACATAAGAGAATATGGCAAGTTGCTATGATCATGAAAGTTCGTTTAGAAGTTTTAAAAGATAAGAAATCACAACAATATAATTTATCTTATCGGTATTTTAAACATTTGGGCAAAAGATCCAAGATAAAAAATAAAGACAAAAAGAAAGAAAAAAATATGAGAAAAAAATTCACTTTTAAAATTTGATTAATTCTTAGCTTGAAAACTAACGATTTATATAATGAATACCTGCGAATATATCTTTTATCTTTTCTTATACATTTTGGGTTTCATGTATTTTAAACATTTATATGAAACTGATATAGAAATATATTATATTAATTTATTATTATTATATTAATAATAATAATAAATTAATATAATATATTAAATATAATGAATTTAAGTTTAATTTTATTACTGTTATTGTTGTTATTTTTGTTGCACAATACAACTTCAAAAAATATTGAAGGAGGATTATTCGATATTTATACTCCTGGAACAGGTGGGTGCCCTACAACAAATAAGATAAGTAATTTAGACGAACAAAGTAGTCATTGTGGAGATGGTGATATAGATACTCAGGGGAGAGGCTGTGTTCTACATATAGGTGGTTGGGATGAGAAGAATTATTGTAGAAGAAAAACTTGTGAAGAGATAGGTAAAGTTACTAATTCGAGTGATAATACATGCCTAGACTGTCCAGAAGGTCAATTAAAAGATGATACTGATGGAACATGTTACCCTGTTTGCCCACCTGCGAGTGGTCTAAAGTATTATCGTGGATCAGTTCCCAAAGATATGCCTTGCAGTTATTATAGAGACTACGGCCGGTCAATCATAAGAGGTGTGGATAGGGATAATTGGAATAAAGCATCCACCGATATCAGGGCTAAATTAAATTGTGGTCATAAATTTAGAGAATTAGATACAGATAATCCGAATATAGGTTATTTATGTAATGGGGATACTGACGGCCCACACAGTGCTCCACCCGGATATATGATTCCGGATCATTACTTTTGTAGTAAAGGAAGTAAATGTATTATACCACCATCACCATCACCATCACCATCACCATCACCATCACCATCACCATCGCCTCCTCCTCAACCAATCTGTGTACCGAATGAAGCTGGACTTTGTCCAGATGTGTGTGAAGACGCGACACCTGTTCCGGGGTTTATGGACGATAATGGAAAATTCCAAGGAGGGGAGGGTAAATGTTGCGAGGCTTGGCTGACGACAGAAGAAGCATGTAATGAGTGTTTACGTGGAAAGTGTAATAAACAATAAACTAAATTTATTCTATACTCTAATTTCTGTTTAAAGATACGTCTAGTATTACTATTAAGTTTATTGAAAATGGGTATCCCAGTTTATTTCAAAACTTTAATTTCAGATTATGGTGACACTATTTTACATAAAGATATTTATGATGATATTAATCATCTTTTTTTTGATCTGAATTGTTTAATTCATCCATGTGCGAGAGGATTAAATGATGAAAATGAAATTATAAACAAAATATTAAATGAAATAGATAAATTAATAGAATATACGGGAGTAAAAGATACAATCTATATTGCGATTGATGGTATTGCGCCAAAAATGAAAATGCGACAACAAAGAATGAGAAGACATAAATCCGCATTAGAACGAAAATACAATACAGAATCCTCGTGGAACACAAACGCAATTTCCCCTGGTACTAAATTCATGAATAAGTTAAATATCCGTTTGAGAAATCAATTTTCTAAACATGGAAATATTATACTGGACGATAGCGATAATAGAGGTGAAGGAGAACATAAAATATTACATTATATATTAAATAATAATCTGAAAGGTAAAATATGCATTTATGGTTTGGATGCGGATTTAATACAATTATCACTAGTTTCTAGTAAGCCAAACATTGTATTACTCAGAGAAACAACGGATTATAATATTGAAAATACAGAGGGCGAATATATTTATTTGAAAATTGATTCACTAAAAAAACATTTGTTAGAATCATTTCATTTACAGCGAATCGTAAAAGAATCTGTAATCATTGATGATTATATTTTTATGTGTTTCTTATTAGGAAATGATTTTATGAATCATATACCATCATTAAATCTAAGATACGGTGGTCATGATATACTATTAGATACTTATAGTAAGTTACAAGATAGATATGGCGGTTATTTCAGATTGATTGATAGGAGGCTACCAAACATAATTCATATGACATTTTTTAAAGAGTTTATTTCAGAGTTATCTGCTTTAGAAAGTGATATGATTAGTAAAACTATTATGATTCGCAAAAGACAAAGAGAGAAAATTTCTAACCAATATTATAATGATTATCAAGATTTTAAAAAGTTTATCTTGGAACATGGTGAAAATGAAAATTCAAACGATGAAGGGTATTTATCGTTGGAAGATATTTATCGCTTTCAATGTAATACTACATCTGATAAGGATAGTATTAAAAAGATGATAGAAAATTTACCTATTTTAGCATCTGATAAAGAATTCAAACTTTATAAATCACTACAATGTGATAGTGAAGAATGTAAAGATTATTTAGATACATTAGTTCATACAACTCATTATTATTTTAATAAATGCGTTAACTGGAGATATTCTAGTAGTAAGTCTAAAGGTCCGTTATTAACGCATTTATGTAAATATATTTCAAATTATAAAATAGACATTACAAGAAATAATAAAGAATATAGTAATAAGGAACAATTAGAATATATTTTTCCAAAGGATTCACATCATTTACATGAATATGATATTTCAGGTAAAGAATACAAAATGATAGTAGATTTGAAATTTAATAGATATATGTGGGAGTGTCATCTAGAATTCATCTAGAATTCATTTAAACTTTGTTTAAAAGATAGAATATCATATAGAATTTCATTTAAACTTAACGTTTCTTAGATCTGCGCCCAGACTTGCTCTTTTTGGACTTGCTTCGCTTGGGCTTGCTACGCTTGGGCTTGCTACGCTTGGGCTTGCTACGCTTGGGCTTGCTACGCTTGGACTTGCTACGCTTGGACTTTCTTTTTTTGGACTTCTTTCTTTTACCTCCTGCGCACTGATTAGTAGGAGTAGGTGATTGAGATGGGGTTTCTTCAGAAACAACTTCAACAGTATCAACAGTATCAACAGCATCGACACCAGCAACCATTATTTATAATATAGTAAACAAAATAAATTTGGATAATTAAAATTTATAATGAATAGTAAATAAAGACTAATGCCTTTACTCAATTTAAGTAAAT
>Ga0075480_10002354_pt1 | contig 12145 bp, 11 predicted proteins | sample DEB08_DNA_7_FD_81590 | JGI IMG/M metagenome (GOLD analysis project Ga0075480, IMG submission 81590) | Aqueous microbial communities from the Delaware River and Bay under freshwater to marine salinity gradient to study organic matter... | ecosystem: Environmental > Aquatic > Marine > Coastal ... | reverse complement strand
AGATTTCTGAAAAACCCTTGTGGGCGCTACAGGATTTGAACCTGTGACTTCTTCCTTGTAAGGGAAGCGCTCTGCCAGACTGAGCTAAGCGCCCTAATTAAATCTTTTTTATTGTAACATCTATCCAGATTTTACAATGAAAGAAAATTGATCTAGGTAATAGGCATCGTGACTTTCTTCTTGGGATTTATAATCGAATTTAATCTTTCCATTATTTAAAATTTCTACACTTGTACTTTGGTCATATAAAGTAATTGACTCAAAAATGTACTTATAGCCATCTTCCCAGGTATTACTTAAGTTTGAAACTGTAGAGACTACTTTTTCAATTTTTAAATTAAAATTATAATTTTCATTATCTACTGGCAAGTAAATTTCTTTAGATTTAGATTTTTTAGTACTACCTGTATCTGGTAAAAGTTGAAATTTAATCTTTACAAACTCAGGCTTCGAAGAACCGTCTACAATTCCATCAAAATTAAAACTAACTTGGTCTCCAGAATTTACAACTATTCCTTTTGGACCAGTATTCAAAAACTCACCAGATACTTGATCAGCGGAATTAATTGAAGGTGGGGAGTAAGACTTTCCATTACTGTTTACAACAAAAGCTTTATCGAATAACGGGTTTATCATGTCTTTTGTAGTTGTATTACTGGTTGTTGAAGATCCGCTAGACCTCCAAGAAAAAGTTGTAATTTGCTCAAGTGAATATCTGTCATAAGGGCAATTAGTAAAATTAAACTCATTTGTAGTAAGCTCTGAACCGAGTGGAACTTGAAATTTCATACCAGTTTCATTCCTAAATATTGCATAGGCAAAATCTGATATCTTTGTTTCTTGATTTAAATTTTTTATAGCCTGAACTGTGTTGCCAACATCGTATGCCTTAATCTCCGTATTCAGGAATCCTCTCTCAACAGTAAAGTTATTTCCATCTTTTGCTACAACCTTGATTAATTCAGAACCAATTAACAAAATCTCTGAAACTGAGGCTTGACTTTCATTCTTCAGCTGAATGATAGAATCATTAACTGTAATTTCATTTGTTGTATCTAACCTGTTATCTAAAATACCATCAGTAATATAAACTATGTTTACTTTATCTGTTGTGCTGACTCCTAAGCCAGAAGATATATTTTCATAAGAACCTGATGATGAAACAGTTTTTGAGGTAACCAAAACTTTACTAATTCCACTATATGAAGCAACTTCTTGAGATGAACTACTTCCAACCAAAAACTCTCTATTTCCAGTAGCTTTGACAACAGTACCGTCTCCACTTTCTGCGAAACTATAAAACCATACCCCAGACGATAATCCTGAGAGACTAAAAGTAGCCTCAGTTAAATTAAGTGCGGTCGAAATGGAGTTTGGTTTTATATTTGTTAATTTTGATGAATAAGGTGGGATAAAATAAAAATTAAAATTGGTACTTCCATCGCCAATAATCCTAATCTTTATTTCACTACTAGATTCCTCAAGAATTTCAGTTGTATTAGAAGATTGAGAGTATATACCATTTGATATGTTTAATGCCTCTGGTACTAACCCATTTGAATACTGATTTAAAACTCCCGTACTTAAAGTTCCTAAATATGGAGTGCCACAAATACTATTTGAATTTTCAATACCTTTGAACAAACTGATAGTTTCATTTGTGCTTAATGAAATGCTTGGAATAATTCCATAATTACTAGTTATTTCAGTGGAGGTTATTGGAATAACAGTTGTTGTGGTTGTGTCAGTAACTACAGTTGTTGTGGTTGTGTCAGTAACTACAGTTGTTGTGGTTGTATCAGTAACTACAGTTGAGTTATAGTCGTTGACTCTTTCTTCACAACCTGTAAAATTTTTCATTTTATCAATTGTATTTGGGCCTATATCCCCATCCGGCTTGAGGCCAACATAGGCTTGAAAATCTCGAATTGCGTTTGTAGTTTGTTGGCCAAAATAACCATCTTCATCACCAGCATTAAAACCATACTGATTAAGAAATTTCTGGACATTTATATTATTTTCAAAATTTACACCAGTGTTACTGTCAGGAGCACAGGTAGGTGAAGTAGTAGTTGTAGTAGTAGTAGATGTAGTAGTATCAACAACAACTGAAGTAGTTGTAGTTTCTTCATTTTCTTCATTTATTGGAATTTCAATAACTTCAGAAACTCCTTCATCTGTTCCACAAAAAGAAAACAGTAAAATTAAGATTGTAAATTTTAAATAATTTTTAACCATGTATATCCATATTAAAGAGACCTTGTGTATTGTTATAGTTAATTTTTATTTATTTAACAAAATATTTATGGTTAAATGTTATTTTTTTAATCCTATAATCAAGACTATTAATGACAAATTATAAATCAAAAGCCTACTTTTATTTTTCGTCGGTTATAACTTTTTTATTATTTATTCCAATATTTAACAGATCAAATATAGGTTCTGACTGGGATTCGTACGCAATAATAGGTACTTATAAAAATTATTTAGAAAATGGAATTTATATTCCCTCGAGGCCTCCGGGCTTTCCTCTTTATGAAGTTACGATTGGAATTTTAATAAGTTTGTCAGACTATTTATTTCTCTCAAGTGAACAAATACTTCTAACTTTTCAATTTATTTTATGCATAAGTTTTAATCTGTTAATTTTTAAATATTTTGAAAAAACTAAAAATAGTAACTTTTTTATTTACCTTGTAATTGTTCTTTCTCCAATCTACATTATTTCCGGACTATCGGTTATTGATTATTTTCTTGGAAGTTTCTTAGGTTTCCTATCTCTCTATTTGGCAACGTTTAAAAAAGATCAAAAAAACATAGAAATTATAATTTCATTATTTTTAGCACTTTCAGTAGCTACAAGGTTGAGTAATTTAATATTTGTTTTAATTATTTTTCTCTTTACTTTTTTTAACCAGCAAGATAGAAAATCTGCAATATTAATTGGCTCATTATCTCTGATTTTATCTTCAATAATTTATTTACCTTTTTATATGAATCTATTTGAGTTTTACAAGTCTACTGGAGTATATGAAAACTGGTCAGACATGTTATGTATTTTCAATTTAACTAATACAGACCATACAATTGTTGGAAGGATTGGAAGATTTATATTAAAGCAAATACCATTTTTTGGTACTTTGGGTGTGTTTTTATTTTTATTCAATATGCCTAAATACAATATTGATATAAAAGAGAGAAACTGGTATCTTTTTCTTTTGTTTATATTTTTTGAATTAAGTTTTTTGAGACTTCCGACTGAAGAAGGACATTTACTTCCTTCATTTATAGCTTTTATGATTCTAATTAATAAGTCTAAAAATAAAATATTTTCATTAATATTTGTATTGGTGCTTATTAGTAATTTTGTTGATTTAAAATTTTATTCAGTTGATGAAATTGACAGTGCTTCGAGTATAAGTTTTGGACTAAATATCAAATCAGGTTTTTTTACAGAGGATTTCAATCTGCGTAATAGTATTGATGAAGATAAGGTGTACCACTACAACAATGCTCAGACTACTTTATATAATGCATGGTCTAATGGGTGTCCAAATTGAAAAAAGATAAAATTGCACTAATTCTTTATGCAAGATTTCCATCAGAGATGGCATATGGAAATCATTTAATACAGATAGCTAACAGCTTCATAAAAAATGAATTTGATGTAAATATATATTTTCCTCGAACTTATAATTCAAAAACTATTTTTGAAAAACCAGAATCGTTTTACGATATTAAAAACAATATGAACTTTGTAGAGGTTGATAATTTTGATGTGACAAGTTATAAGTTATATGAAATCCTTCCTAGTTTCTTAAAAATGTTAGCGTACTCAATTAATACTTTAATTTGGTCACGTAAGCTCAAGAAATATCTAAGCAATGAAGACTATGTTTGGTCTACAAATCCAAATATATTATTGGTGGTCAAAAAATTTTTCAAATTTGTAATTTATGAAAAACATGGTGCAGCAAGATTCATACAAAAATATTCAATTAACAAACTAAAAAATGATTCTAGCGTAACTCTAATTGGTGTTACAGAAAAATCTGTACAGGAACTTACTATGGCTTCAAGGGAAACGCTTTATCTCCCAAATGGTGTTGATAGTGAATTATTTTTTCCACAACCTAGAAGTTCAAAAGAAAATTTAACAGTAGGATACATTGGCTTTCTTGAAACCTACGGGGTTGATAAGGGTGTCCTAAATGCAGTAAAAGAAATAGTTAAAATCAATGAAGATATCCCTATTAATACTTTAATTGCAGGAGGACCAAATAATAAAATTAATGAAATCAGTAAATATATAAAAATTAAAAACCAAAGTGATTATTTTGATATCAAAAGTTTCGTTCCACACAAAAAAGTCCCTGAAATAATATCAAATATAGATATTGGAATTATTCCTTATCCAGGAAAAGGGCATATGAATTTATATGCGTCACCTTTGAAAATTTTTGAATTTGCTGCGTGTGGAATACCTATTTTGGCATCAAACATTACATCACATTTGGAGCTAGAAAAGCTGAACTTAGGAATTTATTATTTTCAACATGATAATTTTGATGACTTTAGGAATAAGCTAATTGATTTAATTGGAGATAAATATCTTAGAGAGGGTTTAAGAAAAAAATCTTTAAACAATATAAAAAATTTATATTGGGAAAATAGAACTAAAACAATACTCAAAAGCGTCCGTAGCTCAACTGGATAGAGCACCTGACTTCGGATCAGGGGGTTGAGGGTTCGAGTCCTTCCGGACGCGCGTAGAATTAAGATAGTAAGTTTTTTATTTTTTTAACCCTGCTACTCATTGAATAATGAGCATTTAATTCGTCCTGGAGGTCTGAATTAGAGTTTATTGCTAATTTGACTGCATCAATAAAAGAGTTTTCTTTATTCTTATTAAAATAAACTATGTTGTTCTGAAAAGGTAGAGTCTTATGCGCCTTGTTATTGGAAGCAACTACATTCAAACCGCAACTTAAATATTCAAAATACTTAAGTGGTGAAGTATATTTTTCTGCATGTTTAGAATCATTATTTATCAAGATTCCGACAGCACACTCTTTAAATAATTGTGCTATTTCCTTCCTCTGCAAACCTGAATAATAAGTAACACTACTTTGATCAAAACTATGTGGAGCTATTTCTTTTAAAAACTGAATATCTTTTTCATCATTGGATACAAGTATTGTCTCTATTTCTAATTTTTTTAACTTTTGAAATGATTCCAATAAATGTTCTAAGCCTCTACTTTTGCCAAATCTAAAAAATGAACCTGCATAGATTATTTTTCTTGATTTTTTAACTCTACCTTTTAAACTAAATAAATCTTCATCAAAACCACTTGGTAAAATTATCACTTTTTCATTTTCAGATAATTTGAGTTCATCTAACATAAAATTATTAAGCAAAATTAATCTTGAATTCTCATTTTTTAAACTAGCTAAAATCAGCCTCTTTTTTAATCTTGATAGTTGGTGACACTCAAAAACAACATTCAGTTTTCTTTTTGATAAGAAATAAAACACCCATTCTGAACGAGTGAAGAAGCTATCTGAACTTTTACTGTACTTTCTGGTTACGAAATATGACCAAACTAAATGACTAAATAGGTAGTTAAATTTTTCAAAAAAATTAACTTTTTTAAAAGGTAAAGGATGAATAGTTCCGTGAACTTCAAAGTTCTCATCAATTTGATAAAAGTTTTTTAATTTTAATAAATCACTGTTTGATTCTTTATTTCGTAATGGAAATATTAATTTAACATTCATCTTCAATTTAGAAAAATATTTAATATGAGTCATAGTTTGAATAGAATTTGCAGTGAAAGCCGGAAAAGTTTGATAAGTTATATAAGTTAAGTTCATATCCATCTCTTACATTATATTATTAAACAATTACATATAATTTTATAAATATAATACGATTTAATAATGCAAGGTGATCCAGGATATTTTGGCCCAAATTCTATGATGTGGAAAGTCAATAAGGAAATAACTGTCCTTTTTGGCGGTGCACGAGCTCTGCTTATGCATGCTGCACATCCTTTAATTGCAGCAGGAGCTAGACAAACTTCATTTTATCAAAGAGATCCCTGGAAGCGCTTAATAAGAACTTTGTCTCTTCAAAACTCAGTAACTTTTGGTACTAAAGAAGAAGCAGATGAAAGTGCTCACAGAATTAATAAACTTCATGAAGTTATAAAAGGTGAGGATGAAGTAACGGGGTTGATATATGATGCATTAGACCACGAACAGTTGCTTTGGGTTCATGCATGCTTACAAATCTCTTCTATATTTTTTTATGAAAAAACTGTAAAAAAACTCTCTGAAAAGGAAAAAGATATTTATCACAATGAAAATATGAAAGCTGCCGAATTAGTTCTTGTTGATATTAAAAAAATGCCTAAAACACATAATGATTTAGTTAATTGGGTAAAAGAAAAATCCTTACAGAAAAATTACTTAATCCATACTGATGTTGCTAATGATGTAAAAGAGATTATAGGTGGAGGTCCTGTTCCGGGACATATAAAACCCATATGGCCATTTATATCATTTACTGCTTTCAACACCCTGCCTCTTGAATTTAAAAATATTTATGGAATCAAAGACTCCAAAGTAAAAAAATTCATTGTTTCATTCAATCTTTTTTTTCTTAAATTTACAAGGCCTCTTTTACCACCATTTTTTAGATTAATAGCCCCTGCGAGATGGGCTAAGCAGAGATTGACTAAAAAGCCTAATCTGAAATTTAAAGATAAAGCAAATTTTTAGATTATTATATTTAATAGATGGAAGAAAATAATAACTGGGCAGAAATTAATAAAGATATCTCAGAGGTAAAAAATAAAATTAAAGATGGACTGCATCAAGACAACCTAACAGATGATTTAATAAATTCGTTTAAAAACACTTTAGAATCAGCAAGTAAAACTTTTTCTGAACTGATGTCTAATATAGAAAATACTGTTACAGATGAAGAAATCAAAAACGAAGCAATGTCAGTTATTAAAAAGATTGGCGCCGAAATGGAAGAAAACATAAAGAATGCCTCTTCAAAAGTATCAGATTATTTCGAAAGTAACAAAAATTTAGAAGAAGAGTAATTTAAATTATAATTTTCTAATATTCCGTATTGCTAGTCCAATAATTGAAAGAATCGAAATAAAAAAGATATTACTATTGAACCTTGGAGTACGATCGGTTATGTAAATGTTAATATTTCTATAATACCCCCCTTCTACATAATTTAAACACTCAGCATATCCGTTTACGGTTACTGCATAACCTGAATCATCAATTAAATTTATTGGATTGAAGAAATCATCATTTTGAAATATCAAATACCCGTCTGGGTGGCTTTCTGGTTTTGCAAACTCTTCATAAAAACCACATGTAGCTATTTTTTTATTCAAACAATTTGTTTCTTTGGAAAAATAATTATCAAAATATAAAGAAGATACCTCGCACCCTACAGTTACTGAGAGTTTATCCTGAAGAACGTTTTCATATTCTGCATCATAAGTTTTTGGAAAACCAAAAATAAATAAAAATGTAGTAATTAATAAAATAACAGAAACTAATTGAGTTATATACTTTCTCCTTGATAGATACTGAACAAGAATAATGGTGAATGAAATTGCAATTAAATAAAAATAGTAATGGGTTTTAACTGTATCACCCTTATCTGGATTGAAGTGCAGGCCAAAAAGTCCTAAAGAAGTTAAAGCTAGAACTGACATTCCTATTAAATAAACTTTTTGATGCTTTTTAAATTTTTTTTCTGGTGTGTAAGCTATTGAAGAAAGAACAAATATAGATGATAAAGATAATCCAACATTTCTTCTCGGGTTTGGCAAAAATTCTAATAAATCAAATCTATTAGATAGAAACAAACTTCTACTGTGATCCCAATATCTGTTAAAGTAATCGCCAAATAAATCTATTAAAGTAATGCCAATTAAAGAGTTTGCGTGCTCATTTCTAAATGGATTAAAAATTAGGTCATTAAAATTAATATTCAAAAGGAAGCTAATTGGTGCTTTAAATAAATACTGATCTAATTCTTGATGAGATAAAAGACTTACAGAGTTAATATTTGAATTTTCGCTGTATAGTAATGTGCTTAAAATAGTAAAAAATGCTACAGGGATTAATAAATCTTTTAAATTTATTTTTTTTATTTCGTGAAAATATAAATATAAAAGAGAGAAAAACATCATCATAGCAATTGTTCCTTTACTTGTAACAAGCAGAGAAAGTAACGGTGCAACTAAAATTAAATTGACTTTATTTTTGTTTTTAAAATAATTATCAATACCTATAAAAATCCATGGTAAGAAACAAAACACTAATATTTCTGGTTTCATTATTAACCTTCCTCCATAAATCGGGGGAAAAAAATTAAGTACAGAAAAGGTAAGAAAAATTATGCTTTTATTTACTCCTCTTGATGAAAGCCATAAAAAGAGCCCCAGTAGGCCAATTAAATATAGAACAAAGTTTCCAAGTTGTATTGAAGTGCTATATACATACTCCCACTTATCAGGAAGGTAATAGCTTTGGGAAAATTCAATAAAATTAGAAATAAACCAAAAGTAAAACAGCCCTTGTTCACGAGAAGGTGTTTCTATTGTTCCACTAAAATACTCTATATACCTGAAATATCTATAAAAATCAGTACCGTCAATTGAATTATAAAAAATTTCACCTAAAAAAAACGAAGTAAGGAGTGAGATAATAAAAGTTGTAAAAGAAATTAATATTTTTGTATTGCTTTTCATCACTTTTTGCATTGAATATTTAAGCTTATATGAATTCCATTTTCTTTATCCATGTGCGGGAAATAGGCTTGAGAATGATCATCATATTCAAGATTGTCTTTAAACACTTCCCTCCAATCCCATAAAGTAATATCAGAAAATCCTACCCTCTCTAAAAGTGAAGTTAAGCTATTTTTATCATATACTGTCTTGTGATAGAGGTTGCTTCCATCACTTAAGACCCACTTACCATATAAAGGTCCTAAAATTTTTTCAATTTCATTAGTTTCCTCATATACCTTTATTAATGCTTCAAAATTTGGAACAGCTATCCTTAATATTCCGTCTTTCTTTAAAACCCTCATCCACTCTTTTAATACAGATTCAACCTCATTCCTGTCAAAATACTCAAGAACATGTGAAGCATAAATTTCACTCACGATATCGTCATCGATTGTATTAAGTTTGTCGATTGAAGTCCTAATATCTATATGCTCATAATCAGCAATGTCTATATGTACATAGCCTTCCAAATACCTACTGCCAGAACCAAGGTGGAGTTTCATATTAAAAACCTCAGTCTTAACATGCCCCTCAAGATTTTTAAACCATCAAAAAAGGCATTTACTTTTGTAACGCCTGCAAATCTTTCTCTCTCTATGCTTAAAATCTCTGTATATCTCAATTTATTTGAGTGAACAACAGCTGGTAACTCTAAACAAAGTGTGAAATCTGAAGACCTTAAATCAATTTTTTCAAGAATTTCTCTTCGAAATAATGGGTAAAAAAATAAAGCATCTGAAATTTTACATTTAAATAAAAGCCGAACAAGAAATGTAAATAATTTATTACCAATTCCTCTTATGAAAGTATCATCTGGACTTTTTGCGCCACCCTTGTATCTAGATGAAAAAACAGCATCATTATCTTTAATCAAAGACTTCATTTCTAAAATAGCAGTAGGATTGTATGATCCATCACCATCCATATATGTAATGTATTCCAATGATGAAGCTGAAATTCCTTGTAAAACTGCACTGCCCCATCCTTTTTTATCTTGTTGTATAAAAGTAGCACCATAATTTTGAGCAACAAGTTTCGTATTATCTGTTGAGTGACCATCTACAATGACTATCTCCCCAAAGTCATATTCTTTAATCTCATCAAGAACAAAAGGAAGAGATTCTTCTTCATTATAAGTAGCGATGATTAAAGAAGTATCTTTTAAAGATATAGTTAAATTACCCACCTAATAAAGATAGTCTTAATTTCCAAAAAAGTTATTAACTCCTTCAGAAACATATTCAATATCTTCCTGAGACAAGCCAGTAGATGAAGGGAGCCATAAAATATTATTTGAAATATCTTCTGAAAAAGCTAAATCTGTTTTATCTGTTTTTTGCAAATATGATTGACTACTAAGAGATGGATATGAAAATCTTGTTTCAATATTTTTTTGTTTCAGGTATAAATATAATTCCTCTCTTTGTTTTTCACTTTCACAAAACAGATCAATAAACCAGGGGGTTTCATATTCATAAAATGTTTTCAAAAATCTAGTACTTATAAAGCTTGAATAATGGCTGTATATTTCTTTTTTCAAATTTATGAATTTTTCAATTTTACTAAATTGAGATAAGCCTAATGAAGATTGCAAATCTGTAATTTTAAAATTAAGTCCAAAACCTTTGTGAACGTCACTTTTATCTTTTTCTCTATTAAATGTTTTAATATCAATTAAATTTTGATATACATCATCATCATCTAATAAGACCATTCCGCCTTGCCCCATTGTGATTATTTTATGTGGTGTGAAGGAAAAGATACTGACATTTCCTAATGATCCACATTTTTGCTTTAAATATGAAGAGCCTAATGCATGAGCAGAGTCTTCAATCAAAATAATGTCTCTATCTTTACAATATTGTTCAATCTCTAGTCCTGAACCAACTCTTCCATTTAGTGGGACAAAAATAGCCGCATCAATATGGGATATTTTTTTTAAGGATTCAACTGACATACATAATGAATTATCAATGTCAACAATTACCGGTTCTGCGCCAGCCCAGATTATGGCATTAATAGTTGCGATCATAGTTATATTTGGCACAGCCACTTTATGTCCTTTTTTTATTCCGGAAGCAACAAGTGCTAAGTAAATTGCAATTGTTCCATTAGGAACTGCTACTGCATATGTTCTGTTGACAAAAGCTGCTACTTTGTCCTCAAGCTCTTTTGTTAATTTATGTTCAGTAATCCATGAACCAGATTGCATGTATTGTGAAACACTCTCAATATCTTCATTTGAAATATTTGGCTCTACCTGATTAATCATTTCTAATATTCACTCTTGTTCTGTCTTTGTCAGGTCCAAAATACGGTCCATTTTTGATTTCAAGAATCTTACTATCTTTCATAATTTCATATTCATGTATTCCTTGATATTGAATAATTAATTGATTTTGATTAATCTCTTCAGTAGCAATAAAATTTCCATCTTTTGTGTACAAGTTGCAAATAATACTTCCTTCTAGTACTAAAACTACCTCTTGGGTAATAAATGACTTTCGCTCAAATGTATTATGATAATGGGCGTCTAGTATTTTACCTTTTTCATATTTCCAAGTACCTACCTGTATAAATGATTCATCACTAGTAAGAAAATCTAGACCTTCACTTATGTTGTTTAAATCAAATATACTTGAATAAAGTTCGTCATTATAAATTATATTTTTTATATTTTTATTGTTCATATTTATCAATATACCAATTCACTGTAGTTTGAATTCCATCAATCAAGCTAGTTTCAGGTTTCCAATTTAATTTCTCTTCTCCACGAGTTCCATCAACTTTTTTTTCAAGTACTCCATCTGGTTTTGAAGTATCTAATACAAATTTGCCATCCCAGCCAATTTTATCTTTTATTATTTCTGCTAATTCTAAAATTGAAATTCCTTTTTCAACACCAACATTAAAAAAATGATGCCCAGATTCTAGATTAATAGATTTAATTAGAGCTTTAGCCCCATCATCAACATATAGCCACTCTCTAATAGGTTTACCGGTGCCCCAAAGTTCAACTTCCTTATTATTATTTATTTTTGCATCATGTACTTTCTTGATAATTGCTCCCAATGCGTGTGATCTTTCAATATCAAAATGATCATTTGGACCATACATATTTGAAACTACAACATTAACTGATGAAAAGTTATTTTCTTGGTAAAAACTTTTTCCTAATTGTACATATAGTCTTTTTGCAATTCCATAATTGTAAACTGAATCGTCTGGGGGACCATCAAAAAAATTTTCTTCTTTGTATGTAGTTAAATTTCTTGGATATGCACAATTTGAAATTGGATTTATTAACTT
>Ga0075480_10002349_pt1 | contig 12154 bp, 6 predicted proteins | sample DEB08_DNA_7_FD_81590 | JGI IMG/M metagenome (GOLD analysis project Ga0075480, IMG submission 81590) | Aqueous microbial communities from the Delaware River and Bay under freshwater to marine salinity gradient to study organic matter... | ecosystem: Environmental > Aquatic > Marine > Coastal ... | reverse complement strand
CTGCTGAGTTATTAGCAAAGCTTCTAACTGCGTAATCCATGTAGTTGATGAGTTTTACCATGGAAATTTTTGATTGTACTAATTGATGAGCATCATTTCTAAATCCTGACTCTCCTTGCACATCCTCAGGTACAGTTAGTTCAATATGACTCTTCACCATGCTTGGATACTCCGTACTCCAAACGTATGGGTATTTAAGTTTTATATGAAGAAGATCTTCAAGGGTGTTTTCTATTTCATATCTTGTAAGTCGACGGAGAATTGACTGACCTATATGCTCTTTTCCCTTACGAAGAATAAACTTGTCTTCGAAATAAGTCGCTACTACAGATTTATCAGCTGCAGTCAAAGGTTTTTTCTTTTTCGGAGGCATGTCTCCCGACATAATAGCTCGTTCTATTTTAATCCAGCTTTTTTCTGATTTATCAAAACTAAGTTTACCACTTATTACCGGATCTACATTAAAATTACCTTTAGTAGTATCTGAGTCATGACAATCCGTACAACGAGACTCAAGAAGAGCTTTAACTTTATCAAAGGAGACTTTTTCTGCCGAAATAGGCAAAATACACATATGTGAAATAACAAACATAAAAATAAACAAACAACGCATCACTGAATCCAAAGCTTTTATAAGATTTCTTTAACAAACACAACTTTTCAGCTATTCTGACAAACTTTTGAAAAATTTCTTTTAATTCTTTGGTCGAATTTTTTCATGAGACCTAACATACGCTCATAAGTACCTAAATTACCAATTTATTGATATCTACGTTCAAATGAGAAGGTCTTTAGATAAACTTCAGTTTCGGAGAGAAGCCTTTGACCTTTTAAAGATGAGCAATTTTTTATATACTTTCTTTGTTAAAAGGTGAATAAATGAACAAAGAAACTAAAACAAAGTCATCGACTGGAAATACCTATAAAGAGCTTTTTACCGTTGGTTTTATTGTTCCTGACATCATGAACCCTTTTTACGCTTCATTGACCAATGAACTCGAACTTCTTTGCCATACCTTTGGAATGCAACTACAGATTGGCTACTCCAGAGACAATATAGAAAAAGAAGAGGAAATAATAGACAATTTCCTCAAAAGCGGCGTCAACGCCCTCATTATATCCAGTTCTGCAAAAGAAGAACTACCCTATCCTTTTGAGGTACCAATTGTTTACATTGACCGTCAATTGGATGATCATAAACATCATTTCGTCTCCACAAGTCATTCTGAAGGAGCCCTAACTCTTTTGAGGGAGCTAAGCCGAGGATATGAAGGTGATATTGCATTTGTAGGAGCCTGCAAAGAACTAGACTCGAGTATCCAAAGGCTTGATGCTTTTAAAGAGATTCTCAAACAAGGCAAAAAAGATTTTCGTGAGGATATAACTTACCACGGGCTTGCCCACAGTACTGAAACCGGTAAAGCAGCGTATCACTTTTTTAAAGATGCTCTAGTAGAAAATATTGACCTCCCAGATGAAGACGAGGAAATAGAAGCCTTCAAACTCAAAGAAAAGTTAAGATTCTTTTTTACTTCTTATCCCCTCTTAGAAGGCTTTGTAACAGAAATGCAGAAATATGGAGATTCATTTGTACAATTTCCATTAGCATCATTTGACTGTCCCCATAGTTTTGAGCTTTTCCCTTACCCTCTGATTTGCTTAAGACAAGATATCGAAAAAATAGCAACAGAGATTTTAGTCAGCCTCAAATCGAAAAACGATTCAAATACCCACTATGTCATGCCTAAACTTTTGGTTAAATAGCACTTTTGAACCTTCTTTTGAATTAATTGATCATCTTTCCTCCAAATCTAATGAAAAAAGTCATCAATTGTTGTAACATCGAATCCAATACAATGCTTTACATTTAGTACTTTTCTTAAATCTAAAACTTAGGATTAATCATGAAATTCCAAATATATATTCTAACTGCTCTTCTCTTTCTCAGTGCGTGTAAAAGTTCAAGCCCTCAAATAAAGGTCACCCATGGACCAATAATTGGCAATTTGACTTCCAACAGCATTCGGGTTTGGGCTAGAACTAATGAACCCGGAGAATTTCATGTTCGCTATGGAAAAGATCCTAAAAACCTAATAATGAAATCATCTTCAGTAATGACAAAACTTGAGAAAGACAACGCTGGCTTTGTAACATTAAAAAACTTAATCCCTGGACAAAAATATTATTTTTCTGTTTATCCTGAAAACACAAACACTTCGGGTTCATTTACCACTCTTAGAGATCCCCAAAAGCTAATATCAAAGCTGAATCCCAAAGGCTTATTCAACTTTAGCTTTGAGTTTGCCTGTGGAAATAACCAGCACCCAAATAATGGGCTTGGCCCAACAATGCCGGTTTACAATACTCTAAATACCCACTTTCGAGATAAACTTGATTTCGTAATTCACAATGGAGACTTCATCTACGAAGAAAAGAGAGAAACTTCTCCTGAGGAATGGCAAGCAAATACTGGTGCCAAAGAAATTCCAAAGATTCTAAAAACTACACCACACTTAACTGGAGTTTGGGAGAACTATAAACTTTACATGAACCGAGCTCCAAATATGATGGAATGGCACAGAAATATTCCCGGCTTTTTCACATTTGATGATCATGAATTGGTCAACGACATCATTGGTGCAGGAACAGAAGGTTATAGAAGTCGTAGAGCTGTTTTCAGAGATATAGGAGTTCAAGGATGGTATGACTACCTAGGGTGGGCAAACCCACAGGAAACCAAACAAGGAATCTTTTTTGGGACTGCTCAATTTAAAGAAAATTCCGATATACTTTTTGATCCAGTCGCAGACTTTACAAAAGTCGATTTAAATGAAGCCTCAAACCTTCATGTTCACTGGGGTGATAAAGATGCAGGTAATATGGATGGCTACAATGGCGACTTCAAAGGAGGAGATCCCAATGCAAGAGTTTATGGCATTGTTAAAATCATCGACAAAAACCGAATTCAATTAAGTCACGCAGCAAAGAAAACTGGATCTGCTGGCTACTCCATTGGTCGTTATTCTTACAGTACATTCAAGATTGCCAACTGCCGTATTATTTTACTCGATACCAAATCTCACCGCGATGTTCACGATATTAAAAATCCAGGCAAAAAAGGCATTTCAATGTTGGGTAAAAAGCAGCGTGAATGGCTAATGGACTTAATGAGTAAAAAGGATGCCGATTTCTATTTTGTCGTATCTTCTGTTAACTTTATGGTTCCACATGTCGGTGGTGGTGGTGGTAAGAATCACTTTGCTGCAACGAAAGATGATGCTTGGACTGTATTCTTCGATGAAAGAGAAAAGCTAATCAACTTTTGGGATAAGTTAGGCAAAAAAGTTTTTGTCTTAACTGGTGACTTACACAACTCATTTGCATGTAAAATAACCAACAATGTTTGGGAATTTGCCTCAGGCCCGCATAATTCTGTAAATCACAGGCCACAAGACGAAGGTGATAGACCGGTTAATGGCAACTTCAAATATGGACCTAGAGCCGTTGATATTCGTTGGTCAACTACTGCCATGGGAGATATTCCCAGGTCGGCTCGTATGTTTCCTCACTTCTGTGTTGTACAAGTAAATAATGTTTTCAATAATCCAAAAGAACTCGGAGGAGAAAGGCTCGTTGCCTTTCCTAAGCCACATGTCGTCTTTCAATTCTACGATGCCCAAACAGGAAAATTAAAGTATGCTGAGTCTGTTCATGCGGATGATTAGTATAGTTCGATTTAATGCCGCACTGGAGAGCGGCGCTCCTAAGTAATTTCTCCTGGGAACGCTGAGCCCCAGCTCGGCAATCGGAGATATGCTTGACCGAAGAAAATATATGTCGTACTTTCAGCACTTAAATACTTATTGTAAACTTACCCAGGGCTGCGCTGCGCTTACCACTGGGCTCTATATCTTTTGGGCCTTCAGCCCATAGCTCGGAGCCCCGCATTCCAATGCGGGTGTAATATAACGAACTCTTTTCTCTGTAGGAGAAATTCAGTTGAGCCCAGTATTCTCTTCCTGGGAGCCCCGCATTCCAATGCGGGTGTAATCCTTATCCTGGGAACGTTGAGCCCCAGCTCGGCAATCGGGGATGAGCTTGGCCGAAGAAAATATATGTCTATCTTTTGAGTCTTCAGCCCACTATTCTCTTGCTGGGAGCCCCGCACTCCGATGCGGGAATAATCTTACAATTATCATTATGAACTCTAAATAAAATGTTTATTTATCTCTTGCTCATCTTATCTAATGAAATTATCTTTGGTGAATGTGTTTTCAAAACTGGGTCCAATAATGAAAGTTCTTACGCTAATCACTTTTCTCTTATCTCTTAACCTTTATTCCATCGAATGGGTAGCTAATGAGGTTTACAAAGGCAAACCAAGTACAACTGCTATTGCAATTGACTTCGACAAAGACGGCAAGTGTGAAATAGTTTACTACTCTGCTCAGAAGCTTTACTTAGTCTCAAACGATGGAAAGCAAAGAAGAACCATTGCTGAAAAAGTAAAATTCATCCATTCAGCTGCAGGTGACATGGATGGAGATGGGGATATTGATTACGTAGGTGGATTAATAGGCGTAGGCTGGCTGGAATGCCCAAAAGACATTTGGAAGGATGAATGGAAACTCCATTGGGTCAGTCAAGAACTAAATGGAACTCATGCAGTTGAAACAATTGATATGGATAATGACGGCAAAATGGATGTCGTTGCCAACAGTTTTAACCCTCTAGGAAAATACCCTCATTCGATTTGCTGGTTCAAAAACCTTGGAGATGGCAAATGGGAAACTTACCCGATTGCCAATAAAGATGCTATTGGAGGCTCACACTATTTCAAGATCTTTGATCTAGATGGTAAGAAAGCCATGTGTGCTGGTGCTAAAGGCGGAAAGTTTCCTAATGGTAATTACTATGCACTCTACAAAGCCGAAGATTCTATTTACAAGCCCTGGAAAAAGTCTCTTCTCTTAAGCAATCAAGAAGGCGCCACTAATATCTTCCCTGCTGATTATGATAAAGATGGGAAAATCGACTATGCAGTAGCCAATGGTCATGGAATTGGTGTGAAATTAATATCAGGAAAGGACAAATCGGTTTCGGTTATTGATCCAAAAATGGAATGCCCTCATTGTCTAGATGCGGGTGATTTAGACGGGGATGGTGATATCGATCTCGTAACGTGCGGATACCAGTCAAAAGAAGTAGCCTGGTATGAAAATATTGGTTCAGGAAAATTTAAAAAACACTCAATCAAAACAGATCAAGCAGCCTACGATATTCGCCTGATTGATATAGACGGTGATGGCTTAAAAGACATACTTGTTGCCGGCCAAAGAAGCAACAATGTCATTTGGTTTAAGCAGAAAAAGTAAAATCAATTTCATATAATTAATAGATTAGTTTGGCAACTACATCCAATTCTGAGGTCAAGAAGAGTACTTACTTGAACAAAGTTTATCAAGGATTATTTCGATGCGAGTTTTTTTATTAGTTTTACTATTCTGTAATTCATATTCCCACGCGGAATCCAATGGGAATAAACCCAACATTATCTACCTAATGGCCGATGATCAAAGTACCTACACCATGGGCTGTTACGGTAATAAAGACGTTAAGACTCCTCACATGGATCAGCTTGCCAAAGAAGGAATAGTTTTCGATAACCATTACGTTTCTACTGCTATCTGTATGGCCTCTCGTGCAACTGTCATGACAGGTATGTATGAATACAAGACTGGCTGTAATTTTAGTCATGGAGAAATGATGACTTCCACTTGGGCCAAGTCATACCCTATTCTTTTGCGTAAAGCAGGTTACATGACCGCCTTTGCTGGTAAATTTGGTTTTGAATTACGAGAAAATCCAGAGGGCCCAAAGTTAGAACTCCCAGCGAAAGACTTTGATAAATGGGGCGGAGGACCAGGACAAACTCAGTATTCAACTGCCAAGAATAAATCCATGGCTTCATACGCCAAAGAATATCCACATTCAACCCTATCTTATGGAGCTTTCGGAAGCGACTTTATTAAGGAAGCTACACAAGCGAAGAAACCATTCTGTTTATCAATCAGTTTCAAAGCCCCACACAAACCAGCAACTCCGGATCCAAAATTTGAGCATATTTATGCGGGTAAGAAATTTACCAAACCAGCTAATTACGGTCGTGAATTTGGAGAGCATTTTTCAAAGCAGAGTAAGCAAGATAGACAATATGAGCGATTTCATTCATGGAATTACTCAGATAAATACGATGAAGTTATGGCTACTTACAATCAACAAATCTATGCAATAGATGTAGCTCTTGGAATGATTCGTAAAGCTCTTGAAGAAAACGAAGTCGCTAAAAATACCGTCATTATCTACACTTCTGATAACGGCTTTTTCTGTGGTTCTCATGGCTACGGATCCAAAGTTCTTCCATATGAAGAGTCTTCACGTGTTCCACTTATTATTTTCGACCCACGCCATGACAACTCTGGTAAGCAAATTCGTTCTCAAGCACTTACCTGTAACATTGATTTTATGCCAACTATCCTTAAGCTCGCCGGACTTGAAGTTCCTAGTAATGTGGATGGCAAAAACCTAATGAATTTGTACGACAAACCTGACTCTTCAAACCATGAGAGTATTGCCTTGATCAATGTTTGGGGAAAGACCCCTACTCATGCTCTAGGTGTAGTTACTAAGGACATGAAGTATATCAACTGGAGTTATGCTGACGAAGGCTTTGAAGTTACTGAGGAATTATATCACCTAAGCAAAGATCGCCTAGAACTCAAAAATCAAGCAAATAATCCTGAATATAGCTCGGCTCTAGAAAAGATGAGAAAGGTCTATGACTCACATTTAGCCCATTGGAAAAAAGAAGCCGTTTCTTACAACAAATATACTAAATACGGCACTCTTTTTGACCGCAGTATCTCTTGGGCAGACAAAGCTCCTTTAATGAAAGAAAGTGCCAGCAAGAGCAAAAAGAAGAAAACAAAGAAAAAGAACTGACGTTTGGCACTGAAACTTCCCTTTTGCTTGTTACAAATAAACCATGCTGAAATTAGTTTACTCAAAATCTCAAGGTCAAAGCAAAAAATTTAAAAAAACTGTATAGAAAATAAACCTTGTAGGGATTCTTGGAGAAAAAGATCTAAGAATTGAGGCTCTATGAGGTTTAAAATTTCAATCATTTTATTCTGTTTATCATTTCCTGCATGGGCAAAAACACTACCTGTTACAAAGCTTGATCATGGCCTAATCACACCTTTTATCGAAAAGCACTGCGTTAAATGTCATGGTCCTAAAAAACAAAAAGCTAAAATACGATTGGATGAACTTTCCCTCGATATCAGTAATAATAGCCAAGCCCAGCTTTGGCAGGATGTTCTGGATACTCTAAATGCAGGAGACATGCCACCGGAAGATGAAGCTCAACCAAGTCACGAAGAGTTAACGGTCACACTTAGAGAGCTAACTGAAGGTCTTAAAAAAGCTAAAAATATGCTTACCGATCAAGGCCAGGCAGTAACTATGCGTCGCCTAAACCGCCGCGAATATGCCAACTCTATCAAACACATGTTTGGTTTTACTCTGAACCACAATGAACTTCCTGCAGATGATCCCGGAGAACACTTCGACACTATTGGTTCAGACCAGTATTTTTCAGCTTACCTTTTCGACAAGTACTTAGAGCTGGGACGCAAAATAGCCAAAGGTGCTCTACACTGGAACCAAAAGCCTCAGGCAAAAATAAGTATTAAAACAACTGACCCGGAAAAGATCCGCATACCAAGAATTCGTGAAAATGTAAAGAAGAGAAAAGCCAGATATGAAGAGATAATTCTTGGCCTTGAAGCGGGAAAAACATGGAAAGATCTGGGCTTCAATGATGCCAGAGAATTCTACTACTATATGAAGTTCGATGCTGAAAGAACTGGTCGCCCAGATCGTTATTTAAAGAGAGAGCACCTCAATAAAGGCATTTACTTCACTGGGCAATGGGGCATTATTTTTATAGGGGCTAATCATGTGATTGATCCTCGTGCGAGTTATAAAATTCGAATTCTTGCCGGCATTAATAAAAACCCTCCGGAGCGTCGTAAATTTTTACAGGTTCTTGCCGATGGAGAAACAATTGCTCAACCAAAAGTTCATGGTACAAACCATAAACCAGAATGGATTGAGTTTGAACACACACCTAAAATGGCAAAGAATTTATCCCTCCACATTTCTGAAAGACGTCATAAAGAAACAATTATTCGTTTTGATCATTACAAACAAATCACTGATCGTTACGGCGATGAAGCTTCAATCTTTTTAGATAAGGTTGAGATTAAAGGTCCTTATTACCCGGAACGCAGTTTCTTTGAAAAATTGCTCATCGACAAAAATGGCAAGGCTGTAAAAATCACTACGGAATATAGTAGGGAAATTATAAATAAGTTTGCCTTTGAGCTCTTCCGGCATAAACAGCCTGACTCAGATTATATGAAAGGAGTTCACGATATCTTTAATGCTAAATTAGAAAGCACAAAAATTGTTCAAAAAGCATTAATAGAAGCTATTGCAGTTATGCTTTCATCTCCGAGCTTCCTTTACATTAATGAAGAAAATAAGAAAGGCTCAAGCAAAACACTTCTGACCGATAGAGAATTAGCTATTCGGCTGGCAATGTTATTGTGGAGCTCTCCACCAGATGCTCAATTATTTGCCATAGCAGAAAAAGGTACCCTTAGGAAAGCTGAAGTTCTTTCATCTCAAATTGATCGTATGCTTGATGACCCTCGCAGTAAAAGTTTCAGCCATTCTTTCATGAGCCAGTGGATGGATTTGAAACGATTCGATCTAATAGCAATCAATAATAAAAAGTTTCCATTGTTTGATAAATCACTTCGAGCTGCTGTAAAACAAGAACCATTGGAATTCTTCCACACCCTTGTTAAGGAAAAACTCACTCTTACAAATTTACTGGATTCTAACTTTGTTGTTATAAATGACGGGCTGGCTAACCACTATGGATTGAAGAATATCAACCAACCTGGGTTCCATAAAGTTATGTTATCAAAAGATAGTCCTCGAGGTGGTTTGGCTAGCACTGCAGCCTTTTTAACTATGGGGTCAACAGGAGAACACTCATCTCCTATTATCCGTGGAGCATTAATTCTTGAAAAACTCCTTCATGATCCATCTCCTGCACCGCCACCAAATGTACCTCAACTGAGTGAAGCATCAAAGAAGCCTGTTAGTATAAGTGAAGCCATTAATTTACACCAAAACAAAGCTCAGTGTGCTTCCTGTCATTCCAAGATGGACCCAATTGGTTTTGGTCTTGAAAACTTCAATGCTATCGGACAATGGCGTGAAAATGAACATGTGGGCAGAAAAGCCTTTCGTGTAAATACAAAAGGTAGCTTTCCTGGGAAAAAAAAGTTTGACAATCTTCAAGGTTTCAAAAACCACCTTCTCTCTTATAAGGATAAATTAACTCAGTCTTTAGTTGAAGGTATAATGGCTTATGGGATTGGCCGCAAAATACAGTTTTCTGATCAGGATGAAATAGCCAATATCACGGAACAAGTTCGCAAAAACAATTACCAGGCAAGAAGTCTCATCCACGCTCTGGTTAATAGTAAATCATTTCAGCACAAGTAGGAGTTTACATGTCAGTTTTTCAAACATCACGAAGATCTTTTTTAAAGGCAGGTAGTACCCTCTTAGCTCTTCCATTATTAGAATCATTTGCTTCTCCAAAAGAAGAACTCAAAGCATCCAAAAGAATGATTTTCTGTGGTCTGGGCTATGGGTTTAGAGAAGATTCTTTCTTTCCTACGGAAAATGGTACATTCAAGAAAATGACAGAAGGAATGAAGCCCCTCGAACGTCACAAAGACAAAATTACCATGATCAAAAACCTGACAAATCATGGAAATACTAACCCTCATTATGGTAGCACTTCATTCCTGACTGGAGCCAATGTTCATGGTACAGCCGGAAAAAGTTTTCATAATTCCATTTCATGTGATGTTCTTGCTGGTCAGTACCTTGGCAAAGATATGCGTTACTCAATGCTGCCACTAGTGACTCACTCAACAGATAAAAATGGCCACGGCCCTGGCCTTTCTATGTCATGGACGCAAGCGGGAAAACCCGTTTCCGGTATTCCTGGGCCAGCTGAACTTTACTCTTTACTCTTTGGTCAAATCAAAGAAACACCTGAACAAAGGCAAAAGCGCCTTCTACAAAAGCGTAGTATTCTCGATGTTGTTATGAAGGACGCTAAATCTATCAATGATAAAGTCAGTAAGATAGATAAGGAAAAGCTCGAAGAGTTTTATCAATCAATTCGCGAAATAGAAGGTGGACTTCAAAAAGAAGAACTATGGGCAAATCGCCCAAAACCAAATGTTAAGCTGAAAGCACCCAAAGGAAGTGTCAATGGCGCAGAAGAGATCAAACTAACTTACCAGCTAATCTGTTTAGCTCTTCAAACCAATCAAACACCGGTCATTTCTTATCGTCAACCACTTACGCAAGTATTGACCAGTTGGGGCATCAATTTTACTCCTCACGCCTTAAGTCACTACGCTGGTTCTCAACCAAGAACAGAGGCAGCTAATAAATGTGACAAGAAAAGGTGTGAAGAGCTTGCTTACTTTATTGACCTTCTGAAGAATACTAAAGATGTCGAAGGGACTTCACTGTATGACCATACTATTCTAAGTTGGGGAACTAACATTCGTACAAGTCACATGATTAAAGATGTTCCACTTATTATTAGCGGAGGAGGTGCCAAGAATATTAAACATGGCCGTCATATAGTTCTCGAAAAAGAGGACACACCACTTGGCAATCTCTGGTTAACACTTCTTCGAGAAGTTGGTGTTCCTGCAGAGTCATTTGGCAATAGTTCTGGAATTCTTCCGGAACTTATAAGTTAAGGAATTTCATACTCATCATAAACACACAAACACACTGAACCCCGGCCATTAATTTTGTCGGGGTTTTTCTATTCTTTTACAGTAATCAGAGACTCGATTTTTTTGAGAAGTTCAGGGTGAATCTTCTTTTTTGTTAACATAACCATCTCCGTTACCTCTGGGCCAATCACTTGATTATCTGGAGAATTTAAGTCTAAACCGCGTATATCCAGAATCTTGAGCTTCAGTCCCTTTAAATCATTTGTTTGAAACCAATCCACACCTCTGATATCCAGACTCTCTAAGCCTAAGGTTTTTAGTAGATTTACCCGTTCCTGAGAAACTGAAAGTTTCGATGAAAAGTTATTGCATTTACCCGCAATCTTTAAAGAATTGGCCTCTGCGTTGTACTCAAACAAATCTAACCCCCATTGAGGGTTTACATTTTTAAGAACGTATTTTATAACCTCTTTGTGTTCTAAAAGATTTTTCCGCTTTTGATAATCGTATAGCCCCATCAGTATAACCTGATCTCTAAAACGTCCTTCTAGAGGTATAATTGCCTTACCAATGACCTCTGGTGAGAAAGTCCCATCTTCTCTTAGCTGTTCCCCTTTCACTGCTTCCAAAGCTTTATATAAGTATTTATGTCCATGATGTTCGGCAGAACTGCCCTTTTTTAAAGCTTCATATGCGAGATCAAATTCCTGACGGATAAAATGGAGACGGCATTTAAAATTATAATAACCTATATCTTTATTGACGGCCCCAATTCGCTCAAGAGTTTCTAAAACCTTATCAATTTCTTTTTTAGGATTACTTAATACTTTTTCATAAAATTCTTTACGTAATCGGTTAATAATTCCACTGTTACCCATAAGACTGAGGTCTGTTATTTCTTTTTCTTTGATGTATCGTTTAAAGTGTGCCTCAGCCTCCAAACGAGCCTTTTCTGCAGCCTCTTGATTAGCTTCAGCAGTCTTTCTAGCTAGTGACTCACTTTCTCTGGAATCATTTAGATAATTAATGAAAATAGCCGTAGAAACTACCAAAATAAAAGATGAAAGCATTGCGACCAAACAAAGCATTCTGTTACGTTGATAAAATAAAGAAAGCTCTTTCAAAATACCCGCATTCTCAGCCTCTGTCGAATAACCATCCAGGTATTTATTGATGTCATTGCTTAATTCCACTGACGAGTGATATCTTTTCACTGGATTAATATCCATTGCTTTCAATACTAT
>Ga0075480_10002346_pt1 | contig 12160 bp, 9 predicted proteins | sample DEB08_DNA_7_FD_81590 | JGI IMG/M metagenome (GOLD analysis project Ga0075480, IMG submission 81590) | Aqueous microbial communities from the Delaware River and Bay under freshwater to marine salinity gradient to study organic matter... | ecosystem: Environmental > Aquatic > Marine > Coastal ... | reverse complement strand
TTAAGAATGCAGATCCAGGTGCGGATCCGCACCAGTTCTTCGATCCACACCAGCATCCGGATGGTGACTGGGGTAGCAAGCACGGCATGCGGGATGCCTACGAAGACCCGGACCGCATCGCCGAACTGATCGACGCTGGTAAGGGAACCGTCGATCCCGAGGAGCGGCAAGCCATCTACTCGGAACTGCAGCAGTTGCTCTACGAAGATCCAATGTGGGTGTACGCGGCGCAAGAAGGTCTGGCGTTCCCGTATCGCACGTGGCTGGAGGACTTCACAGTGAACCCGCTGTGGCGAGGACCCCAGTACAAGTACTTCGGTAAGGAGTAAACAGCGGGAGATTAGGGGCGGGGTCCACCATTGGTGGACCCCGCCCCTGCATTCGCCCGCCGAGAGCAGTTGGAGTGGATACAATCGATTGCATGACACAGACGCTTGAGGCGGACATCGTCGTTGCTGGAGCTGGCCACAATGCCCTCATCGCGGCCGCCTATCTCGCGAAGGCCGGCAAGAGCGTCACCATCGTGGACGCGCGGCCAATTCCCGGTGGTGGCGTGGCTACCGAGGAGTACCTGCCTGGCTTTTTCATGGACTCCTGCTCGACCGGCCATACGATCATTCAGTCGAATCCGGTCATCAAGGACGACACCCTCGGTCTCGTCTCGAAGTTCGGACTCGAATACGTCGATCCCGACCCGGTCGCCCGGGTGGCTATGCCCGATGGCGAGCAGGTCGCGATGTACCTCGACCCAGAGCGCACGCACGCCGAATTCGCACGCTTTAGCCAGCGGGACGCCGATTACTATCTCGAATTCCTCGAGGACTGGGAACGCGCCAAGGTCGCCTTCGGGAAAGCGAACAACACACCCATCAGCTGGGGTCCGCCGCTGGATCAGCTCCTTGATGAACTGCCTAACGGAAGCGTGTGGCGTCGTCGTCGCGCACTGAGTGCGGTCGATGTGATCATGCACGAGTTCACCGAGGAACACATCCAGGCGTTCCTTCTGTGGGAGGCGTGCCAGACCTTCGGCTCGGTAGACCTTCCCGGTTCCGGAGTCCTGCCCTATTCGATCATGGGTGGGCGCCAGAAGCGGAGTTGGACGATTCCGCTCGGAGGTTCCGGCAAGCTCACCGATGCTCTCGTCGCGGTCATTGAAGAGAACGGTGGGACGATTCACTGCAACACGACCGTGAGTCGACTCCTCCTCGATGGTGATCGTTGTGTTGGGGTGGAGTCGACGGATGGTCGTCAGTTCCTGGGCAGGGACGCAGTTCTCTCGACAATTCACGTTAAGCATCTGATCGATATGGCACCGGCTGATGCCTGGGGTGAGGGCTTCACCTACGGTGTCGAGACTTACGACATCGGCATTCCACTGTTTGCGGCTTTCCTGGTCATGGACGAGGTCCCTACGTTCGCGGGAAAGAATCCGGAGGACACCGCCGTCAGCAGTGGTCTGGCTCTGTGGCCGCACGAGGTTGTCGAGCAGATTCGAGACATTCGCGACCGCAAGCCCGTCACTGGATCGGCCTGGACGTTGGTTGCGACTCCGAGCATTGTTGACCCATCGAGGGCCCCGGAGGGTAAGCAGACGGTCAAGATTTTGGTACCGGCCTCGCACGTTGCCCCGTACGGACGCGCGTCCTGGGATGACGCCAAGGAACAGCACGCGGATGCGATGGTGGAGTACGTCTCCACCGCGGTTCCCAACATCACTCCCAGCAACATCGAGGCCCGGATCGTGAAGAGCCCGCTGGACATCGAACGTTGGAATCCGCACATGATCAATGGGTGTGCGCACGGTGGTGACAAGGGCGTCCCTTTCAGCGGGCCACTGCGTCCAGCTCCGGGGTGGGCCGCCCACGCGATGCCGATCGAAGGTCTTTACCAAACCGGCGGAACCACGCACCCTGGTGGCTCCATCACCGGTTCGCCGGGACGCAATGCCGCGATGGTGATGATGAAGGACCTTGGCCTGGAGTTTCCCGGCTAATCACCCATGGCGGTGACGATCGCATCGCTGGTGATGGGAAGGTCACGCACGCGAATGCCGAGGGCGCTTGCGATGGCGTTGCCGATGGCGGCGGCCGTCGGACCCATCGATGCCTCGCCCGCACCGAGCCACTTCTCGTCCGGGCGATCGATGGTCGTCGTGTAGACGGGAGGAACCTCGGAGAACGTCAGGATGGGGTAGTCCTCCCAGGTGTTGCTGGTGACCACGCCGTTGCTGAACCGCACGCGTTCTTTCAGGGTCCAGGACAGGGACTGAAGGGCTCCGCCCTCAATCTGGTTTTCGACGCCGTCGGGGTTGATGACGCGTCCGCAGTCCACCGCAATCCACAGACCGGTGACCCGCACTTCTTCGATCGCCTCAACCTCGGCGACGACCGCACACCACGCGCCGAGCCCCTTATAGCGGGCGTACCCGATCCCGCGCCCACGGTCCTCGGCAACAGGTGTTCCCCATCCGGATTGTGCGGCGACCGTTTCGATGACCGCCCGCGCGCGGTGGTCGCTCAGGTGATGGAGCCGGTACTCGACCGGATCGATCCCGTGCTTTGCAGCGAGGTCGTCGAGGTGGGATTCGATTGCGAATACGTTCATGTGGGCACCGAGCGATCGCATGGCCGAGGCCCGCATGGGCATCTCGAGCGCCCTATGCGCGACGGCCCGAACGGAAGGTATGTCGTAGCCGGGTATCGAATTGCGTCCTGTTCCAGCGCCAGCTGCCAGAGGTGGATCACCCGACGGGGGTATGGCCGGCCTATCCGCGAGGTGTGAGTAGCCGAGCAACGACGGAGTTGGCAGCGTGCTCGGTCGAGACGAGTGGCCGTTGCCGAATCCGTCCCAGGACCATGTGGTGATCTGGCCTGTGTCATCAGTAGTCGCAGAAATGGACACGACCATCGCCGGGCCGAAAGGACCCCAGCTGAGTTCGTCTTCCCGCGTCCATGTGACATGCACGGGGCGGTTCGGCACGCGGAGCGAAAGGTAGGCCGCGTCAAAAGCTGCATCTTCCGCTGGATTGTGGCCGTAGCACCCGGCACCCTGGAAGTGACGGACGCGGATGTTGTGCTCGTCGATATCCAGGGCTCGGGCGAGGTCCCGACGCAGTGGGTACACGCCCTGGGTGTGACTCCACACCTCCAGCACGGTGCCGTCAAAGTGGGCTATCGCGGTAGCAGGGCCGATTGAGGCGTGGGCAATGAAGGAACGCGAATAGCGGGCACTGTTCGCATCACCGTTGGGGTTGACGCTCTCGCCTTCTGCAAGGAGTGTGTCGTCGGTTTCGACGGTGGTGAGAAAACCAGAAACTTCATCGTCGGTTAGGTCAGACGGCTCACCACTCCACTGGGCACTGTCGGCGACGTCGATCGCGGTCTTGATTGCAACGATCTCGGTATCTGCGATAACCGCGAGAAACGCACCGTCAACAACGACGTCGACCACGCCGGCCCGCTGCAAGATCTCTTCACGATCGACGTCGACTCCGATCGCTCCGCGGAAGGCCGGTCGGATGACTCGGCCGTACGCCATGTTGGGCAATCGAACATCGGACAGGTAGCTCGGCTGGCCGGTGATCTTGGCTTCCAGGTCGATGCGCGCATAGGACGAGCCGATAGTCCCGCTGCTCGGCGGAAGGGGAATCTCCGGATCGACGGTGACGTCGGTGTCGACGTCGAGATCCCAGTAGGTGGTCGAACCTGAAGGTGAGTGAAAGGTTCCGTCCTCGAGGGTGACGTCCGTGGATCCGAGGTGTCGCTGAGCAGCAGCGAGGAATAGCTGTCGGGCGTTTGCGGCGGCGAGGAGTAAGGCGGTGCCGGAATGAGGCACGGACAAGGATCCTGCGGTGAAGTTCTCGTCCGGTCCCGTGGCGGTGTCGGGTGCCTGGATGTCGATACGCGCTACATCGACGCCCAGAGTGTCGGCGACCACCTGCACCATGACGGTGTCCACTCCTTGGCCAAGTTCGGACTTGCCCATGTGCGCGGTCACCCGTCCCGGAGTTGCGAAGTCCAGCCAGGTGGAGAGCAGGGGGTTTGCCGACAGGGATGGGCTCGACATGTCAGCCCTCCGACGCTTCCACGATGGCCCGCACGATCCGGTTGTGAGCACCGCATCGACACAGGTGCCCGTCCAGGCATTGGCGAACGTCGTCTTCGCCCATGGGGTTCCCAGCGGCGCGGGCTTGATCCACAGCGGCAGCACTTCGCATCACGATTCCGGAAAGGCAGTAGCCGCACTGCCCGGCCTGGTGCTTAATGAGGGCCTCCTGCACCGGGTGGGGTCCTTGCTCGGACAGTCCCTCGACGGTGGTGACGTTCTTGCCGTCGACGGACCAGAGCGGGGTGTCGCACGAGTGTGTCGGTACTCCGTCCACCCAGACCGTGCATGCTCCGCAGGAACCCGCGCCACAGCCGAACCGGGTTCCGGTCAAACCCCAGGCATCGCGCAACGCCCACAGGAGTGCAGTGGAGGGATCGGCATCGATCGAGCGCTGCTCGCCGTTCACCACCACCGTGAAGGTCTGCGACACGCCTACTCCCTGAGTACACAACAATCGATTGCACAAGACTACTGCGGTGGGCCATGATTGGCTGATTACGGGGCCGAACTAGGAGAGTCTTCATGCCACAGCGAATTTCGTACGTCCCCTTCGATCAGGTCGATGCCGACATGCAGGCCGAATTGATCAGGTGTGCTGAGCATGGGACTCCGCGTCCCGAATCATCGGCGGTACGAGCGCATTCGAATGATTCCTTCTGGTTCTTCGCCGACTCGTGGAAGAAGCTGTTCCATTCAGGGGTTGTCGACCATTCGGTCAAGGAACTGTGCCGCGTGTACATCTCCCGGACCGTCACCTGCGAATTCTGCGGGAACCAGCGCAGCGAGAAGGCGACGGCCGCAGGACTGCAAGAGATGCAGTACGACGATCTCCTCAACTTCGAGTCATCAGACGTTTACACCCCTGAACAGAAGGCGGCCCTTCGCTACGCGCAAGCCATCGCCTGGGGGCCTGCCAGCGTCGACGAAGACGTCATGTGGGAGGAACTCCACAGGTTCTTCTCCGAGGAGCAACTGGTGGAACTTGGCTGCGCGATCGGACTCACCTTCGGACAGCAGAGTTGGATCCGGCTGCTCGGCATCGACCACCACCAGTACCTGGCGGGAACGGCGGCCTCGATGGCCCCTGGCTTCGAAAGCGCGGACGCCCTGGCGGAGACGAAATCCAGCGAGGAGTACTGGGCTCGCTCCTAGGCCAGGATCTTTGCTGGCTGCTCGAGGAGTGCGATGAACTCGCGCATCCATTCGGCAGCGGTTGCGCCATCGATCGGTCGGTGATCGACGGACAGCGACACCTTCATCACCGACCCGACTTCGATCTGGTCGCTGGTCACCACGGGCTGCTTCTTGGCTGCTCCCACGGCCAGAATCGACGAATGCGGTGGATTGATGATCGCGTCGAAATCCTCGGTTCCGAACATGCCGAGGTTCGTGACCGATGTCGAGCCGCCCTCGAGTTCGTTCTGCTTCAGACCGCCTGACCGCGCTCGTGCCGCGAAGTCCTTCGTGGCCTCGGCAATCTGACGAATGGATAGGTCGTGGACTCCGCGCAGTACAGGCGTAACCAATCCCGTGTCGGTTGCGATCGCGACGGCTATGTCCACGCCAGAGAACTGACGGAGCGCATCCGCTGTCCAGATCACGTTCATCGCCGGCACTCGAGTGTGGGCGACCGCGACGGCCTTGAGCACGAGATCGTTGACCGAGACTCGTAGTTCCTCGCCCTCGTTGATTTCGGCACGCAGCGCCATCAGGCGGTCGACGCGTGCCGACCCGCGGAGATAGAAGTGCGGTGCCGTGGTCTTGCTCTCGACGAGCCGCGTCGCGATTGCCTTGCGGAGCCGAGAGTGCGGAGTATCGGTGAACTCGGCCGCCGCGCCCGCAGGTGCGGGGGCTCGGGGAGGCGCCGGCTGAGCTGGGGCAGCCGCTCCGGTGGCGATGGCAGCCTCGACGTCTCGCCGACGGATGCGTCCGCCGGGGCCCGTTCCGGTGATGCCCGCAAGCGCGATTCCAGCTTCCTTTGCCAGGCGACGCGCGATGGGGCTGGCGAAGAGGCGTCCGTGGGAAGCCGAAGCGTCATCAACCGCAGTGGATACGGGCTCGGGAGCGCGGGAGGGTTCTCCCTGCGGTGCTGCCGAGGTTGCCGCGGCGGGAGTGTCAGGCGCGCTCGTGCTTACCCCGAGGCTTGCCAGGGTTGCGTCAATGTCATCGACAGTTTCGCCGGGTCCGGCGATGAGGGCGATGGGATCACCGATCGCGACCTCTTGTCCATCCTTGGCAACGATGTGGACGAGGGTGCCGTCGGCTTCTGCCTCGACATCGACGACGGCCTTGTCGGTTTCGATGATGGCGATGACATCGCCGGATGAGAACGACGAGCCGACCTCGATTGGCCACTGCGATAGGACAGCGCTTGTCGCTCCTGCCGCTACCTCCGGCATCCGTAGCAACTCAGCCATGGGAGGCCTCCGCTTCCTTCAGATCCATCGCACGTAGGGCCGTTACCACCTCGGGGTCCTGTGCGATTGCTGCGCGCTCGAGCACCTTGCTGATGCTCGGTGACGCCTCGCCTCCGGTCACACGCTGAACGGGCTGGTCGAGCCAGTCGAAGTAGCGCCGTTGGATCTCGTCTGCGAGCCACCCTCCGTAGGACGTACCGCGAGCACCCTGTTCTGCGATTAGGACGTTGTTCGTCTTGCGGATGCTCTCTCCGATGGTGTCCCAGTCGATGCTCGCGCGGTCGAGCCACCGTAGATCGATGACATCTGCGTCCACACTTCCGGCTTCCGCCACGGCCTTAAGGACGTAATTGGTCATCGCCAAGTAGCTGATGATCGTGACGTCGTCTCCAGTACGGCGCAGGGCGGCTTTGCCGACGGGAAGGTAATAGTCGTAGTCGTCGACCGGCCCGATGCCCGTTGAGGTGTAGAGATCGACATGCTCGAGAACGACCACCGGGTCGTCGCAGGCGAGCGCCGTATTCATGAGTCCGACGTAGTCGTATGGGGTGGACGGGGCCACGATCCGCCAGCCGGGGTTGGTGGACAGCACTCCCGCCGGATCCATCGAATGTTGGGATCCGTAGCCGGTGCCTTGTGCAACCTTGCTGCGCAGTACCACGGGGACGGTGCCAGTGCCACCAAACATGTGGCGTGCCTTGCCGATCTGGTTGAACAATTGATCGGCGGCTACCCACATGAAGTCCGCATACATGAACTCGATGACGGGGCGGTAGCGACCGTCGAGAGCCATCCCGCCGGCGAGCCCGGTGAACGCGTTCTCACTGATGGGCGTGCCGAGAATTCGGTCGGGGAAGCGATCTTTCAGGCCGCGGGTGGCGCCGTTGGTGCCACCGTTGAGGCGATGGATGTCTTCGCCGAGAACGACGATCCGATCGTCTGTCTCCATCCTGCGATTCATGACGCCAGCGACGGCGTCGATGAACTTGACCTCGGCAAGTTCCGCAGTGCTCGCATCCTCGTCCTCGAAGCGGAGCCCCTCGAGCTCGCTGAGATCGCCACGGACGCCGACGTCGACGAATGCCGGGTCTGGCCATTCGCTGTGCTTGATGCGACGCTCGTCGGGCTTGCCTCCGGGAACCGGCTCGGTCAACTCACCGAGGATCTCGGCCATCAAGGCCTTTGCGCGCTTGGTGGTGTCGGCCACCTGCTCCTCGGTGAGGATCCCCCTGCGCACCAGGTGCGAGGAAACCTGATCGATCGGGTCGCGACTGCGCCAGTGCGCCTCTTCCTCCTTGGATCGGTAGCGGAAGGCGCTGCCGGGGAACGGGCCGTTTTGGTGGAAGAAGCGGTAGACGTCGGCCTCGATCAGTGCCGGGCCCTTCCCGCTGCGCATATGGGCGAGGGCATCTTGCATCGTCAAGTAGACGGCCAACGGATCCATGCCGTCGACCTTCCAGCTAGCCATCCCGAATCCCGGACCGCGTGCCGATAGGCGCGGCTCGCCGGTGACCTCGGACACGTGGGTTGAGACTGCGTAGAGATTGTTTTCGACGAAGAAGCACAGTGGCAAGTCCCAGGCCGCGGCCAGGTTGAACGTTTCGAGAGTCGACCCGATATTCGCGGCACCGTCACCGAAATAGGTAACGGCAACGTTGTCGGTTCCCGCCTGCCTGTGCGACCACGCAGAACCGGCCGCGAGCGGAACGCCACCGCCAACGATCGCGTTGGTCCCGATGGCGCCGGCTGCTTCCCATTGCAGATGCATCGAGCCGCCACGACCGTGGCTGAAACCGCGGTCCAGACCGCAGATCTCGGCCATCGTGGTCATGAGGACATCGCGAACGGCCGGGGGGAAATCCGCCCGTGGATCAATGCCTTCGGGAGCCACGTGCGAGAGAACCTTCGCGATGAACTGGTGGTGACCGCGGTGCGAACCATTGACGGTGTCGGCGCTGGTGAGAGGAAGCACCGACCCGACGGCGCCGCCCTCTTGTCCGATGCTGGAGTGCGCGGGACCGTGGATATTGCCCTCGGCCGCGAGTTCGAGTGCGGCTTCCTCGAAGGTCCGAATCAGCACTAGTTGGCTGAGCATCGAGGTAAGCAGTGATGGCTCCGCGGCATCCCAGTCGGCCTCGGTGGTGGAAATCTGGATCCAGGGGGCGTCCGGGGTCAGGTTTTCACGGTTGCTCATGGGGGGAGCGTTCCATGAATTGGATCCATTGACAACCCCAATTACCAATTTTATCCCCTATTTTTGGTATTTTGGATCCATAATGCGGCTAACGACGAAAGGACCCAGCTATGGCACTGCCCGGCGTGCGCCGCCTTGACCACATCGGTCTCACGGTTCCCAACCTCGATGAGGCCCACGCGTTTTTCGTGGATGTGATCGGTTGCGAGTACATGTACAAGTTGGGCCCGTACGTCCACGACGACTCCGATTGGATGCTCGAGCACCTGAACGTCCACCCCCGGACCTTGATGCGCGAGCTGCACTTCTTCCGGCTCGGCGGACAGGCTGTCTTCGAGGTGTTCGAATACCAGGCTCCGGACCAGCGGACCGAGGTTCCAAAGAACTCCGATATCGGTGGACACCATGTGGCCATCTACGTCGACGATCTCGACGAAGCGGTCGAGTATCTGAAGAGCAAAGGGGTTCGGGTCCTCGGTGACCCGACGGTGAGCAAGAATGCCAGTGAGGGTCAGCGGTGGGTTTACTTCCTTGCTCCGTGGGGGTTGCAGTTCGAATTGGTTTCGTACCCGAATGGCAAGGCCTTCGACCATCACCCGGAACGGTTCGCCTAACCCATGTCCGAGACACCCACGAGCAGCGCCGCTAGTTCTCGCATCGCGGCGGCTCTGCGCGCGGACATCCTGGACGGGACTATCCCGCCGGGTCAGCGCCTTCGTCAAGAAGACATCGCCGAACGACTCGGGGGCAGCCGACTACCGGTTCGTGAAGCCTTGCGGATGCTCGCCGCCGAAGGACTGGTCGAGACCGAGCCGAACAAGGGCGCTCGCGTTCCGGTCCTCGATCCGGGTGAGGTAGAGACCCTCTATCGAATGCGTGAGCGGCTTGAACCTCTCGCGCTCGTCGAGAGCATGGGGAAACTTGGTTCTGCAGAGATCGCCGAGATTGAGGCGATCCAGCAACGTATCGAGCAGGGTGTTGACGTCGCGGAATTTCTCATTCTCGATCGTGAATTCCACATGGCCACCTACACCGGATGCACCGACGAACACTTGATGTCCTCGGTGACCCGATTGTGGAATGCGACGCAGCATTACCGCCGGGCATTCATGAGCGTTTCGGGGCCGGGTCGAGCATGGATCGTCAACGCTGAACACCGACTTCTCATGGAAGCCATCGAGCGCCAAGATGCGGACGATGCCGAGTTGTACCTACTCGGTCACATCCGACGAACGCGCAAGGAACTGGCGCGTCATCCGGAGATCTTTAGTACGGGTTCGTGACGACCAACTCTTCAGCGGGGAAGAGGGTCAGTAACTCTGCACCATCTTCGGTGACGACGAGCTCTTCCTCGATGCGCGCGGCCGAGTGTCCGTCGCTGGCTGGCCAGTAGGTCTCGAGGGCGAACACCATTCCCGGCTTGATCTCAACGGGGTTTTCCAGCGAGTTCAGGCGGCTGATGACCGGACGCTCGTGCAGGCCGAGGCCAAGGCCATGTCCGAACTGAAGCCCGAAGGCCTCCATCTCCGAGGAGAAGCCAAACTCCTCGGCCTTGGGCCACAGGGCGGCAATCTGATCCGTGGTGACCCCCGGCTTAACCATCGCGATCGCCGAGTCGATGAGTTCGCGGGCCTTCTTGTAGGCGTCACGGTGTGCCTGAGTGGCACGACCCACAGCGAAGGTTCGGTAGTAGCAGGTTCGGTAGCCGTTGAACGCATGGATGATGTCGAAGTACGCCTGGTCGCCGGGCCGGATGAGTCGATCGGAGAAGACGTGGGGGTGAGGCGAGCAGCGCTCGCCGGCGATCGAGTTGATCGCCTCCACCTGCTCCGATCCCATCTCCAGCAGGCGGCCGGTGGCGAGGGCCACGATGTCGTTCTCCCGAACACCGGGCTTGAGAGCTTCGAAGATGTCCTGATAAACGCCATCCACCATCGCGGCGGCCTGGTTCAGTAGCAGGATCTCATCTTGGTTCTTGATCTCGCGGGCGTTGAGCATCACCTGCTGGCCGTCTTGGACGGTGATGCCGGCAGCCTCGAGTTCCCGCAGCATCGGCATCTCGATGACGTCCACCCCGAGCGGCATTCCTGCGACCCCCTCCTCCTTGAGTATCGCGGCGATCTCGCGTGCGGTTCCTGCCGGCAGCCCGGAGGTGGGGGCGATGGCGCCCTGGAGGCCGTTGTTGCCGCCGTTGGATTGCTCGGGCTTGAGCCACGGCGAGTACATGCGGTGGTTCTTGGCGGCTGAGCCAAAATCCCAGATCCACGGTTCACCGGTGCGGGTGAGCAGTGCCCACCGCTCGGTCTTGTTGTAGCCCCACGTGCCGATGTGGGTCGCAGTGAGGTAGCGGATGTTGGAGGACTCAAAAACCAGGAGGGCACCGAGTTCGCTCTCTTCCAGAGCCTTGCGAGCCCGGGAGATGCGATAGTTCCGCAGGCGATCGAAGTCGACACGCTCCTCCCAATCGACGCCGATGATGCCGGGTGCAGCGATGGACGTCTGGGCGAATTCACTAGCGGGCATGAGTGTCATGGGGCCGAGTTCTCGCAATCCTTTGTAGCGCTATCCCCGGAGGGAATGTGGGTCTTCTTCCCCGTGAGGCTACACCGAAAATCGACTCGGATGCAATCGATTGTCATGAGACGGACTTTCAGGGGTGAGCCTGGCGAGGAGGTCGCGGGTAGCGCTTGCCGCTTCCGGTTTCGCTCTCAGGCCTCCATCGTGCTGGACTTGATCACCCCGGTTCCCATCGCCCTGCCAAGATGAACCCATGGTGGCAACAACTCTCGATGGCAAGTCGACGGCGGCTGCCGTTAAGGACGACCTCGCGGCTCGCGTTGCGCGCTTGAAGGAGAAGGGCATTACGCCCGGGCTTGGGACAGTCCTCGTCGGAGACGATCCCGGCTCGCATGCCTACGTGGGGGGTAAGCACCGTGACTGCGCGGAGGTGGGCATCGCCTCGATCCGCGTGGACCTTCCCGAAGACACCACGCAGGAGCAGCTTGAAGCCGAGATCGTTCGGCTCAACGCGGATCCAGCTGCTACCGGCTACATCGTCCAGCTTCCGCTGCCCAAGCATCTAGACGCGAATCGCGTTCTCGAACTTATGGACCCGGCCAAGGACGCGGACGGTCTGCATCCGATGAATCTCGGTCGTCTCGTTCTCGGCATCGACGCACCATTGCCGTGCACACCGCGCGGAATCGTGGAACTGCTTCGCGCCTACGACGTTCCGATCGCCGGAGCGCACGCTGTTGTGATCGGTCGTGGTGTCACGGTCGGTCGGCCGTTGGGCCTTCTTCTCACCCGTCGGAGCGAGAACGCCACGGTCACGCTCTGCCATACGGGCACGGTGAACATCGACGCCGAGATCGCGCGGGCCGACATCGTTGTTGCTGCTGCGGGAGTCCCCGGCATGGTCACGGCGCGGGCCGTGAAGCCC
>Ga0075480_10002345_pt1 | contig 12162 bp, 8 predicted proteins | sample DEB08_DNA_7_FD_81590 | JGI IMG/M metagenome (GOLD analysis project Ga0075480, IMG submission 81590) | Aqueous microbial communities from the Delaware River and Bay under freshwater to marine salinity gradient to study organic matter... | ecosystem: Environmental > Aquatic > Marine > Coastal ... | reverse complement strand
TTTTCACGGCCCAACTAAAAGTACTACTGAAGGTGACAAACATTTTGATACCTGGTACCAAATGTCTTTTGTTGCTACATCCACAAACGGCCTTAACTTTAACTGTCCGGACTCAGCAAATGTTTCAGGAGGAGTAGGTGGAGGAGAAGAAGGGCATGGCGTAAAAAACGCCACTTTGGGAAATGCCTATTTCAGAACATTCCAGTATAATAATGAACTATACGCTTTCTCTAACTATGGACCAATCTGGAAATCTCCGAGTACTACAGAACCATGGCAAACGTCCAGTCCTAAAGCTACTTCTTGGACTGAAGGCCCCTTAGAAGGGAATCCAATATTTGCAGATTTAGCTCAAATGTATAACAAAAATGGAGCTCGTCATGAAGCAGGTAATCCAGCTCCGAGAACTGGAGCACCACGTCACTTTGCTACTCACCTTAAACCTGACGGTAAAACACTTGAAGTCTGGTATACTTGCCGTGGTGACATGCCTGAAAGAATCTTCTCAACTACCATCGACCTAAGTAAGGGAGCTTGGACTGAGTGGGATTCTGAAATTACTGATCAAACTCAGGTTCATACAGAAATGCTCAGACCTGAAAAGGATTGGGAAGGCGCAAATTACCCCTTAGCTATTTCTGAAAATGGTGGTCAAACTAACGTAAACCAACTTAGAGACCCAGCATTATTCACTGATACAGATGGCAAGAGATACCTTTTTTATACTGGTGCAGGTGAAGTAGCCATTGGCATCGCTGAAATTATTGAAAATAATCCTCCTCCGGTTCCTAAAAAGATTTCAGTTATCGAAATTACAGACTCCAACCACCAAGATGGGCGACCAGGATATTTGGTAAATGATGGAGATCTAACAACACGCTGGTCTTCAAAAGTATATGGTGCACAACTAACTTTAGAACTGGATGATTTCTATGCTGTTAGCTCTATCAAAATAGCACAATATGGTGGAGATTGGAGAACGGCTTTCTTTGATTTGGAGTACTCCCTTGATGGAGAAGAATGGGATTCAATTGGAAGCTTCGAAACTTCAGGAACAACCTTAGATCTTGAAGAGATTCCTTTCGATTTTGTCTATGCCAAGTTTATCCGCTTTATTGGATACGGGAACTCAGCAAGTGCCTGGAACTCCTACAATGAAGTTGAGATTATTGGTATCCCTGCAGAAATCCCAGAAGAACAAAAGCTGATAGTCGTTAATGCTAGCGCGACTAACGAACAAGCCGGGAATCCTGCGAGTAATGTCCTTGATGGAAATCTAGATACTCGCTGGTCTTCTGATCTAAATGGAGTTCAGTTAACTCTTGAACTGGATAAAATTGCTACCGTAACTGAAGTAAAAATTGCCGCTTTTGTAGGTGATAGACGAAAGGCTTATTTTGACTTGGAAACTTCAGTAGATGGTAACTCATGGGCTTCCCATGGTTCCTTTGAAACAAGTGGAACGACTCTTCAGCTGCAAGGTTTCAATATCACCGATAGTAATGCGAAGTTTGTCAGATTAACTGGTTATGGCAACTCATCCAGTGGATGGAATAGCTACACTGAAATAGAGGTTTATGGTAAAAAATAAACCTTGGCATTGATAAAATGGCCGCATTTTATGAGGCCATTTTATTGAGTTCGAGTTAATTAGATATCTATGAATGTTTACCTCTCATTGACTTTAGGTTATTTGTTATTATAATTGGCCAAAAGAATTTATGGTGAAGAGAATGGATGTAAAAGAAACTCAGCACATGGTTTTCCCAGAAGGTGAAGACCTTTCAGACATTTTAAAAATGACTGGAGCCGGCCGTTTAGTTCCATCTTTTTACATATACAAAAAAAATGGCACTGTTGAGCAAATTGAAATTGGTGAAGATCCAATCCTAAAAATAGGTACTGGCCTAGACTGTGACGTTATTTTAGATGAACCTGCTATTTCAGAATATCAGGTTGCTATCTTAAGAGTAGGCGATGAAGCCATCTTTATGGACTGCGGGTCAAAGGATATCGTTCAGTTTAATGGTGTTAAAAGACGCCAACTGATCATGCCTACAGAAAGCCGAGTTATCATTAAAGTTGGAGCAACCTGGATCGTATATGTTGGTATAGACTATCATGTTTACGACGAGACAGATTCTGTTTTATTAAGGCGCTCACTCTACGCTCCTTCAGATGAATCTTTAGGTGATATTCTCCTCCAGCATATGGACAAAGAATGGTATAGCAATCGCAGCCCAATTTTAATAGGTTCGCATAATACCTGTGACTTTAGAATAAAAGGTACTGTAGTAAAGCCTCTCCATGCTATAATCTATTTTACTCCTGATGGAGTTTTCGTTGAGGATTTAACTAGTGGAAAGCCTGGCATTAAAGTTAACGGTGCTCCATCAATTGGAATTAGGCCAATTACTGAAGATATCGTTCTAGAAGTCAGCGGCATGGATTTATCGATATATGTCTATGAAGATATTGCTGGACAATGTAGAAAGATTTTTGAAGACTTAAATAGAACTCCATCTCTTATGTTAAGAGACCTTCAAGATCTAGATACTCCTTTGATCGAGCTTCCGGAAAGTCGTCAAAAACTATCTGTAGGTCGAGAAGTTAATTGTAATATTATTCTCAACCACGACTCTGTTTCTCGCCATCATGCTTACCTACAAGCTAGAGAAAAATGCTTGCATATTATGGATAATCACAGTAGTAACAAAACTCACATCAACCTGCAGCCAATCGAAAAATCGACTGCTATTCCTGGTGATATTGTGGGCTTTGGATCAACGAAGTTTTTACTTCAGTATGTCTAAAGCAAAAACCTTTCAAACTTCTATTTCTTCTTAAAAATTTCTAATTCAATTTCGCCTACTTTTTCAGGTACATGCGGCTTGTATGTTGAACTATACTTTTGAACTCTAGAAGAAAGCTTCTTGATCAACTCTGCATGTTCTGGTTTATTCGCCAGGTTATTCTTTTCATGCGGATCATTATCGTGATCGTATAACTCTCTTCCCTCAGCCCCGTTATTCCATTCCGTATAACGCCATCTTTGAGTGCGAATAGAATAACCTTGCTGTTTAGGATTGTAATGAACCTGACTTATTGCAGGACGGTCCCATTTTGCAGCTGGATTATTAAGAAGTGGCCTAAGTGAAACACCATCTAAACCTTTTGGTATTTCAAAACCTGCATGATCCACAATTGTTGGGTACATATCAACAAATTCTACAGGACGGAAACAGTTTCCTTCTGAAGAGATCCCTGGACCAGCCATAATTAATGGAGCACGAACAGAACGCTCAAAGTTTTTGCGTTTGTACCAAAGTCCTTTTTCTCCTAAGAAATAACCATGATCCGACCAGAAAACAATTATAGTCTTATCCATCAGATTATTTCTTTCAAGACAGTCTAAAAGTCGACCGACTTGAGCATCTAGAAATGAAACTGTTGCGTAATAGGCTTGCTTACACTTTCTCGCTTCTTCCAGAGTTACACCATCGAAATAGTAAGGCCACTTTTTTCCATCTCTTAGCAATGCAAGTTTTGGTACTCCATCAAGCTCCTTTTTTGCTTCATCAAGTTCTTGCATTTCTATTTCTTCAAGTGGGTACATATCAAAATACTTTTTTGGAGCAACATAAGGACAATGTGGATTAAAGAATCCTGCTGCAATGAAAAAAGGTTTGTCCTTATTTCTTTCTATCATCTCAATAGCTTTAGACGTAACTTTGCCATCAGTGTGATCTGTATCTTTACTTACCGGGTCCCACCAGGCCATCGAGATACCAAGTCCTTTACCAACTCTGGATTTTGGATAAACTGTAATATTTTCTTCTTGAGAGCGGTCTATTCCATAAGGGTTAAAACGCTCAGTCCAGGTCTGGGCATCATCTCTACCATTTGTCCCAATCTCTTTAGGGTTACCATAATGATATATCTTTCCGACTCGACCAGAGTAATAACCTCTGTTTTTAAAAAACTGCCCAAGAGTCACGACATTCGGCATTAGTTTACGAAGATCATCTTTGAGCCATACAAAGCCAGTCGTATTTGGCCGCAAACCAGTCATTACAGAAGCACGACTTGGACCACATAAAGCCTGCTGACAATAAGCACGGTCAAAGCGCACTCCCAGACTGGCTAATTTATCAATATTTGGAGTCTTGACCTGTTTAACTCCATAACAACCTAAATCAGTATTTAAGTCATCTGCCGAAATAAAAAGAACATTGTATTTTTCTTTAGCACTAAGCTGAAAAGAAATGAGAATACACACAAATAAAATTAGAGAATTTTTTATACTCATACACATCCGTTTATTAAATAATTTTCCTGTACTACGCCGCTGTTTAATACATAGTCTTCAATACTGAAAAATTATTTTATAAATATTTTTCGATGTGTTCTAATTAATCAACGATCCCCAATACCCGTTCTTCTGTGCCATACTTTATTACTGTCGACACCGTCTGAAGGACTAGTCTGTTGTTTCAACCAATCATAACGATCATTTTCAATTGCCGTGAAGAATTTTGAAAAACGTCTGAATTCTACTGAATTTGGATCTGTATATGTAAATACCGAACCATCAATTCCAGCATATGAACCACGACGAGCATTAGTCACATGACGAACATCAAGTTTGTCAGTCTGGCAAAAGCCAGCTTCACCATTTTGCTGGTTTATCCCATTAACAGGATCTTCATCCATAATAATAGGAGTCATAACAGGTTTTCCACTGTTCCAATCAGCCCCCCAACGTGTGTGCGTATCTATAGTACTAAGAAAAGCTATGCTGAATGCTGCAGTTAAGCTATAGTCATAAGTTCCGTTAGAACCTTTACCTGAGCCTTTAAGCCCCTCTTCCATTGAAGGGCAACGAAGAAATTCAAAACTTTGTGTAAACATTCCCATAGTTGGATTTTGCATGGTGAATGTAGATTTTCTTGCACCATACCAATCGTGATTTATCAAAGACAAACCTGTAGCAGGGTTATTGGAGTTTCCTGTATTATCAATTCTTGGAATGCGATCATTATTAGTCTTTGCAGCTGTTAATAATAGCTTAAATTGCTGCGATTGATTTGAGCGGCAAACGGCAAAACGAGCTGATTCTTTTGCTCGCCCTAAACTCGGCAATAGCAAGGATAATAAAATCGCTATAATTGCTATCACTATTAGCAATTCAAGCAAGGTAAATGTTCTCTGTTTCATCACATAATCTCCAAACACAAAAAGATTTAACATTAATTAAATCACGTTCGTAAGTGGGATTATGATTGTTTCACTCAAAATGAAAATTTCTTTAAAGAAATTACATTTTGAGCTCAATTTATAAGATATTATTATGGAAATTAACGTGCTCTAAACACTTCGCTATCAATTAAGTCGAGCACGAGATCATGAAACTTGTTGCCTGATGCTATATTTTTAGCAACAATGTCATTGACGATTTTTTTCTCTCGGTAATTTAAATGTCTTCCAGTAGCATATTCCATCAATTTCCTAGCCAAGCAACCAGTAAAATATTCTGGATTTTTAACTAAAAACCTTTTGAGGTCACGTACATCATTGAGTTTTGTTCCATTAGGCATAGTTGCTGAAGAATCTATTTTCATCCCTTTGCCTTTTCCAACTTTGGGATAAGTCTCACGCCACCTTCCTACTGGATCAAAATTCTCAAGAACAAAACCCATTGGGTCGATATCTTCATGGCAGCTTTTACAGGAGGCTGAGGCCATATGCTTATTCAGTTTGTCTCTGGGACTTTTAGCACCTGTTGTATCTGGAGGAAGAGCCGGTACTCCTTTTGGTGGTTCCGGAGGTGGAGTCCCAAGAACATTTTCAAGAATCCAAACCCCTCTGAGAACTGGTTCTGTATCTACTCCATTTGCAGTTGCCATCATAACAGCTGGCATACTCAAAATACCGCCTTGTGTGGTACCTCTTGGAATGGAGACCTTTGCAACCTTTCCTTTTCCTGCTTTAGGAGTTTTTTTCAGCTTGTACACTTCCTTACCAATCACAGAATCTGTATAGATAAAATTAGGGTCTATAAACTCAAGAACTGACATATTTTTCTGCAAAATTTCTTTGAAAGTAGTTTCCACTTCTCCTTTCATTGCTTTGACATGTGTTCCATTAAATTTTCTGAAGACTTTATTATCCGGCATAATGGTATCTAAAACTGCAGTATCTAACCATTGAGACGTAAAGTCGTGAATGAATTTGTTTGCATCTGAACTCTTGATTAATCTTTTAGCCTGATAACGTAAAGCGGAAGAACTGTTTAAAGACCCACTATCTACTTTTTCTCTTAACTTAAAATCTGGGGGAGAAGAGTTCAAAAAATAACTGAGTCTAGAAGCCAACTCACTCTGACTTAACTTACCTTTCCCCTGCTCTCTATATATAAATGATGGCGAAATTAAAGATGCACGTATAACCAAATGCAGTCCATCTTCTATACGACGTCCATCATTTACTTCCTGCTTTACAAAACTTACATACTTTTTCACTTCTTCAGGCTTTATGTTTCTTCTAAAAGCTTTCGACAAATAGGACTCAATAAACTTATCCAGCTCAGTGCCCAAAGTCTTTTTATAAGTACCTAAAAAGCGTTCCTGAATCTTTTCCTGCTTTACTAATTCTGGGTCTTCAATCAAAGAGATCGGACCTTGAACTTTAACTTGATGAATGCCAATATTAGGTCCTTTTTCAAAGTACTTATAAACTAGCGTCTCCCCGGTATTTACTGGGTTTTTATCCATACTCTTAACCAACTTATCTATTGCTGGGCTTCCTGGTTTAAACTTTGAAACATCAAGTTTGGGGTCATTCATTGTTTTCTTCAATCTCAGCCAACCATTTCCTCCTCGAGGGACTTTTTTAAGCTTCGCCCATGCTGCCGCTAATTTTGGATTAGCTGTAAACTCTTTAGCCATAAACTTATTAAAGTTCTTTTTATCGCCATAGTTAAATGGCGAATTCGTATAAAGGAAAAGCAGGTTCTCCCCTTTAAAGAGTTTAACCTCAACAGTAAACTTTTGCGCTGCTCCAGGTTTGACAGTAAATCTATTTAACTCTCTTTCACTAGAACCACGACCTGACTTATGAGCTTTCATTAATACCACCGGACTATCTTTGGGTGGATTAAAGGTCGATAGATCTACCTGAACTTTGTATTTTCCTGAAACCGGAGCTTCAAACTTTGTTGGCCAGGTGCCATTTCTGGTCTTACTTCCCGTGGAAGCGAGTCTCATTGCACCATCTACAATATATGCAGATGAGTAACTAATTGTTAAATCCTGAGGAGCGACAGTCCAAGTCCTGGCTTTTACAGCTTCCTTTTTGGGTGGAAATATGTAATCTGCCACTAAAACTGCAGATTCTGCATAAGCTTCAAAATGAGAAGGTGAAACTACTAATGACTTTGCTTCTGTATCAAAACCATGACCATTAATGTCCTTTGGGAAACTTCCCGGCAGAGTAAAGTTTGAAATTCCAAAAACAGACTTGATAGAATTCAAGTATTCTCTTTGATTCAATCTACGAATTGGCGTACCGCCAACAGGATTAACAGCAATAAGCTTTTTATCCAACCAATCCATAAAAGCTTTCTTTTCCGCAACACTTGGTTGCCTCTTCTTTTTCTTCGGTGGCATCTTGCCACGACTAAGCATTGTGTAAGCATCGCCCCAATGTTTTCTAACTTTAGCTGACTGCCAGTCTACTTTTTCAAAGTCAAGATTGAGTTCTCCCTCATACATATCTTCGTCATGGCAGTCAGTACAATAGTTAGAAATAAATTCCCATTGAGCTTTTGGTAAACTTTCTTGAGCCAAGAGAGCAAATGGAGACAATAACAATAAAACTATGAGTTTCATTTTAGATCTCCATCTTGCGTTTTGCATTAGCAAAACTATTCGCTTCCACCCCAAGTTGATTTAAGATTGTGATGTACAAGTCACCCAGTAAATGTGCATCTTTTGCTTTGGCATTAGTCTTAATATGTTTGCCATGCTTGAATCCACCTCCAGCAACAAGTGTTGGTAAATCCTTATTAGAGTGAACTGAGGCATCTCCCATACCTGTACCAAAAAGAACTACTGTTGAATCCAATAATCTTTGACCATTTGCATCTTTCTTTTCATTTAGGTGATTTAAGAATTTATTAAATCGCTTCATATGTTCAGATTCAACTTTTACTAAATCTCGAATCATGTCAGGGTCATTTCCATGATGAGAAAGAGCATGGTAACCAGCTTGAAGAGTATAACCATCTAAAGTAAACACCTGACCAAGGCCAGCTAAAAAGAGAGTCATCACTCTTGTCGTATCAGTTTGTAGAGCTAAAGCCATTAAATCATACATAATTTCTTGTGATTCGAGCATCAAAGAAGGTGCTACCGGATCATATGGAGGAAGTTTATAGTCGACCTTCACTGGTCCTTTTTTGAGATATTTTTGCTGACGTTCCATGCGCTTTTCAACTTCACGAACAGAGTTATAGTACTCAGCAAGCTTTTTCTTGTCATCAGAACTTACTTTATTTGCCAAACTTTTTGTTTCTGCAATTACTGCATCTAAAGAACTTTTGCCACTCTTAATCAAGTACTCTGTCCTGGCAATATCAGCTTTAGAAGAAAACATCTTTTTATAAAGAACGCTTGGGCGATCTGTCATTGGCAAAGGAATACCGCGTTTGGTATAAGAAACTTTTTGAATTCCTGGAAGTCCTCCAGAACAAAGTTGTACGGAAGGTATTTTTGTTAGATGGCCGACTTTATCGGCTACAATCTGATCTAGAGTATGTTTACCTTTAACATTTCCACAAAGGAAGTTATCCCAATTCCCGTGACCATTTCCTGCACGATGGTCTAAGCCCGAGAAAACAGTATAATCTTTTCTATGGCTATCTGTAAATTTTAACAAAGTAGAGGCTTTATAGTTAGCACCTGCCTCTTTAGGGTAAAATGCTTTTCTGTAATAACCTAAGTTAGACCCTATACAGACTAGTCTTTTCGCTTTGGCATTTTTATTAACTCTTGGTAGTTTTTTTTCTTCTGCAAAACTTTCTAACATTGGCAGAGCTAGACAAACACTACCTGCCTTTAAAAAGTTTCTACGTGTTAAATTATCTTTATACAACATCACTTAAATCCTCACGATCTATTCACGACACATCCGGTTTTGACTACCATTACGAACAGTATAATGGTTTAGGGACATAAGTAGCAAGTTTTTTAAAGAGGAGTTGTTTAAAAAGAGGATGAAGTTGAGGGATTGAAAGAATAGTGGATTGTATGGACAGAGTGGATATTGTGGATAATAACAAAAACTTAGGGTTCTAAAATTAAGGCAAAGGGCAACATCTAAGAAAGAAAGGTTGTTAACGCACAAGGTGGATACAGGCACTTAAAAAGCTTTCAAATAGCACAATTAGTTTATGACGTTACTGTAAGATTTTGTGATCGTTATATCAGTATCAAAAGCCGAACTCATGATCAAATGGTACAAGCTGCTAGATCTGGTGTACAAAACATTGCTGAAGGATCAGCTTGTTCTGCTACTTCAAAAAAGTTTGAGATCAAATTAACCAATGTAGCTAGGGCAAGCTTAGAGGAACTTCGTCTCGACTTTGAAGACTTTCTAAGACAAAGAAATTATAAATAATGGGAAAGAGACAACCCTCTTAGGCAGAGTCTAATTGACCAAAGGTGCAAATCTGTTGAAGAAGTTGCTACCTGGATTAGAATGGTAAAAACATCCACTCTATCCACCAAGTCCACAACATCCACTAAACATTCTTATGCGTCTATCTCAGCCAATGCTTCATTGGTATTGAAAACTGTTAGTTGCTCCCTCCTCGACCGACAACTCAAATATCTTGAAAAGCAATTTATTGAAGAAGGAGGTTTTACTGAAAGACTTTATAAAGTCAGAAAATCAAAAAGGTAAACTTGAATCGTCTATGTCCTCTAAGTCTACTTAATTCTCTATCAAAACAGCATTGTCAAAAAGCTATTTTCTGCAACGTCTTAACTTAAAATGGAGACGATGTATGTGGAAAAAATTTACTCTGTTAGAACTATTAGTCGTGATAACAATAATTGCTCTTTTACTAACTTTATTATTACCTTCTTTAAGTTCTGCGCGAAAAAAGGCTGAGATTGCGGTTTGTGCTTCAAACATTAAACAAGTTACTGTTTCGATGAACCTGTTTTTAAAGAATAACAATCTCTTTTTCCCAATAGGGATCCGTAACAACTGGCCTTACGAAGATAGTTTATCTAAATACGATGGAAGAGACCTAAGTCAAGATGAAATAGACGCTAAACGTTTTGACAATACTGCGGAAAACAGACGTAGGCACGGCATCTACAACTGTCCATCTTCAAAAGCGAATGTAACTGATGTCATGGTGCAACGCACTTATGTTCTAAATAACGGCCAGGGCTCTTGGTACAGTCCAAATGATACAGGACTAACTTGGCTTAGATGGCGAGATCAGGAAAGCTATGCAGAGAACCCAGTAAATATCAACCATGTTAATACCGCATCACAAATGTATATGTTTACTGAATATGATGCTCAATCAACTAATCAAAATGTAGGTTCTGTTGGTCATACCAATAGCTCTCAAGGCAGGTATAAACATATCAGTGATAATCAGGATAGACTCAATCTTCATGGAACGATTACCATGAATGCAGTTTTTGTAGATAGCAGTTTATCTCTCCAGCGTTTTGGCCAATTATCTCAGGCCAAACACTGGGATAAAAGTGAATAATTACTTTTTCATTTCAAGTAATGTTTCAGCCATGGCTTTGCCAATATCCGAAAAAGTCAACGTACTTCCTAGGTAATGATAAGGTCTGTCAGAGCCGATCAATTTCCACTTTTCAAAATTTTGTTTCCATGTTGGATAAGCTGTATCGGCAGCTTTGTCCCAAAATACATCTGTTTTAATTGACTTCACATTGCCTTTGAATTCAGGAAGAAACTGTACTTCCCACTGATGCTTCTTTACATCGGCCATGCCGCCTTTAGCTTCTTTGAATCCATTTTGACCTAAAAGCCCAACAACAACTGGAAGGTTTGGAGTATTTAATTCTTTGCGAACATCTTTGATCAAATTAGCTAGATGCTTGCCATAATTTGCACGAAAGTCGTCATCGAACATATCGTTATAGCCCTGAAACCAAACAAAACCGCAGAGTTCAGGCTCTAAACCTTTATATTCAGGAAAAACTGCACCTAGATCACTGAGAGTTGTATTCACATCAGACATCATTAAACGATAGTAGTGTCCGTACTGAGCTTTGAGCTCATCCATTGTGATTTCTTTGCGCTTTCTCTTTTTATTATTGGTATTCGTTTTTTCCAAAACAGCATCGAGCTTTGCCTGTGGAGGCAGTCCTGAACTTGGTGGTCTAAAGTCGCGACCAATACTCTTTCCGCCCCAGGCGGTTTTGATTAGAAGTACTGGCTCGTCATATTTATTTCCCATGACATGACCAAACTCCAGCTCAACACCAATTTTCTTTGGAGAGCCGAAACCAACAGTCAGTTTTCCTTTTCTATTGAGGAATTTAATATTGACATCATCTCTACTAATGAATTCACCATCTTTGTGGAAATGGGCAAAACGCTTAGCCGTTTCTGGTGCTGTAATCTGGTGTTTTAAAAGATCTACAGAAGCTTTGCCTTCCATGTTTGACTGACCAGCAAGAATAAAGACTTTAACTTTCTTTGCATGTACGGAGAAGGCGGTAAAAAAAAGTACTAAAATTCCAACACAACATCTCATAATGATTTCCTATTTATTTTAGATATTTCCATATCTTTACTTGTTCTTATATCGGCCCACTTTGGACATCTCCTATAAGATTTTTTACACTTTCTTCATTTTTTATCTGAAGTGAGCATATAAACATTTCTCATTCATACCTTAAGCCAAGACTATTACATGGAAGCATCATTTAAAATAAGCCTTTTGCGCCAATCTATTTATGATTTGCGTCAGCACTCCTCATTTTTTGGCGATACTCCAAAGCTGTCATGTTCAGTTTTTTTCTGAAAATTTGAGACATTCTTTGATTACTCGCAAAACCGGCCTGGTCTGAAATTTTCTTTACCGATATATCTGAGTTTACT
>Ga0075480_10002336_pt1 | contig 12183 bp, 6 predicted proteins | sample DEB08_DNA_7_FD_81590 | JGI IMG/M metagenome (GOLD analysis project Ga0075480, IMG submission 81590) | Aqueous microbial communities from the Delaware River and Bay under freshwater to marine salinity gradient to study organic matter... | ecosystem: Environmental > Aquatic > Marine > Coastal ... | reverse complement strand
TCTTACAGCGTCAAAAAAGCGCCCATTGGTTCTAAGGTTATAGAAGGTCCAACAACTAAAGGTTTCGATTTTTATCGTGGTTTTCACCATGCTCGTGAAATGCACTCTTGGATTGATCAAGACACAGTGGTTAAACACATAGAACTTACTCAAGTCCTTCCTGAGCTAACTTCTGAGTCTGTTAGCTATATCAAAGAAAGAGCTGATAAAAAAGATGGTCCTTTTTTCCTTTACGTTCCTCTTGGTTCTCCACACACTCCAATAGCGCCAAGTAAAAACTGGCTAGGTAAAAGCGGCATTTCTCCTTACGCCGACTTTGTCATGGAATCGGATAATGCTGTTGTGGAAATCCTCAATGCATTAGATGAACATGGTTTTACAGAGAACACAATCATCTTCTTCACGACTGACAATGGTTGCTCTCCTCAAGCCAATTACAAAGAACTATTAAGCAAAGGTCATGACCCAAGTTATTCTCTGCGTGGCCATAAAGCTGATGCCTGGGATGGCGGTCATAGAGTCCCATATGTTGTTCGTTGGCCAAAGAGAGTTAAAGCTGGACAGGTTTCAGACGAACTTATTTGCCACAACAATCTCTTTGCAACTTGTGCTGAAATTCTAGGACAAAAACTTCCAGATGAAGTCGCTCCAGATAGTTTTTCCATCCTACCAGTTCTTGAAGGTAAGAAATTAGATAAACCAACCCACCCTGTAGTTATTCACCACTCCTACTCTGGTCTATTTGCCATTCGTGAAGGAAAATGGAAGTACATGGCCTGTAAAGGATCTGGCGGCTGGTCTAAAGGTGGAGATGGTAAAGTAAGTCAACTTTACGATCTAAGTAGTGATCTAAAAGAAAGTAAGAACTTAGTTGATTCTTCTCCTGAAAAAGCTGAATACATGTTAAAGCTTTTAGAAACTTCAATTGCCAATGGCAGAACAACTCCAGGGCCTAAACTAAACAACGATGCTGAAGTCGTTATTTGGAAAAAGCAAGGAGCTAAGAAAAGTACAAAGAAAAAGAAGTGATTCTTATCTAGAAGAACAAGATTTCGAACTTATTGCCCAGGCCAAAAGCTAGGGCTTTTTTATTGTGCTCTATGATTCAATTTGCCTATATATCTAAAAAAAATTAACATATTTTTTAAAAACTGTAAATGTTTCCAAAATCTTTGAGTTTAAAGTTTATAAAGAAATGCATGAAAACCTATACAAGTTTGTATAAAATAATGCACAAGGAAACTTTAAATGCTCCAAAGAAAGAAAAGCTTTTACATTAACTATCTTGTAATATTTTTGATTGCCTTTCAGGCTTTAAACGCCAGCGAAAAGGTCAAAAATATTACTGCATCAATGAAGCTACTGCAGAAATCCTGCGTTGATTGTCATGATGAAGATGTTCAAAAAGGCAACCTTCGTCTAGATAACTTAATTTCTGTCAAAGATGATCCTCATAGCATGCACACCTGGCTGGAAGTCTACGACAAAGTTTCTTCAGGAGAAATGCCACCAAAGAAGAAAGCCTTTTCAAAAGAACAAAAGAAAGCTTTTTTAGAAGTATTAGGACCTGAACTCTCTGAGTTCGATAGAGAAAAAAAGCAATCAGCAGGACGTGTAGTTCTTCGTCGTCTAAGTGCAGCTGAGTACGAGAATGCAGTAAAAGACCTCTTACATATCCCTAAAATGGAAGTTAAACACTACTTACCAGGCGATGCCGAGTACCATGGAATTGAGAATGTAGCAGATAGACAACAGATTGCTTACAATCACATTGCAATGTACCTTCAGGCTGCTGAATCTTCTTTACAAGCCGCAGTAGCTTTGAGAAATCAACCAAGAGTTAGACCTAAGCGTTTTCCTGGTTCTAGATTAGGTGCAGCAAGAAAAGCTTTTAATAACGCCTACAAAGCTATTGGCGAGAAGTTAGTTTTAATTAAAGAACCAGAACTTTCCCAAGTTTCATGGTCTTTATTCAGATCTCCTCCTGAACCGGGCTATTATAAAATCCGCATCAAAGCTAACTCTGCCCAATTCCCTCAAGCTGGCTTCCAAAATTCTTCTAAAGCCAAGATTCTTCCTGGCAAAAAGAAACAAACAGTGGCAATTGGAGTTTCCCTGGGACGCTTTCTACAGACATTCGATTTACATCCAGAATCTAAAGTTCAAGAATGCACTGTTTGGCTTAACGGTTCTGAACGTCTTTCAATACAATGTGAAGACTTACCACTAAGGATTTCAAAATTCGTTACGGGTAAAAAACCAAGTATATGGGATGCTGTTGCAATCGACTGGGTAGAGATTGAAGGCCCAGTAAAACAAGAATGGCCGCCCAAAAGCCACAAAGCTCTTTTTGGTAATTTACAGATTAAGAAGTGGAATGCTCAAAGTGGATTACAAAGACCTCGAGATATAGCCATTGGCACTGGAGAAAATCGCAACAAGCAATCCATATCAAGGCACGTAGTCTCAAAAGACCCGAAAGCTGATTCATACCGTTTACTTCATTCATTTATGGAAAGAGCTTATAGAAGACCAGTTAGTGAAGATGAAGTAAAGGTTATGCAGAAGCGAGTATTGGATGCTTTGGAAGAAAAAATCTGTTTTCAAGATGCCATGTTAATCGCCTACAAGGCAATTCTTTGTTCTCCTGATTTCCTGTACGTTCACGAAACTCCAGGCAAACTGGCTAGTAATGAACTGGCAACTCGCCTTTCTTTATTTCTATGGCGCTCCATTCCAGACAAAAGGCTCTCTGACTTAGGCCGATCTGGAAAGCTTAATGATCAAAAGGTTCTCATGGCTGAAGCTAATAGAATGCTGGATGATCCGAAAGCTGACCGATTTATCAATGACTTTCTAACTCAGTGGTTGGATTTAGATTCCATTTACGCCACAGTTCCAGACAAAAGCCTTTATCCGGAATATCACGAACAGAACTTACTGATTGAAGATCTAGTTGAAGAAACTCGCTTATACTTTAGGGAGATGGTTAAAGAAAACCTTTCTTTAGAAAATATAGTGGACTCTAACTTTTCCTTCTTAAATGATCGCTTAGCTAGGCATTACGATATCCCTAATGTAAAAGGCAGTAAATTTAGAAAAGTAAACCTTCCTGAAAACAGTGTTCGTGGCGGCATTATAACTCAAGGTAGTATGATGAAAATCACTGCTAACGGATTCACTACTTCTCCAATCAAGCGTGGAATTTGGATTCTGGAAAGAGTCCTTGGAACTCCACCTCCGCCACCGCCACCTAATGCAGGTTCAATAGAACCTGACACTCGTGGTGCTAAAACAATAAGAGAACAATTGGACAAGCACCGTGAAGTTAAGTCATGTGCTAACTGCCATAAGCTCATTGATCCACCGGGCTTTGCTCTAGAATGCTTTGACATCATGGGAGCTTACAGAAAAGATTATCGCAGTATGAAAGTCGGTAAAAAGAAAACTATCGACAATGGTATGGTTCGTTATCATATTAGACTCGGACTACCGGTAGATGCAGGTGGAGAATTTGCTGGAGACAAATTTAAAGACATTCATGACTTTAAGAAGATTCTTCTTAAAGATAAAAGACAAATTGCCAGAAATATTGTTAATCGTCTGATAACACAAGCTACTGGAGCTGTACCCACTTTTACAGACCGTGAAATAATCGAAAAACTACTCGACGCTTCTGAAAAAGATAATTTTAAACTGAAATCTATAATTGGCAGAGTCCTAATGACTCCCATGTTTTTAGAAAAATAGTGTGAGTGCATAAAATGAAGAATTTAAATAATAAACAATCTAAAAGTTTTGCAGTTAATATACTTAGCCCAGCTCTAAATCGCCGCACTTTTCTTAAAGGCGCTGGCGTTGCCGTAGCTCTTCCATTTTTGGAAGCTATGACCCCAAATGCTTATGGTGCCGGCAAGGCTTCAACAAAACCTCCAATCCGTATGGTGGTTTTGATGAACAGCTTGAGCCTAATCCCTAAGCACTTTTTTCCCAAAACTGCAGGTTACGATTACGAAAATACTCCTTATCTAAACTTCTTTAAAGCACACAGAAAGAACATGACTATTATGTCTGGAGTTTCATTGCCAGATGTAGCTAGTGGCCATGGTGCCCTTCCCTGCTTTTTGACTGGTGCACCACATCCGGGCTCTCCTGGATTTCGAAACTCTATTTCACTCGATGTATTAGCAGCTGAGCATATTGGAGAGTTTACTCGAATTCCATTTATGCCGATTATGATTGCACCTTCAAATGGCGGTGCAGAAAGAGGCGAACCTATGTCTTTTACTGCTGCTGGAGTTCCGATACCAGGAGAAACAAAAGCCTCTAAACTATTTACTCGCATGTTTCTTCAGGGAGATAAAAGAGCCGTCCAGGCCCAAATAACTCGACTCAAAGAAGAGCAAAGCATTCTCGATATGCTCGTTGAAAGAACTAAAAAACTGAATCCTAAAATCAGCAAAGCTGATAGAGCTAAACTGGATCAGTATTTTCAATCGATTCGAGAGCTAGAACGCCGCATGGTCAATATTCAGGAATGGGAAAAGAAACCAAAACCTAAGACTGATGCTAAAATGCCAAAAGATATGACCACATTCACCAATGGCGTTGAACAACACAAAGTCATTTTCGATGTTATGAAGCTGGCATTAACATCTGACTCCACACGAATAATTTCACTTGGAATTCATATGGGCTCCACTCGACAAGATATCGATGGAGTCGAAGATGGAACACACCCACTCTCCCATCATGGAAAAGATCCTGATAAATTGAAGCAATTGCGTATTGTCGAAGAGCTACAGTTAAAAGAAATTGCTAGATTTATGGATGACCTTCAAGGCACTAAAGAACAAGGTGGCTCACTCATGGATAATACCATGGTCATGTTTGGTTCAAACATGGGAGATGGTAATACACACTCAAATGTTAACCTACCTACATTCCTTGCTGGTGGCGGATTTAAACATGGTAAGCACCTAGCCTTTGATACCAAGAATAACTATCCATTGACCAATCTCTACGTCTCAATGCTACAGAGAATGGGAATTAATTTGGATAAATTCTCTTCAAGTACAGGAACCATGAAAGGTTTAGAAGTTTAGAGGACGACATTCCCCCTAAACATTTGAAAATGAAATCTGCCAATTCCACCAATCTTCACATTTGAATGAAATAACCGTAAGAGTGGACTCTTAATAATAAGGTAGGTAATAAAGCTTATTCAGCATTGTTATTACTTTGGAACCACGATACTTTTTAAGCAATATTCGCGCACAATTATTTTCCCTGAACTAATAACTTGACTGAATAGTATTAGTTATTGACTGCTTCGATAAAGTTTAAATTCGATCATTAGCCTATTTTTTAAACTAGGTTATACAAGGAGACGTGTGATGAAAGTTGTTAGTGTTGGAATATTAAGTGCTCTATTATTTTATGTGAACTTATATGCACAAAGTAGTAAAGTACCTTTTTTAACTGCAGACGAGCAGTTGAAAACTATGAAGTTACAAGAAGGCTACAGTATGGAACTGGTAGTTGGAGATCCAGTTGTCAGAGAGCCGGCAGTTGCAGTTTTTGACGGAAATGGTCGCATGTATGTTGCAGAATTTCACACTTACATGCAAGATGCTGACGGCTCTGGAAAATTTGACAAAATCAGCCGTGTATCACGACATGAGGATACCAATGGGGACGGTAAAATCGACAAAAGTACAGTTTTCATTGATAAACTTCTCCTACCCCGAATTCTTCTTCCCTTGCGTGATGGACAGTTAGTCGTTGGTGAAACAAATACCCTCGACCTCTTTTTATACACTGACACCGATGGAGATGGTGTTGCAGATAAAAAAGAAGAATTTTATAAAGGAGGAAGCAGAGGTGGTAACCTGGAACACCAGCCAAGCGGGCTTATCTGGAGTTTAGATAACTGGCTATATACGACTTACAATAATTACAGGCTCCGCTATACAAACGGCAAAGTTGAGAAATCGAAAACAGGCCACAATGGTGGGCAATGGGGCCTGACGCAAGACCTACTCGGTAAACCATGGTTTGTTAATGCCGGAGGTGAACGCGGGCCACTGAACTTTCAAATCCCTATCGTCTATGGAAGTTCAAAAATCAACGATGAATTTGTCGGTAAATATAAAGAAGTCTGGCCAATTGATAATATTCCGGACACACAAGGTGGGCGCGGCCGTTTACGTGCGAATAATACATTGAATCACTTTACTGCCACATGTGGTCAAGAGATCTTTGTCGGAGATCGCCTTCCAAATGAATTGATAGGTAATCTATTTTTCAGTGAACCTGTAGGACGCTTAATTCGCCGAACCTCTGTTCAGGTCAGGGATGGATTGACTTTTCTCAGTAATCCTTATGAAGAAGAAAAAGGTGAATTCATTCGTACCAAAGACCCGAACTTTCGAGTGGTTAATATGGTCACTGCACCAGATGGAACAATATACATGGTTGATATGTATCGTGGTATCATTCAAGAAGGCAATTGGGTGCGTAAAGGCTCATACCTTCGTAAAGTTGTTGAAGAATATGAACTTCAAAAAAATATAATGCGGGGACGAATTTGGCGTATTCGTCATAAGGATTTCAAACCCGGCCCTCAACCGAAAATGTATTCAGAAACTACAGCTCAATTGGTTAAACATCTGGATCATGCCAATGGCTGGTGGCGTCTCACTGCTCAAAAATTAATTATCTTACGTGCTGATAAATCTGTAATACCGGCGTTGAAAGCTATGGTCGAAGATGCAAAAACATCGCTTGGAAAAATACATGCTTTATGGACTCTAGAAGGCCTTGGAGTGATAGATGCGGCCAGTATTCAAAAGGCTGTAAAAGATACTGACCCAAATGTTAGATTAACTGCTATACGGGCAGCAGAATCATCATTAAAAACCAATAATGATATCGCCTCAGCTGTACATAGTCTTTCCAAAGATACTGACCCAAATGTTTTGGTGCAATACTGCTTAAGTATCAATCAGGCTAAATTACCAGACGCGAAAGAACGTATACAGGCAGTTTTGGCATCAAGTGGATCCGAAGGAGTCAAAACACTTGCCGGTAAAATTGTTGGGAAATCTCACCGTCCCAAAGTAAGCTTGTTATCTAAGGCTGATCAGGAATTTATTAGTAAAGGCGAAGGGATTTATAAGTCTTTATGTTTTAGTTGTCATGGAGAAGATGGAAAAGGTGTTAAATCTCCTGCCGGCATGATGGCTCCGCCGTTTAATGGAAATAAGCGCATTACTGGCCACCCCGGTCTGTCAATTAATATTGTTCTACATGGACTGACCGGTCCGATCGAAGGGAAAAACTATGCTGGCTTAATGGTTCCAATGAAATCAAATGGCGATGAATGGATAGCGGCAGTTTTATCCTACATACGTAATAGCTTTGGAAATGAAGCATCAATAATCACCCCAGCGATGGTAACGGCAGTGCGTAAAGGTACATCTGATCGAAAAATCCCATGGACAATAAGCGAACTTTTAAAATCTATTCCTCAGCCAGTCAAAAGTAAAAGCAAATGGAAGATTCAAACTAGTAACAATCAATCTCAAGCCCGAAATATGGCAGATGGAAAATTAGAACCCAGGTGGGATACTCAAAGTACAATGAAGCCTGGCATGTGGGTCAGTGTTGAACTGCCCTCTTCGACAAATATAAGCGGAATCAACATAGACTCTGCAGCTTCCAGAGAAGACTATCCTAGAGGCTATATTTTATATGTTTCTGATGACGGCAAATCCTGGCGTCAAATTACAAAAGGAGCTGGCAAACAGCCATTAGTTGAAATTCAATTCCCCGCAGTGAAAGCAAAGCACATAAAAATAGAACTGACAACGAGTTCCAATACAAAATATTGGTCAATCCACGAAATGGATATTTTTGAAAAACCATAATGGGAGGAGTTTCTATGAAAAAGTATTTTACATTAATAGAGCTTCTTGTTGTCGTCGCAATTATTGGAATTCTTGTTTCAATGTTGCTACCAGCCTTACAAAATGCTAGAGGTATTGCTCAATTTACTGTATGTACCAGTAATAGAAGGCAGGTTTATATATCAATATATTTAAGCGTGAATGATAATAACGATGCACTACCCTTTTTTTACGAAGGCTTAGCAGGAGTCCCAAATCCGGTAGCCTCCTCAATCACGGATGACTGGGCCGGCACAAAACAAAAAGACGGACTAATCACTAATCCAGTAGCCGGCTTATATACAGGCAGCGATGAAAGCTTTCGTCGTATCATGAGGTGTCCTAGTAAAGCTGTCACATCCCATGTTGGTTCAAGAGAAGGCAGCAATGGTGTTTTCGACTACTCCTTTCCACAAGCTTTTTCTGGTTTAAACACTTCTCTTATTGGATCTGACGTTAAGTGGCTGGCACAATCCGCTGATAGCCGATATATGCGTACTCCTCTTATCATTGAAGAACACCCGGAACATATCAATGGAGATGATAAAGAAACAGGTTTTGGAGTCTGGGATAAACTAGATGAACACCACTATACGAATGGAAGGAAAAAAGGAGCTTATCTCGGTTTAGATGGCACTATGGTCATATATAGAACCCTTGGCAAACTGTACCGTACTGGAAACCATGAAGCCAGGTTTGAATTTAAAGGAGTTCAAGAACTTAGATGGGAGCATCCAGTAAATATTAATAATGGTGACAGAGCCGGAGGGAATTTCAACGGTACTCAATTTACACCAAACTAAGAATTGCCTTTATATTTAAGTTTATATTAAAATATATTACGTTCAGAGATTAGACTATTTAATGCTTAACTAAGTGTATTCAATTTATGATTATAAAATATAACAGAGCAATAACATACTTGCTGCTTTTTTCTCTATGTTTATCTGCTTCAGCATTGGATGAGCCTTTGCAAGTTCATGCACATGCAAAGCAACTGCGCATTGACCTTAGCTGGAAATCTGAGGGAGAGTTTCTTTATCAGGTTCGACGATCTTCCACACCAAACGGCGAATTTAAAGTTATGCCCTATTGTACTACTATTCCCGTCTTTTCAGACTTCATTGGGGAGGAAGGTAAAAGTTATTATTACCAAGTTAGAAAGGGCAAAGAACAAAATAAGAAATTTGTAGCATCCTCGAAATGGTCAAAAACTGTTTCTGCGACAAGCCTGAAACTCAATGAAAAAACTTTGAGCTACGAATTTCAGGAAGCAGCCACCAGATACTTCAGCCATGGGAGTCACCCTCAATCGGGATTGGCCAGAGAGTGGTTGAATACACGATGGACTGAAGGTCAAAACTGGAGCGAGTTTAGCCCGGCTGCAACAGGTGCAACGGGGATGGGACTTGCCAATCTAGTTGTCGCTGTAGAGCGGGGATACCTGGAAAGAAAAGTAGCTGTAAAACTAGTTTTAAAAGCTTTGAGGTTTTTAGATACAAAAGCCGAACGCTTTCATGGTGCTTTCTCCCATTGGATCGATAACAAAAATGGGAAAACTATTCCATTTTCAAAATTTGACGATGGTGGAGATCTACCAGAAACAGCTTTATTAATGCAGGGTGTCATTATAGCTAGAGAATATTTCAAAAAAAATATTCAGGAAGAAAAAGAAATCAGGGATATTGCTAATCGTTTATGGCGAGAAGTTAACTGGAACTGGTATAGAAAAGACGGTGGCGACCAATTGATGTGGCATTGGTCTCCCAAGCACGGTTGGAAAGTAAACTTACCGGTTATTGGTTTTTGTGAAGCCGAAATTGCCTATATTCTAGCTATCGCCTCTCCAACCCACCCTGTTCCGGCATCTACATATTTCAAAGGCTGGAGAAGTGGATGGTATGGCAGCGATCGCACTAAAATGGGCGTTAACCTAAAACTTGGCCAAGGCTTGGGAGGTTGCACATTTTGGTGCTACTATTCATATATCGGCCTTGACCCCAAAAGCATAAACTTTAAAGGGCAATCAATGCAAAAGCATTTCGAAGACCTTTGCAATGTACAGATAAAATATATGCGTTCTTTAGCTCAAAAATACAAAGGTTATGATAAAATGTGGGGCTTAACTGCAAGTGCTGGACCAGATGGATATCGTGGACATAAGCCAGGCCCCGAGGATAACGGCACCATCGGCTCAACAGCCGCAGTATCTGCATATCTGTATGCCCCCAAAGAATCTATGAAATCACTAAAAACAATGTACCTGGAATATGGGAAACAGCTCTGGCAGGAAGTTGGTCCTTGTCATGCATTTAACCCAGAAAGAAAGTGGTTTTATAGCAGCCATTTAGGAATTGATACAGGAACAATTGCTCCAATGATTGAAAATTATCGCTCCGGATTATTGTGGAAGCTATTTATGAACGCACCTGAAATCAAAAACGCACTTAATAAATTAGAACAAACCCAAAAGGGAATCCTGAACCAATAATTTTTGAATTTCACTTATTCTCTACATTTGATTCAAACATAGCGAAAAAATTTAAAAAAAATTTGTCACAAAGCATTTTCTTCGTGACCTTGATACATGGATTAGAGGTCTTGTACAGGAAAATATGATGAAGAAATTCACTCTCATTGAGTTACTCCTAGTGGTAGCAATTATCGGAATTCTAGCATCTATGCTTCTACCTTCCTTAGGCAGAGCTAGACGGGCAGCAAAGATAACCGTGTGTATTAATAACAATTCACAAATTAACAAAGCATTTGTTCTCTACACGATAGATAGCAACGATTATACTCCTTCAAATAAATTCAATGGAAATGTCACCAATGGTTCTCTTCCCGCGCATGGTTGGGTAGGAGAAAAGACATCACATCATGGCTGGAATTATCGCTCTCTAAATATTTATCTTGGAATAGAAGATGGACGAAGTGATGTAGAATTACCTGTAGCAAAATGTCCATTAGATAATTACTCTCTAGGTGGACGATCTGGCGACTCTTACTTTGAGCATGATGGCCATTCTTATATTGGAAATGCTCGAAACTACGGTGGCTTAAATGACTCTAAAAACGGAATAAATATATCAACCATTGAAGATAGTACTAGAATGGTAAGTCTAACAGAAGTTGGTGGTTGGCATTTAGTAAATGGCTTTAATGAGTCCTGGAGTTATTCCTGGCATGAAAAGTCGGAATATTCTTTAGGTTTTCTCGATGGTCATGTACTAAACTTGAAGTTACAAAGTGGCAATAACTCTAACGAAAAATTCACCTTTCATAAAGATCAGTAAAAAATCAGTGATCTAAATTTAATCTCTGGAGACTATTTGAATACCGCTGATATGCCATTGGCGGTGAACATCTGTGCGATCAGGCATTCCAGCTTTTATAATAACATTCTTGCCATTTACACCCTCAAAAATAAAATAGTTTCCCGAGCGATTATCCCCTTCACCTTTCCATTTCTCAAAAGAATGAATACTTGTCGTGCTTTGTGCATTATGTCTTTCAATATTAAACTTTGGCCCATCATTTAATTGAAGAGTAAATACATGCTTATCATTAACTCTGCCTTGCCAGTAATAGATCAAAACATCATACTTTTCAAAAGGGATTTCTTTGATTGAAATCTCTAGAGGCTTAACATTTTCTGCATTTTGATTTTTAGTTATCCCCCCAACCAAGCGCCCTAAGTACAATTGTGCTTCCTGTGATTCACCTTTAACATAATTCGCTGTCCATTCTGACTGCTCACTAAGTTTAACTGTCGTAGCTATAGGTTCACCAGAATTGTCGTTTAAAGGCATATCAATTAAAGGAGTACCAACATTATTCCAATTACCTACCGAGATAAGTCCAGTTTCTCCAGTAACCTTTCCTTCATTTCCAAAGTTAATACTTATAACATCGCCTCTTTGCTCTATACCTTGAGGAAGTGAAATCGTATTTTGGAATAGAGAAACTCTTTCTAGTTCAGCGACTTTAGCAAATTCCTTTTCATGATGTAACCTCACTTCGACCATTCCTTCATGGACTGTCAGTTCTGTTTTACCATTTTTGACTTTAACAGAGAACTCTGTACTTATATCTCTTATAATTCCTTCAGGAGTCGTAACGGTAAAACCACTTGCTGACTTTGGTACGAGAGCCCTTAAATAGCCTTCATTGAGCTCAACATTCATGGAGTCTTTTATTAAATATTGAGCTGGCCCCTTTATGATTAATGATA
>Ga0075480_10002335_pt1 | contig 12185 bp, 11 predicted proteins | sample DEB08_DNA_7_FD_81590 | JGI IMG/M metagenome (GOLD analysis project Ga0075480, IMG submission 81590) | Aqueous microbial communities from the Delaware River and Bay under freshwater to marine salinity gradient to study organic matter... | ecosystem: Environmental > Aquatic > Marine > Coastal ... | reverse complement strand
TGTTGTTGAGTCTTCCATCGCCACGAATACCCATGAGATGTTTTTCGAAGTAGAGGGTATTTGATTTAAGGTTTTTAATGTATCTATACTTACCGTCGGTGATCGACCGGATGGGGTAGGCTGGTCCTTCAGGAATGTTGTTATGAACTGCATAGGCAAACTTTCTATGAGTTTCTTTACCTTTTACGAGAACATCTTTAAAGCTAGTTCCATCGTACTTTTTAGTGCTTGTTCCGCCTGCTAAATCAATTAAAGTTGGTAAGACATCGGCATATAGGATAAGAGCATTTGTGCGTTTGTTTTTATCTATTTTACCAGGCCATGAAGCTATAAATGCTGTATGTAAGCCAGTATTCCAGTTTGTCCATTTTGAGCCAGGGAATTGACTGCCTTGTTCAGAGGTGAACATGATTAAAGTATTTTCTTTTTTACCACTATCTTTTAAGGCTGTAAGTATGTCTCCAACTTGTGAATCCATATAAGTAATCTCAGCTAGGTATCTGCTAAAAGCATCTCTTGTAAGTTTAGTGTCAGCAATATTTGGAGGAAGCTTTAAGGCTTTGGGGGGATATTTTGATGCATCACCCATAGTCCAAGGAACATGAGGCTCAACAAGACAAACGACAAGGCAAAAAGGCTTGTCCTTTTTCATGAAGGAGGTAATGCCATCTAATGAATGAGCTTGAGTTTCATCTTTAACACAGCTTTTCTCAAAGCCCGGAACTGTTTCGAATGGATAAACACTTTTTGGTTTAACATGTACTTTACCAGCGATCCCAACTCTGTAGCCAAACTTTCCTAAATCCTGTGGCATACTCGTTATTCCTGGAATGCTTCCAGAGTGATTCCAGGAGCAGCCGTTATTGAAAGGATAAAGTCCGGTATATAACTCGGATCTACATGGCTGACACATCGCCTCAGCAACATAAGCTTGATTAAAAACTAAACCTTCTTTAGCAAGAGAGTCGATATTTGGAGTTTTGGCATTTGGCCCACCATAAACCGGTAGGTCGTTATAGGTGCAGTCATCTGCCATAATTATAAGAAAATTTGGTTGCTCATTAGCCTTTAAATTTAGGCATAAAAGCAATAGAAAAGCCAAAACATATACAGATCTCATTTTATATCCTATTTTTATATATAGATAAAATTCTATATAATAATACTTGTGTTCAGTAAATAATCTGACGCCTTATAAAAAAATATGTAGAAAAAGTATAGTTATTAGTTAGATTGAGCTCAAGGATGATTCTAATGGCTAAGGCCTCTTAGGACTTTGATATCTAGTTTACCATCCTCAATACCGTCCAAGCCATCAATTTCTTTGATGATGTTTTGAAGTTCATTTTTATTAACGCTGCCATTTTCATCAAGTTTATTGACAATTCCAGAAACGAGTAGGGCTAGAAATCCGAGGTCATTTTCGAGATCGGTGACCCGATCATTTAGTTTGCTGATATTTTGATTGTTTTTGAGAGCTTTATTGCCATTAATTCTGGCAGAGACTTTTTGTCTTCTTAGAAGTTTAGTTTGATTGTCAGCAATTCTGCGTGTTTGCACAGCTGAGATTCGTGAGGAAAGAAAAAATCGAAAAGACCCATAATTTGCTCCTTGTGTTATTCTTCAAGTAATCACACATAGAGCAGATTATAAATTATAAAATGATGGAAATTTTATAAATATATTAAGGAGTAGCTTTGAATGACTTCTTTAGTAGACCCAATATGAGATTTCTTTCGTCTTCGGAAACTTTTTCACTGGCAATTGCGTCCTGTAGGATGAGGATTCGGCTACCATTTTTAGCAGGCAGTTCTAGCACATCTTGTATAATACCTGATCCAGCAATTGTAGCCCTTACTCTAATGCCACTATATTTAACACCATTGAAGGTATATGAGATAGGGGCGGTTGTGGTTTTTTTCCCATAATATGCTTTGAGTTGAGCAGCTAGTGACTTTGCTGTTATAGTCAAGTTTAAGTAGTGGTGCACACTAAGGACAAAGTCACTGCCATCGAGAGTCCACATTTTTAAGTTTTGTTCACTAAAGTCTGCTTCAAATGCCATATTTGAAGGGTAGTAAAACTTTAAGCCGGCATAAGTGAAATACCGATATTTATCAGGAACTAAGGTGACCGTTGGATTCTCTGAAATACCTTTGAGTTTTACAGCTTTGTTTTCTTCTAGCTTGATGACTTTGTTGTCGATTTTTAAGGTGAAGCCTAGCTTAGGTTCTTTGCTATCGTCAGCATTCAGAAAAGTTAGTGTTGTAGATAAAGCAAGAATAAAGAATAATTTCATTTTAACCCTCTTTTTCATTTGGTGTTTCATTTAGATTTTTATTATTTTTAGCAGAGTAGTAAAAGCCTGCGGCAAGTAGAACTGTAAAAAGTGAAGTGGCTGCTCCTCCGACAAAGTAGCCCATGTTTACTAAAGCTTCACATCCACAAATGGTGTTTTTAATTTCGAGTTTCCCGTCAAAGTTTTTGAGTACATTCAACGTGAAGTTAGTATTCTGAGTTCGAAAGGTCGCGGTTTGTACCTTATCGACAAATACGTAATTCTTAGTCGTTTCTTCTGAAGTGACCGAGAAGTCTGGTTCAATTTTAGAGTCAGATTCAAGTTCATTGGCATGCATGATATCAATTCCGTGGGCAAATTGATATGTAACTTTGATATTATGCTTTTTTAGGGATTGGCCCGAGATAGCGCCGAGTACTTCTTCTTTACCTTTTTTCATGTAAGCATTGTGTCTAGCGATATTTGAAAGACTAATAGAAATAACGATAACAGTTATTGTAACGAAGGTATGGCCAATCCAGTTTTTTGTTCTATTGCTCATAGTTTAATTTCTGGTAGAGCTCTTTTATCCCATGGAATCATGTAGAACTCTATATTGTCTACTTTGATTTCACTTGGGAAGTCTTCTTTCTTCAAGATGAATACGCGCAATTTTTTAATGGTCGATTTAGACAAAAAGTCTTTCGCTTCATTTATGGTATTAAAAACAGTTCCATTAAGCGTTGCTTTTGAATCCTTAAAGTAAAGGTAGTCAGTTTTACCTTCTCCGTAGCCAAACTTCAGTAGAGTGGCTTGAGCAAGTTTTCTTTCATCTTCCGATGCAAAAAGGAAGTCCATAACGTCATGGATATATATGAATCCATCCGCCCAGTTCCCTAAAGGACTATCAATGATTTCTAATTCGACATGGTTTAGTGGGTGTTCAATAGGAAGTTTATTACTTTGCTCAGTGGTTGAAGCTTGATTATCTAAAGAGCCTTTTCCTCTTGGTTCTCTGCTTTTTAAATAAAAGAATAAACCAATAGAAATGATAAGAGTTAATGTGAAATTTAGTTTGTTGGATACCATGTTGTTCTTTGATAAAATTAATTAATAGATAGCTTTAGCATAAGCTGCCCCAGTTTCAACTTTTATTGCTAAGGCTATTACTCATAAACTCAACATGAAACTTTACTGGCCCTAGAGGTTTAACTTCATGGGGAACTTGAGGCTCAACTACACCATACTTCTCTGGACTAAGCTCTATTTCTTCAAGTTCAGGCTCAAGGATGCGATAGAGAAGCTTACCTTCCTCTATCATTATCTTTCCCCAAGTTCCAGTTTTAGTTGTGTGGGAACGAAGGAGCCCCTTAGGAACTGTTTTTTCGGTGAAGCTGGGAGTTCTTTTGTATTCTTTAGCATCTGTAGGAAGTTCTTTCATATTCTTAAATTATTGGCGAATATATGTAATGCGATCTTTGAAAGGAATAAAACAGGTATAAAAAAAAGAAAGCGCCCTGTGTGGGACGCTTTCTTTTGTGCGTGGTGTGTGTGAAGAGTGTTATAAAGTTATTTTTTCCTCTAGGTAATCCATTTCAGGATCTAGCTTCCAGCGGAATTGATCTTTAGGGTTTACTGAATATGCCCAGTCGGTAATGATTCCCTGTAGTTGTTGTTTCTCTACTATTCTTTGACGAATGTGAACTGGGTTCCAGCCATCTAGAAGCTCTTTTGTTAATGAGTGTTTGATGTCGGCATATTCTGGATCATTTGCCAGGTCAATCTGTTCCATTGGGTCTTTTTCAAGATCAAATAGCTGAACAGGCCAGCCATGGTAGTAGTTTAGTTTGAAATTATCGCGACGAATCATTCTGAATGCGTAACCATCATCTGTGCAGTACTCTGAGAAAGTGAAGTTTTCCCAATCTTTTCCTTCATTCATTAGAGGGACAAGAGAGCGACCATCGCTGTAAGGGAGGGCAGGGCAGCCAAGTAAGTCTAGCATAGTTGCATTCAGGTCTAGTGAACTAATGACTTCATCGTATTTTTTCCCTTCAGGAACAAGTCCAGGACAAGAAATGATACAAGGGACTTTTACCGCATATTCATAGAAAGTTTGTTTCCACCAAAGGCTGTGTTCTCCGATTTGCTCACCGTGATCTGAAGAGTAGACAATTACAGTATTCTCCATAAGTCCATTTTCTTCTAGTGCATCGAAGAGTTGACCAATCATTCTATCTAAAGCTGTAGTCAGAGCGTAGTATGCTGCACGAGTTCTTTTAACTTCGGCAGGTGTTACTTCTTTGATATTACTTTTTACACGCCATTCTTTGATATATGGGTGAAGGTCATCGTTGAACTCATCTGTAACTGATGGCTCAGGAAGAATGCCCTCATAGTAATCGTAGTCTTCTTTTCTAGCTACGAAAGGTTGGTGTGGAAGCATAAGACCAACAGAAAGGTTGAATGGCGATGAATCACCATCTTTTCTTTTTGCTCCAAGGTCATTTATATAATCAAGTGTTGCTGTAATTACATCTTCATCGTGTACTTGGTAGGCATTTTGACCACGACCAGATTTCTGAAGACTAATTCTGTTTGGTCCAGTAGTTCCAGTAAGTTGACCGTGATCGACATCACTACTTTCAGTGAAGTTCGAGCAGTGATCTCCAACATAACGCTCAGAGTAGCCTCTTAGCTGATCCGGTCCGATTGAGTGCATTCTACCAAAGAGAACAGGTTTATAGCCAGCAGCACCCATAGAGTGAGCAAAAGTTGGTATGCCAGTATCAAGAGCGTGGTAGTTTGTCCAACAGTCGTTTCTGTGTGGATGTCTACCAGTTAGCATAGACATACGAGAAGGAGTACAAATTGGCGATGGGCAATAAGTGTTTTTGAAGATTACACCGTTAGCAGCAAGTTTATCTAGATTAGGTGTTTTTACGTACTTGTCGCCATAACATCCAGTTACATAGGGAGTATGTTGATCAGAGTGAATGTAAAGTAAGTTATACTTAGGTTTTTTCGCAGGAGCGTTCATTTATTGTTCCTTTTGTTGAATGCAGTAAAGTTTTTTCATAGAGCGATGGAAGATCATTCCATCAGAGAAACTGAAAGGGTTTCCAGACCAGCTCTTCCCAGCCGGGCCAAGATCGTTTACTGCCAGTAATGCTTTTTCTGTTAGTTCTTCTGCATTAACATTAACTACGTAGGTTAAGCCAGTTAATGCATTTATGTAAATTTTATCGTTGATAATAGTTGGAACAGGCCAAAAACGAGTGTTGCCTTTAGACCATCCACTCAAAACACTTCGCTTGTCTCCAGCAGCAAAAACACCTCTAGAGTTTAGCATGTCGTTCTTAATTGATAGTTTGTGCCAGATGAAACCGTTTTCAGATTTGTGAACCGGGACTTCTAGCATTTCTATCTTGCCTGAGTCTAAATTGATTCTAGCAACAGATTCATTGCTATTGACGAACCAATAAAAGTTTTTGTGTAATACTCCACTGAAGCGTACCATGTTGATTTGCAAGCTTTCAGTACTTTTGATATGAGTTTTAGATTTCGAGTCGTATTTGCATCTACTTACTTCTTGAGTAAGTGGAATCTTTTTTACCAAGCTTCCATCTTCAGTGTTGATAAGGTGCATGTAACCTGTTTTTTTAGATGGCTTGTGTGGTGTGGCTCCTTCCATGATGAAAGCGTACTTTCCACTAAATTGATTGACTGTGGCAAATGATTTAGGGCATTCGTAACGCCAAATAGTTTTACCGCTTGCTGCATCAATTTTACTCAGCCCATATGGCTTTTCTGGAGCTGAATGCGGGCCTCCACGAGCAATATAAATGGCATTCTTTCCTTGGTGCTTTGTTAAGCGAGGGACATTGTGAACAGTTACGGCATCTTCAGATTTCCAAACTTCTTTACCTGTAAGCTTGTTCGCTGCATGAAGGAAACACCAAAGCTTTTTTTCACCGTCTCTTTTTTCCTTTTCAGGAAGAATGTGGTAGATCAAATCCCCAGAAATAATTGGTTGGTATCTTCTCGTATAAGGGTCGATAGGGCGAGGAGTCCATTCTTTGAACCAAATCTTTTCTCCTTCGACAGTCCAGCAACCCATAGATCCACTAGCGTTGTAGAACCAAACATGTTTGCCATCTGTAACTGGAGTGCCGGTGGTGGAATCACCATAAGGACATGTTGGCTTCATTTTTTTAGATCCAGGGAGTTTGCACTTCCAGAGAAGTTTACCATTTGCTTTACTGTAGCAATGTCCTTCGATGTTTGCTGAATTTTTAAGTTCATTACCTGCTGGCAATTCTTCATAGACAGTTAAGAAAATCTTATCTCCAGAAATACTCAGGCCACTTTGTCCTGTTTCTGGAAGATCGACACTCCATTTAATATTTTGACCGCTTGTTGCGCTCCAGGAGCTTGGGACTGGTTTTGGGGTAATAAAGACAAAGTTACCATTAGGACCACCAAAAGAAGGCCAATCCTGTGCTGGAAGGGTAATTATGAATATGTAAAAAACTAATACTCTTAACATGTTAAAATCGCTTAGCGGGGTTTTCCTCTGTCTTGTACTTATAATGTCGCTGATAAATCATTTAAAAGCAATGATGCGCATTCTGATTATTTTGTCAAAAACGATTATTTGTCTTGCCAAGGGAAATAACAGGAGTATTGTTGGCTTATGGATACAATTTATTTAAGATGTCAGGATAATAGATCTAGTCGAGGATTTAGATCTCCTAAATACCACGTGCCTACGCACAGGCTCATACGAATCGTAAAAGGTGAAGGGACTTATACTTTTCCTGATTCTGAGCTTAAAGTTAAAGCTGGCGACGTTTTCCTCACGCCTCCAGGGTTCCGCACAATTGATTTCGCTGGAGATCAAGAAGTGCATTTGCAAGTTGTTAATTTCAGCGCTCCAGATTACTGGGTAGAAGAGCCATTTGTTATTTTTCACGATAAGGACCGTTTGTTAAGACTGATGGTTGAGATTATTGAAGATTTAATAATCGGAAGTGAAAAACGTAAAGATGCTCTTCTTTCTATCGCCATTGATATTTTTATCGAGTGTGGAGAAGTTAAAGATGGTGGAAATAAAGTTGTTCAGGATGTGGCAAACTCTATAAAAATGAACCCGCATTTGAACTACGCAATTTCAGACTTGGCTAAATCATGCGGATGTTCAGAGTCTCACTTTAGAGCAATATTTAGAAAAGAGATGAAAATGTCTCCTAAGGCTTATGTCAAGAAGTGCAAAATGGACTATGCAGTCAGGCTAATGAGAGATGAAAATCTCTTAGTAAAAGAGGTTGCTGATATTCTGGGTTACAATGATATCTATGAATTTTCCAAGCAATTCAAAACAGTCTTTGGTAAGCCGCCAACAAAGCTCGTTAAGAGAAAAAATTTATAAAATTTCTGCTTAAATAAATTTTAATCACAAAATATGCCGAAAAAATTATAAAACTCTCGGTTGATCTCAAGTCTAGTAAATTTGTGTGTTCTAAGAGTGTTACGTATTATTATTTTAAGGAGATGTTTGTGTTCAAGTTATTACTCACTGCTTTGTGTGTGCTAGGGGCTTTCGCCAGCTATGGTCAAGATAAGAGACCCAATGTACTTTTACTTTCAATCGATGACTTAAATGACTGGATTGGTTGTTTAGAAGGTCACCCTCAAGCCATAACGCCCAACATAGATAAACTGGCTGGCAAGGGAACTCTTTTTGCTAATGCTCATTGTCAGGCTCCAGTTTGCCAGCCTTCAAGATCAAGCATGATGACTTCGACGTATCCTTCTTCTACAGGTCTATATTTTTTGAGTCCTGGCATTAGAGAGTCTCCAGTGACTAAGAATGCTGTAACTATGCCGGAAAGGTTTGCCAAAGAAGGATATAAAGTTTTTGGTGCCGGTAAGATTTTTCATCATAAATTGAATAACTCGGTATTTAAAAAGGTAGGAGAGTACCTGAGAACTGGTGGTTTTGGTCCATCCCCAAAAAAGAAAATTAACTATCCAATTGGTCATCCATTATGGGATTGGGGAGCTTATCCAAATGAAGATCAGAAGATGCCAGATTATAAACTGGCAGAGTATGGAAAAAAACTACTATCCCAAAAGTTTGATAAACCATTTTTTATGGCATTAGGATTCTATCGACCACATGTCCCGATGTATGCTCCACAAAAATGGTTAGATATGTATCCTCTGAAAGATATCAAGCTTCCAGTGATTAAAAAGAATGATGTCGCGGACCTTTCAGACTATGCCAAAAATCTTACATCGTTAAATCATGTCTCTCCGACTCATAAATGGATTTTGGATAATGATAAACAGTGGGAAAAAGCAACTCAGGCATATTTAGCCTCTATTACTTTTGTGGATCACTATGTTGGAGAAATTCTCAAGGCCTTAGAGAATGGGCCTAATGCAGATAATACAATTGTAGTTTTGTTCTCAGATCATGGATTTCACATGGGCGAGAAAGAGCATTGGGCTAAGAGAACACTATGGGAAGATGGTACAAGAGTTCCAGTTATTATTGCTGGTAAAGGCTTAAACGCCAAACAGGTAAGTAAGAGACCAGTTGGCTTGATAGATATTTACCCAACACTTCTTGACCTCTGTGGAATAGAGAAAGATGACAAGCATGAAGGTTTATCATTGAAGCCTCTATTGAATAAACCAGATGCAGAGTGGGATACTCCAGCAAGAACATCTTTTGGTTTAGGAAATCACTCAATAAGATCTACGAAATGGCGTTACATCAAGTACGTCGATGGTTCACAGGAATTGTATGATCTCGAATCGGATCCAAATGAGTGGAATAACCTTGCTTCAGACCCCAAATACGCTGATGTTCTTAAAGAGCATGCAAAGTGGTTACCCAAAAACGAAAAGCCTATTCTTGGTAAAGGTTCCACAGGTCATAAAGCTTATGAAGCTTCCGCTGAAGCATTGAAGAAATAATATTTACTTTTTGAGGATAGAGTCTTTTTCTATCCTCTTTTTAATCTCTTTAATAGCCTCAAAACAATGACTTGCAGTACATAGCGTTTCGTTCTTGATTCTGTATGATTTGGCTCGTTTTTCTAGGTAATAAAGTGATTCCTCAGTACCAATTTCTCCAAGGTGAATAAAAGCATCGTGTGGATCACCAACTGGGTATTTAATGGCATAGTGTAAGGCCTTTAGTCGATCATCTAAAGATGCTTTTTCCATATATGTAGGATCATATGTCTTTTTTATAGATGTAGTTACCATATAAGCTTCATAGCCAATGAAAGTCAAAACACTTATTGAGCTGAGAATGATTACGGTTTTCCATTTGTGTTTCAAAAGAGAGCCCAAGATCAATTGATTGAAACTTAATTATAGAAATTTAAACTTATTAGTTCCAGTAAAATCTAATCTCTAAAGAAGTCTTCTGTTTTAGCAAGAGGGTAATAAAAGTAATAGCTGGGTTTGGCTATAAAGTTTTTGAACTTACCAATGAAGTTTGACCTTAAATCTTGTCCTGGTCCAATTCTTTTAACAATGAAGCCTTCCTTGATATTTATGGTGAATTCATGGCGATAAACTAGAATTTTTCTCCACCGACACAGACCATAACTCAATAAATAAGCACAGAGAATAACTGGTATGATGATCTTTAGTTTTTTCATTGAGTACTAAGCCTTAAGTATACTTTAGAAGGAGAATGAAGGCATAGTAAACTTCGGTTTGTTATATGCAAAGAACTAGTTAAAAATTATCGATAGATTTCTTGCTGGAAATACGGTAGTTCTTTGGTGTTTTACCTGTTTTCTCTTTAACTTTCATAGTCATGTATTGCACCGTACTGAAGCCGGCTTTTTCTGCTACTTCTTTAAGTGGTAGTGACGTTTCAACTAACAGCCTTAAAGCACGTTTTAGTTGAACTTTTGAAATCTCATTGTGTACACTTTGCTGTAGTACAGCTTTAAAACGTTTTTCTAGTGTAGAGCGACTAACTTTACAAAATCTGGAAACGTCTTCAACTTGAATGAAATTACAGGCATTTTCTCTTATGAAGGCTAGAGCTTTTGAAATGAGTTCATCATCAATAGCAATGATATCTGTTGATTGGCGAACATTGATGCCAAGAGGTTCTACAGTGACTCCTTGAACATCTTCACCTTTCATTTTTTGGTCTAGTAATCTAGCTGCTTCATAGCCTAATTTATCCGTACCCTGAATAACGCTAGTTAAAGAAGGGGACGCAAGTTCACACATCATTGGGTCGTCATCGACACCTACAACTGCTATATCTTCAGGAACTCTGAGGTTTAATCTTCGGCAGGCTTCTAGTACGTGTCTGGCTTTCGAGTCGTTTGCAGCCATTAAACCTAATGGCTTTGGGAGGTCTTTTAGCCATTTGATTAAATTAGACAGCATAGCTTCCCAATCGTTGTGTTTTTCTGCTTCTGCATAGCTATTGCATGGACAATCTCTGGCGCTGACAAAGTCTTTGAAATAGTTCTCTCTCTCTGCTGCCCAGCCATTAATAGCTGTTGGGGCAATATTGCTGAATGCAAAGTTTCGAAATCCACGATCATATAGGTGTTCTGCACCTAGTTCAGCTATGCCCTTATTGTCCGTATAAACATAGGGGATTTGGCCATTATCCGTATAAAGTCCATAACCTCCACCCAGGCCGACTACAGGGATTTTTAAATTGACTAGCTTTTTGTAAAGTTCTTCATCGTCTAAGTCTGCAATGACGCCATGTCCTTTCCAAGTAGAGAAATCTGGAATTCGCAGATGGGGTTCATCTTCAAGATAAAGACTCCAATCACCTTGTTCTTTAACATATCTAGCAATGCCAGCAACAAGGTAACGGTCATACTGTTTATTCAGGTTTAGAATAACTGCGACTTTCTTCATGGTGTATCTCAATTTTTTCTAAGTATAAGAATATGAGAGTTAAAAGACTATTACCAATATTTATAATATTTTTACGATATTTAGTATAAGGGTGTGTGCTAAGCTTAAAAATTAACTAAAAACGAACATGAAATTCAACATGTCTCAATCGTTTGAGTATGGAAAATTGTAAATGTATTGCAAAAATTAATAATTGAGAAGTGATTAAGATAGTGATTTTTTAACAGCATGATTAAGGAAAGTGAAATAATGGAACTGCAAGTTTTATCCAAGACATCTTCAGAACTAGGAGAGGGGCCTTTGTACCATCAAGGCAACTTTTACTGGGTGGACATTTTAGGAAAGAAGATCAACAAGCTTGGTGCAGATGGAAGTGAAACATGTATTTGCGAAGGTGAAAAGTCTCCTACATCGATAGTCCCTGGAAGTAAAGGTGAGCTTTTCATAACTTTGGAGGACGGCTTTTATAAGCTTGGCGAAAATGGACCTGAAAGTGTCGGTTCATTTAAAATAAACGATTCACTAGTTCGCTTTAATGACGGCAAGTGTGACCCAAATGGAAACTATTGGGCCGGAACAATGGATAGAGCTGAGGCAACCTATAAAGGAAGTCTTTATGTGATGCTCCCAGATTACAGTATCATAAATATTCTTGCTGGGGTTTGTGTCTCTAATGGCATGTGTTGGAATGAAGATATGACGACTTTTTATTATATTGATTCTCCAACAAAAAAGATTAAAGCTTTCGATTTCGACTCTGAAAAAATGCTAATTTCTAACAAGCGTTCAATTTACCAATTAGAAGAGACTAATGTTTTTCCTGATGGTATGACAATAGATATGGAAGGGAATTTGTGGCTAGCTTTATGGAATGGGTATTCGGTTATTTGTGTTGATCCAGAAAGTCACTCTGTTGTTCAAAAGATTGATGTCCCTTGTGCAAAAGTTACATCTTGTTGTTTTGGAGGAGAAGTTTTCGACGAGT
>Ga0075480_10002331_pt1 | contig 12192 bp, 14 predicted proteins | sample DEB08_DNA_7_FD_81590 | JGI IMG/M metagenome (GOLD analysis project Ga0075480, IMG submission 81590) | Aqueous microbial communities from the Delaware River and Bay under freshwater to marine salinity gradient to study organic matter... | ecosystem: Environmental > Aquatic > Marine > Coastal ... | reverse complement strand
TTGGAAGAAGTGGACGACGGTGACGAGTATTGGAGTTTCCACCGCCACCATCGCCGCCATCGTCACCACCACCATCGCCGCCACCACCACCATCGCCGCCATCGTCGTCGCCAAGCAAGGAACTATCAGCCTCGTCGTTCTCATTATTTACCTTGACCTCCAATTCCGCGATCAGGTCTGACATCTCTGCGTTTTCTTTCGTCAAAACCTCAACCTGTCTCTCGAGCTCTTCAATACGAGAAGCAGCAGCCTTCTGTCTCTCAGCCGCCAGCGTCATGGTCTGGATCGCGATGACAAGATCTTCATCGTTATCCATTTTGTTGTAAAGAGATAAATGTGTAACAGATTTCGTCTCACACGAGTTATCGAATCGTTACACTATGGTGACTGGTTTCTTATGAACTCGAAAGTGTGTTTCGGTTTTCAATGTGAAGTATTTATATCGATATTGTTGCTTGTTGGTCATCAAATATCACGAAGAAACCAATAGAAAAAAAATTACAAACTGAGATTGGTTTCTTAAACAGTTTGGATTCTCACAATTTTTACCAAAATCAGAATACAATGGGATCGAGAGAAAAATAGTACAACTTTTATTTTAGATTTTCATAATTTTATTTTTACTTTTGTGATGTACAATTTTCTTTAAGTCCCCTAGCGACCTTTCAAAGACCTTGACTAGAAATCTATCCGCGATATGATAGCTATATAAAAATTATCATTAAAAAATCCAAAAGATGAATTTCTCATCTTTTGGATTTTGTAAGTGTTTCAAATGTATTCAAGTGTGTAAAGCTAGATATGATAATGGTTTTAAAGTCTTACAATTAATAATCCAGCGCACATAGCAATCTTATTCATTTTTTCGTACAAAGTTTTTTCATCCATGAACTTTTTGTTATCGTCCTTGTAAATTACACATGTTTTCTCCATATGTTTGTTATAATCATTTGTATCCTGGTAATATCGAATACATCTGAACTTCTTTTGAAGAAGTTTTGTTCGGTTAAATGTATCAGGAGAATAATGGACAGATATTACGTAATTATTCATAGCTATGATGAAAACAATCACCATATAGTAGACGATCTTATTGAAGACAATCTTAGGCATGACTTGTGATGTTGATATCAATTTTCCTTATAATAAGCATCATTTTTCCAAAATTTTGAGACAAATCTATTTCAAATCCAGCAGTTTTTTATGACTATCTCATTATTGTTTTAATATATTTAAGATTTTTATTAATATTTTATTATTATTCTGCAATGGCTAATTTGTTAGCAGTTTGCTGTAAGCCAATCCACCCATGCCAGACATAATTCTGAGTACGTTGTAATTGACGGCATAGATATTGACATTGCCGGTACCCAAACCAGATCTTATCAAGAAATGTAAAGTATGAAGCAGTCTCGGTGGGACTGAAGGAAATATGACACAAAAACTTTATTTTGAGTAATCATTTCGAAATCATGAACAAGATTTTGTTCAAGATATCTTTTGGTAGAATGTTTCCTAATATATATACTTTTTTCATCAAATCTTTATCTTTTTCAACTTGAAACTCTAAAGCTTCTAGTTGAAAAGATATTTTTGCAATCTCTTGTTCAACATATAATGCTAAATAGTCAACAGTATCTTTTTGTTCTTGCTTTTCTAAAAAATTGTTATAATATGTGATTTTTAAAGAGTTCATATCTTTGTGTTTTATTTTTGTAGGATTTTGAGGATAATGCGTAAATCCATAGTTACAAATATATTTGTCCGAATAACAAACGCCTTTCCAGTTTCTCTTACATGGTATACACCATTTGTGTGCATCGAAGCCCATAAAATCTCCTTCTTCTTTATATTCCAACTGTGTGTTCTTTTTTGTGAGAATAAGCGAGAGCTCATAGTACTCCGACAATTTTTTATATTGTTTTAAATCATCAAATGAGATGACAAAGTCGCATTTTGTTAAATTCAAACCTGACGATTTGCGTCGAAAATAAACAACATCCACATAAATACTGTCATGTTCTTTTATGAATGCAAATGCCTTTGAAATGGTATTTCCGTGATAATAATAACAAGTTATTTCCATTATAGGTATAAATCTATGTTTGACAAAGTATATCATTTTTTGATATAAATGACATTTTTTAATATAAATGACAATTGAAACTATTGCTAGATTTATCACTGTTTTCAGGATCTTCTGTAAATTAGTAAACAAAACTGTTTTACACATTTAAAACGCCGATTTTTTTTGGAAAAATAAAAAATGACACATCATAAGTCTCAAAGATATCTAATGAGGCTTCTAGAAATTTTAAATATTTTTGTAGTATAGGTCAAAAACATTATGGAAAAACAAAAAAACACTAAAAGTTCTTTGTCGCCAATTAAGGTAAAAAAGACGATTTCTCCAAAAGCTTCTAAAGCTTCTAAATCCCCAAAAGGTTCTAAGTCTTCAAAGGCTTCTAAATCCCCAAAAGGTTCCAAGTCTTCAAAGGTTTCTAAATCCCCAAAGGCTTCTAAATCTCTTAAATCTCCTTCTAAAGCATCTAAAACTGGAAATTCATTATCAAGAATAAGTCCAAGTAGACGAAAAAGGATAGATGAATTTACAAAAAAGATAGCAACTAAAAAAATAGGTAATATTATTATGCCTTTTATTAATCGCGTATCTATTAATATTACAGACCGTATAAAATATTATAAAATTTTGAATAGATACATAAAAAATATTGATAATAAACAATGTTTGCAACAAATTGGAGATAATAAATACTCTATTGGCGATGGTAAAATAAAACTGATAAAACAAATTGGATCAAAAAGTAATGATGGTGCAGTATATATGGCAAAGGGTGCGAATGAAGGAGTTTTAATTAAATTTGCAGTAAAAGTTATGAAAAAAAATAAATTAAATAATAATGAAATAGATATCTTGGAAAAAGTCTCAAAATCAGTGATAGAAAATAAAAACCCTTATTTTCCTATAATGTATAAAAACTATGAATGTGAAAATGTAAATAATGAAGAATATTTACCAGATGTTGCAAAAAACTCAAAATATCATTTAAATTTGAATGAAATTGCGTCAGGTGATATGAGAATGTTTATGAACGATAAAGCAAATATGCAAAGTAATAAATCAACTAACGCTTTAGCACAAATTTTTTTATCAATATTATCACTTCATAATTTAGGATATTACCATAATGACGCACATACCGGTAATTTTTTATATCATCGGATTAAACCAGGTGGATATATAAAACATACTGTTTATGGTGAGAATTTATATTTAGAGAATATGGGATATTTATGGGTAATATGGGATTTTGGAAGAAGTCATGCCAAAGATGATGAATGGTTTCTCTCAGATTATCCAACATTTTATTATGATATTGAATATTTGAGGGATTACTTTAGAATAATTAATGGATTTATGAATGTCTCATCAGGAATTACTGGAATTAAAGGATGGGTTGATGATGATACTCAAATTCATAAAGATACAAAAGATATAGTTCAAACAATATTCGATATTCGCAGTATAATGGTAAAAAATAAAAAACAATTAGAAAAGACTGGCTTGAGGGATATTAAAAACCAAACTCAGTTATTAGAAAAGACCTTCTTTAGAGAGATTACAAAACAATCTAAACTATTTATAAAAGAAGATGAATTACCACCTGGAGCAAAAATAATCAACAATGATAATCCTTATAATATAACAACGAATGACTTCGGTGTGAAAAAGGAATCACAAAAACGGAATTTCATTTCGTTTTGATTCATGTGATTGAGAGGTTTGAGGTGATTTTTTCATAATATTTTAATATTTTCATAAAATAGATTACAAAAATGATGGAATATAATGTCAGAGAAGGATTCAAAGGTCGTGGTGGAGGTCGTGGCAGTAATGGTGCTGGGGCTGCGTTAGGAGTGGCTGGTCTTGGAATGATGTCACAAAGTGGAAAAAATCAAATGTGTCCATTGGACAATGACTCATTCTTTTGCCAACTTAGTCGTTTCACTTCCGTCGTAGGTATGGTAGTATATCTTCTTGTAATATTCACTATATTCGCTTATTTGATTTATCTGGCATATTCTTATTTTAATTCCAAAAGATAAATAGTCTTGTGAATTGCTGCTTTGAAATCATCAATAATGCTTAACAAATCACTGTCCTCTTTCTTGATAAACATGAAAATCTCATTCTCCAATTTCAAAAATAAAAATAAAATTATGAAAATCTAAAATAAAAGTTTCGATACGCTACGCTACTATTTTTCAAGTTCCTTAAATCACTCCCAGATGTTTCAGACCTTGACAAAAGATGTAATAAGATATGTATTAATATTCTTTTCACATTTCTAGTTTAGGACCTTTTCAAGATCTTGACAAAAGATGTTATAAGTTATGTATACATACTCTTTCTAATTATATGGAAATCGTACATTGATTGGTTTCTTAAACAGTTTTCTTTTCAGATTGTTTTGGTTATATATGATTTATATACATCATTTATTGTGACGGCATTTTTCAAGATTGTACAAATGGCGAACATGCAGGATGACTTTGTGGAATTATTGGAACGAATGGATATTGACGATGATGATAACATTACATGCCCTCATTGCCGTGCTCAATGTAACAATACAGTCAGGCATCGTCTTTACATTTCTCATGAATGTCCCATTTGTTGCAAAGATTCCACAGTCAATTACTCTTTGCCATGTGGGCATGTGTATTGCTTTGAATGCTTTGTAAAGATTGGCGGTATAATAAGAGAACACTTCACTGATTCTTCGTCAGCTGCTGTCGCTACTTCTTCGTCCGCTGCTGTTGCTGCTGGTGCTTCTTCGCCTTCTGCTTCTTCGTCTTCTGCTTCTTCGTCTTCTGCTTCTTCGTCTTCTGCTTCTTCGCCCGCTGCTGTCGCTGCTGGTGGTTCTTCGTCTGGTGGTCGCAAGTGGATGTTTCCGCATCATTTGGAAATGTCATATGAGAAAAACAAGGGAAGGCAACTCATTCCAGCTTTGGAACGAAACAAGAAACAGACTTACGACAGACAGGTGAAATTGATGACATTATTGACACAACAAAAGCTTGACAACAATGGATTGAAGGACATCCTTTTTTACATTGATGAGAGAAATGATATGCCTGTTTCATTTTCACACATGATTGGAAGGGGTTTGCAGAGTGGATTTTTCAGAGAAATGTTTGAGAACCATTACAAAATTTACATGGGCACATATTTAACACACACATATCTTTCACCTAGCCACGAAATGTATGAAAATTGCCGTCATTCGAGTAAAGAACAAAGTTATTATCTTGGAAAATTGTACAAGAATCTAAGACACCTTGATTGGCGAGATACATTATCAGACCTAATCTATAGATACAACAATAATACATATAAAAATACATCAATGAATATGAATAAATCAATGAAATATTATTGTATGAAAGGTCGTCATTTTGTAGAAAAAAGCAAGCATTGGATGTATATCAATCCGCTGTATCGCGATAAATGCAAAGATTGTGTTGATTGTCTTGGAACAGAACCTAGATATCTTTTGCAAGGATGAAATTAAAAATTGGATCAATTTCAATTTTCCTTTTAAGTCCCTTGGAAATTCACAGAGTATAAGTGACAAGAATAATAACATATATCTAAGAATATTGATCATTTATACCGATATTTATATCGATATTGTTGCATGTTGTCATCAAAATCACGAAGAAACCCATATAAAAAATTACAAACTGAGATTGGTTTCTTAAACAGTTTGGATTCTCAGTTTGATCAGTATATGATAACTATGGATAAAACAAAAAATTACGTAAATTATCTTCCCGTCCAAACTTTAGTCATGGGCAGATGCAAGTATTTATTTGATTCATTAAAGGTCACGCCCCATTTGCAATATCTGTGTATATTTCCCAGAAGACTATGAGTTGATGAATTTTTAGAAACCATGCATGCAAAAATTCTTTCAAACAACATTCTTTCTTTTCTCGTTTTAATATGTTCCAATAATCTTTCAATGTCATACAATTCGTCTATTTTCCTAAGGAAATCATGGTGAATGATCGACATTACACCGAAACATCCTTTCCATTTTTGAATATTCTTGTGAAATTCGATCAATTCATCACTATTTTTCAAACATTTCATAATTTCTCTTTCTTTTTCTGGCGAATCCCATGTATGTTCGAATTCCCATATGAAAGAACATGTGGTGAAAGTATCTAAATCAATATCGATTTTTTTATTAATGAAAACACTGTCGTGTAAGCAAACAGCAATGTCAAAATACCTATTCTTGAGAAAATAGTAATAAGGCAATAATTCACCCCTACCATTATATTCGCCTTGTACGACAGTACAATTTTCTAGTTTTGATTGAAAATCGACATCTATTAAACGATGATCCGAATTATCGTCAATTATAATGATGGTGTTGTCCTTGTATATATTTCTTATATTTTCGTAAGACTTTTTCCAATATTGATCATGCATCTGACTATTTACATACCTGATGATAATAAATCCAAGTGATTTCGATGCAGGTAACGTGTCACGAATGTATGCATTATTCATATTCTGAAGGTATGAATTTAATTCCAACTACGTTGTTATATATTTTACAAATATATTTTTCTTTCAATCGTTTAGCATCTTTAATTGATTTTGATGACACCTATTTTATACATAACAGGTCTGTTTAAATCTACCCAATTGTCTCTTAACCATCAAAAGTCTGATATATATTATAGATGAATAACAAAGTATACATAGAAATTGTGGCAATTTTAATCAATGTGGTTTTAATATCTCCACTGAATGTAAATACCATTTGACCGAATTTCCAGAGCATATTTATATATGCAGTTGTGGGCATATTCAACTTGAAATATTTATTCATATATTGTAATGGAGCGAATATAGACATAATATAGGATAGATTACAGAGTTGAATGGAACCAAAAATATTTCATAAACGTGATAAAATTGCAATAAAGGTTCTATATATTTTGATATGAAATATTACGGAAACAATGCATGTATTAAATTATTATCCTGTATTTCATCATTTAGTTATACTGGGAACATTAAAATAATTATAAATTATGGTATTGTAGATGGACAATAATCGGAAAAAGATCGTCAAATTAAAGAATGGTATCAGTGTTATTATTATTCCAATAAATACGCAATTGACAAATGTTTCTGTCAATATGCTTCTCGGGGTAAATCATGAAAAAAACAATGAAATGGAACTTACACATTATATGGAACATTTGATGTCCAGATTTACATCCAAGAAATATAATGATTATAAACAAATATATCAGGAACTTAACAAACGCGGTGCGATTTCGAATGCATATGTTACAAATTATGACACATGTTTCTTTATTACAGGGTTTTACAAAGATGCCGAATACTACATTGATCTGCTTGCAAATACTATCAATAACTTTCATTTGGAAAAATCAATTATGAAACAAGAAAAGTTGGCAGTCATTCAAGAGCTGAAAAAATATACAGCGGATCCTTACTATATTTTTGACTTCAAAATAATGAAATATATGTACGCAAAATATACATATCAAAATGATATTGATAAACATATAAAGAAGGTTAAAACATATGATGCCAAAGATGTTTATAAATTTATAGATAATCATGTACTTCCGCAAAACACCGTTGTATCCGTTACATGTCCTTTAACAAAGGGAGATGATGCATTAAAATTAGTGAAAAAGTACTTTTCATATCCAAATCGCAAATCACATCTAAGTATTCAATATCCATCATATAAATATAACAACGAATGTTTGAAGGTATTGTATATCAAAAACAAATACAAAAAGAAGCAGAACGCAAGCATAAGAATAGTTGTTGATAATAGTATAAAATATCTGTCAAAAGAACATCTATCTCTTTTATTCATCAAAGAAATATTGTTCAATTTTGAAACAGGCGTTTTTTACAAGAAACTGAGAGATGAAATGGGTCTCATCTATAACATACATATAGGGTTTGATATAGATATGACAAATCCTAAATCATCATCATACACGATAAAAACAACCGTAGAACAAAAGGATACCGCACGACTTATTAAAGCAATATTGGATATCTTATCAAATACATCATTAACCAGTAGGGAAATAGATAATGGAAGAACCAAGTTTATTGTCAATTATGAACATGAAAAATTCAACAATTTGACATCTTATTACAAACATTACAACAAATATCTGCTTCACAAAATACCAATCGTAGAAAGAAGCTGCATTAAGGATAAGCTGATGTCTATTACCAACAACGACATTATCAAAACGTTTCGAAAATTCAAAAAAGATATTCTCAATCAAGGACTTATATTTTATTACTCTACAAAGAACCAAAATGACAAAATCAAGACGACTGTGAAGAGGAAAATAAAATATATCAATATTCCATAACCCTGAAAATTCACAGAGTATAAGTGACAATAATAATAACATATATCTAAGAATATTGATCAGATCAAATTAAAGAATAGTATAAGAACATTTTCAACCAGATCTAAGATTATTGATTATTTTGATCACTTTACTATAATTATCGATTTTTGAATTGAATATATTTATTAAATCTTTGTATTTCAATTTCTTTACAATCTCGTTATTATATTCGTCACGGATATGATTGTTTATATAGAAATCTTGTGCTTCTATATTTTGAGAAAAAGCAAGTTCATTTATTTGTTCATCTGTAAAAGATGTTCTTACATATTCTTCTCTATTATTATCATTCTGACTATTTAATCTGATATGTACTAATACAATTTCATATTTGTCACTATTATCTATTTTCAATTTTTTATGACAATACCTATGTGTTAAAGGAGTATCTTCAGCTATTGAAGATAATATATCAACTTGTATAGTTTCATTATCTAGAATTTTGATGGTCTCGTCATCATCTTTATATTGATCATTATTATTATAATTGAAATAATTTAATTCAAATATTTTGATAATATCTTTCAGTGATAAATCAGATTTTGTTTTGTCCAATACTACAATTTTTTGGTCTTTAACAGGCATATCTTTTTCTTCTACAGTTTTTTGTAAATATGCTGTTCTCGTAATTTTATTACCTAAGTCATCTGGTAATTTACTTAAAAATGATTTGAGGTCTAGCATTTTATTAACATGTTTTGTAAAAGGAACCGGAGTTGGTGTCTTGGTATTCTTTTCTGGTAATGACAATGACCTTCTTGACGATAAAGTTTCTTTCTTTTTGGAGTACTGTAATGACTTTATACTTTTCATTCTTCTGTATTTATAGCATAAGTTTTTTCTAATTGTTGTATTTTTTTAACAACTTTCTTTATTGAATTATATGTACCGTCTACTAAATCATTGTAAGTTAAATTATGTTTTTTCAAATCTCTTCCACCTGTTGTATACGAAACCATTTTATATTTATTGATTTTTGCATCATATTTATGCGTTTCTTGCATTTGCTGTATACATAATTCATTATATTTATCACAACCGAAATCATATTTTTTCAATTGATACTCGGCTTTGAATATTTTATATGATTTGTTTTCATTCACTAAGTCTTTAATTGTGTCATATTTATTCATCCCGTGTGTTTTAGATTTCAATTTTTTATAGAAATCTTTCTTTTCAAGTTGAAACGCTGTTATGATATCTTTTACATGTACACCGTGTTTAATCAAGACGTTATCGTCATTGTATGCTTTTCTTTCAAAATTATGAAAATATCTGTCCTCGTCATAAATTTCCAATGACTCTGATAAGCGTTTCAAAATATCTTCGTGAGACATTTATTCTATTATATAAGTGATATATTGTTTGAAGTCAAGATTTTAGCAAAAATCATCTTTTATTATCAACGTTTGTTCGTACATCAAATGCTACTTCTTCAGGCCTCTCTCGTGCAATACATTTGAAATTCTTAGAAGTAAGTTGATTGGAAGAGTACATATCTCTGAAAATTCTATGAAAAAATAAAAGTTGTTATAAAATCTGTAAATATATGTGATATGTACTCTCTGAAAAGGCTTAAAGCAATTGTTTAACTGTTTCTTGTAAGTTGATTGGAAGAGTACATATCTCTGAAAATTCTATGAAAAAATAAAAGTTGTTATAAAATCTGTAAATATATGTGATATGTACTCTCTGAAAAGGCTTAAAGCAAATGTTTAACAGGTTTGCAATAAAAACTCTTTTTTGAGAACTTTATCTTGAGTTACGAATTGAATCTATCTAGTGATAAAATGGTAGAAGAACGCGTAGATGATGCTATTAATGAACTGCTTTGACTATTTTGACTATTAGAATATCCTTGTAAGTTTTTCTCTTTCAATAACTTCTTGAGTTCTTTTGTTCTCTTGATCAAATTTATATTGTTATTTTGCAAAAACTCTTTGAATATTTTTCCCTTTTCTTTTTTATTATTATTGGGTTCACTATTCTCATCGTCTGCTTTGTAATCGAACAAATATAAGGTTGATAAATCTTTATTACAATACAAATATTTCAATGATTCTGCTGTCAATAAGAACTCTTCTTCTTTGAAATTTTTATATTTTTCCCAGATACATAAAATTGATCAATTTGTGGCGAATCACTTTGTGCGTGTTGAATTATGTAATTATAATCAAGATTGTTATATTTATTCGTAACTATTTTATTATCAATTGAAAATTTGTGCAATTCAATATCTGGATTATACTGTATTATATGAAAAAGATCAAATTGGTTCTTTATTTGATACAACTCTCTATGATTGAATATGTATTTATAATAAGAATTCTTTATTGTGTTTTTACCAAAGTTTGGATCGGTTTGCCTATTTACAAACAATTTTGCTAAATTAATAGGTTTTTTTCGTATTGGTGATTCAGACGATAATGATAATTGTCTTTTATTTGGCATACTTTTAATTATTCTGCTTTTAATGGAGAAAAAAGTTGAATTTGCACACTATCATAATTAACAAGATAATTTATTATTTGTTTTTTGAAGAGCTTGCACGATCAAGCCCAAAACTAGTTCTTAAATATTTGAAAGCATTATTTTTACCATTATTTTCAGGATCAATATAGCTGTCATATAAATCATTATAAATTTTGAACACATCCTTTTTCCGTATAATATATATATATAGGAAGTAAATGAGTATTATCAAAACTGAAAATGAGTAATCTGTATCTTTTATTCTTTCATTTCCTATCAAGAAAATTGGAATCATCTTACTTATAATATTTATGAACATGAAAAAATAGAAGTAAGTAATATCACTTGTATTTTTATAAATATCTATTGCAAAAAATGCGACAGGAACTATCGCAGAATAAATCAATATGATTGGATTAAAATTTGTAAATTTTAAATAAAAAAGAAGAAAGCCAATAAAAATCCATGTTGAAAAGAGATCAAATTTGTTCATTTTACTTTATATGAAGAATTTATAATAAGACCAAAAAAATGATACAGTAAATATTGTTTTGAAAAAAACGATGGATATGATTTTGATGAGCTCAACAATAATGATTATTTATACAACATATTGTATGAGTTATGTATCACATTACAAAAAAACCAAAAGAATTTAAAATTTTATAATAGAAAAAAGAATCAACGTGCGATTTTGTCAATAATATTTCCAATCCAAATTGAAATTTACCTTTTCAGAAAGAATCAATTCAACCATAACTCTGTCTGTTTCCATTTCATGTGCATTATCTAAATTCTCTATGCAAATTTTATCAGCATTATTCCCCAATCCATTTCTATTAAATTTATAAAGAAGAGTCAAAGCATTATTTATCCCATAACTACATATAATGGTGTCTATTTGGTTTTGATCCAATACATCATATACATATTCCCATATCCAATCATTGACATTTGAATGTTTTTCATCGTAAGATTTATCATCCTCATCTGGAATATTTTTGAAATCTATATTGCTATATCCGCGTTGTTTTAAGAAAATAATATATTTGTTTTCAAATATAGAAATTTCGTCTTTATTTTGAATCACAACTTCCTCATAAATCTTATTTAATATATCATTGTTTAAATTTTGAAGATTCATATTCATTGATGCTTGAAATATAAAAATATATAATTTCTATAATCATTTTTTAA
>Ga0075480_10002328_pt1 | contig 12199 bp, 9 predicted proteins | sample DEB08_DNA_7_FD_81590 | JGI IMG/M metagenome (GOLD analysis project Ga0075480, IMG submission 81590) | Aqueous microbial communities from the Delaware River and Bay under freshwater to marine salinity gradient to study organic matter... | ecosystem: Environmental > Aquatic > Marine > Coastal ... | reverse complement strand
TTGTTTTGAAACTAATTGTTCGTTGAATCGTTGAAAAAACACCTCAGCTGACGAAAAGTCCTGTGGAATTAACCTAAACTCATTGTTAATATTGTTTGACAAGAGATCAAAACCATATCTATAACTCAAAAGATTGTTGTATTCTTCGATCATGAACATAGTTCTAGGAATTGTTGTATCTAGAACCTCGATGCCGTAAACGAAATGGAAAGGTTCGATGAAGTCTACTTGAAATTCTGCTGTATTAGGATAGATTAACTTATTACGTTTTGAACTGTCTACTAGGATAATGATGTTTTCCTTGATGCTATTTTGATATAAATAATCTATGTCTTCGATTGGCATATTTATTAATTTAGATTAATCAGCACAAAAATGTTTTAAATATTTAATCAATGAATGATAACATTCATAAATGCAGAGAGTTAGAAGATAATTTATCAATTAGAACAAGAAATAAATATGTTTATTCGAATATAGGATTTTTAATTTGTATAGATTTAAAGTTATTGAAAGAGTTATGTAGATACAGTTTTAATCGTGATAATATATATGTAACGGAAGTGGAAGGGGTTATGATATCGAAGAGGACTACATCGTGTAACAAAAATATAATAATAACGAATTCTTATTCAATCAATTTGTGGCAAAAGGAGAATGTTGTAGTATTAAAGAAAAGTTTCAACGTAAACCAAATAGATCAAAACAGTTTAATTGTTATGAGTGTAGAGACTGCAATTCACAACATAGAGTTACTTAAAACGATACAATTTAAAAGAGTAATTTACGATAACATCCTGAACACAAAGCTTCAAAGTAAATTAAATAATTTACTGTTTGATTTTAAATGGTATGTTGTATCAACAAAAGACTTCATCAAATACAATAACGAATTTATCGAAACAATAACTGTAAATACAATAGATGATAAAAGAGAAACTATTGATAAACAATACATCAAATCCAAAAAACCATTAGTCTCTTTAACATTAGAGGGACTTGTTGATGAGGTTATCATTAACAACATAGATACCTACAATATAAACCATATAATCAAACATTTGACAGATTCGAGTATCAAAACAGAAAAGAATATTATTAAATGTGTTATGCGTCAGTTTAAGGAACAGATAAAGACGATAGACACGCACGAGTATTGTATAAATAATATGTATTTTGCAAATGCAAATGATAAATTAGATAAATTAAATACATTAATTAAAAAACGTAACGAAATTTATAACAAAGAGAAAGAATTGATCAAAAGGATAACAAAAAATGAATTATGTTTTGTTTGTTATAACGAAATTGAGATTAAATCGATAATGAGATGTTGTTCAAATAAAATATGTTTTCAATGTTTACAAAAATGGATAACAGAGAACAATTCTTGTCCATTATGTAAGAAATCACCTTTAGATTATTTTATAGTTGAAAACAACTCTATCGAACAATATAACCAGAATAATAAAATATTAACAACTTCAAAATCTATTTTCGAAAACTTTAAGATATTAACAGAAGACATTTTGTTATCAAACGACAGAAAAATATTGTTATTGGGTAAAAGTCCACAATTTTTGAATAGATTTGCGAATACATTGACGGAGATAAATATTAGATATGTATATTTGGAAGGTCATAGCAATCGAATCCATAAACAGATAGAGATTTTTGAAGAGAATGAAGTTAGGGTGATAGTAATTCCATCAAATAGGATCCATTCAGGTATACCATTATTAAGTGTTACCGATATTATAAGTATAATAGAGAGTGAATGCATAGAAGCGTTTAACTCGTATTGTACGAACGTGACAAGAAACCATATTTTGACTTATGTGTAATCTAATTTACTCTATAAATCTAGTTCCCATTTGTTTGTTGTGACTATCTAAATATTGGTCATAATCGGTTAGTTTTGCGATTCGTTTCTGTTCTTTTTTGTTCTTGTATTCATTGATTTTTTCGTAATATTTTTTGTCTTTGTCAGTTAGATCGAAGTTTGCGTTTGCTCTTTGTTTTTTGATATCATTATAGTCTTTGAATTCTTGTCTTTTTTCAACCATATTAGGATCAATAAGTTTAGATGTAGTGTGTGCGTATTGGTAGTCCATAAATTGGAGTTTGTGTAGATCATCGTTTTTGCCGGAATAGTCTTTAATTGTGGTACCAAGTTCAACAAAAGGGAGTTTAGAGGACACATTTCCTTCGGGTTCCTTATATTTTTGAATTTTGTAATGTTTATGTGAGGTTTTCACATCACTTTCATTAATAAATTTGTCATAACCTCTTTCAAAATTGTCATCCTTCGTTTTGTTTTCATTGAAGAATTTATTAAATTTCTCTTGGAAACCATCCTTTGCGACACGATAATCGGGTTTATTGTCGATCTCACTTTCCTTATGATTTTGTTTTAGTGTATAGAATTGTTTGTCACTCTCTTTAGCTCGTATGTCTCTGTGTACGTTTTTGAAACTATTGACAATGAGATTAAATATATGTTTATCACCACCTTTGTCAGGATGATGTTTACACGCTAGTTTCTTAAATTTAGCCTTTAACTCATCGATTGTACAATCTCTATGTATCTGTAGAATATCGTACGATGATATGTTTTCCATAAATCTTAAATTAAATTTATTTAAATATTTTTAAATCAATCACTTATAATGACCGAAAAAGATTTATATAAAATTCTAAATGTTGATGAAAACGCAACATTAGAAGATATCAAAAAACAATACAAAATACTCGCATTGAAACATCATCCAGACAAGAATCAAGGAGATGACACAATCTTCAAAAATATTCAAGAAGCTTACAATATCCTCTCTAACGAAGATAAACGAAAACAATACGATACAAGTAAATTCAAATATTGTAACAAATCAAATGTCAACACATTATTTAATAATATCTTTGCATCATCTATACAACAACAAAAGATTTGTATAAAAGTTTCTTTTGAAGACATTATATACGGATGTTACAAGTCATTCAATATTAAAATGACTTTTCCCTGTCAGTCTTGTAACGGGACTGGTATTGAAAATCCAGAAAGAAACACTATCCAATGCCGCGAATGTTTTGGTAAAGGAGTTAACCCAACAATCAACTTCTTATCGTGTATGACTTGTAATGGTAAGGGTGTGTTTGTGTTGAATAACAGAAAATGTTTACAATGTAATGGAAATAAATATATAGACGAGTACGAGGAGAAGAGTATATATGTCAAACCGGGTGTAATGGATAATGATATAGTAAGAATAAACGAGAACGTGATTGTCATAATTGAACACGATTATGACAAAAATACATACAAGATAAATAATTTGGATATTTACATAAAAGTAGATATAACATTGTTTGAGTTGTTGTCGGGGTTTGATAAGATGATAAAGGTTGGTGCGGAGACATATATACTTGACAGTAAAGAAATTTTCAATTGTAAAGAACCATTTGTTGTAAAAAACAAAGGGATAAGAGATATAGGATCTTTAATCATTGAGTTTAATTTGAATATAGATCACGAGGACAAATTAATTAAAAAACTAAGCAGATCAATGGTGCAGATGGTAAACAAAAAGGAACTACCGATTACGTCTCACGAAATAATATCCATACATTAAAAACATTAGTGTATAAACACATATAAACAATATAAAAAATATTAAATATTTATTTGATTCGAAAACAGACTCTGTTTTCACAGTTTTTTCATTGATTCCACACATTGCAATGTTGAATTGACTTTTGTGCATATATATATTGTAGGCATCATTAATAGAAATAGTTTTCTTATTAAGTCTCTTGTTAACTATATTGTGTAATTGCACAGTCCATTTGAAAAGCTCTTCTTTGTTACGCAGATGATTCGCGTGTAATGGATGGATATTGGAGAGTGTATTTCGAAGATGTTCGCTACAGGATTCGCATGGGATTATTTTGTAGAGATTCTCGAAGAAGAGTTTGTAGTCTAATTTTTGTTGTTCTGTTGGAACATCTGGATAGGCTAGTGCGATAAAATGGATAGATGCCCAAAGATGCTTACCCCATACAGTAGGATCCATACGATTCTTTAAAATATAATTAAAAAAAAATCTAGTGTGGATATATTTAAGACAATAAAATATTGAAATAGTGTATGCAAAGAATGGATATCGTAATCCACAAAGAATATAAAAAAGATATTGTTTGTATTAATTGTGGATTCAGTGGTCATACATCAAAAAACTGTAACTACCCTATCACCAGTTTTGGCATTATCTGTTATAAAATCATCAATAACATTTGTTATTATGTAATGGTTCAGCGAAAAGATTCTCTTTGTTATACTGAGTTTATAAGAGGGAAGTATGATATTAAAAACATCAAATACATTACAAAATTGTTCAGTAATATGACAAAAGAAGAACAAAATAGAATCGTCAACAATGACTTTGATATGTTATGGAACACAATGTGGGTAAATAATACTAATAGTATGCGAAAGGAATATAATATTAGTTCGAATAAGTTCAAAACACTTAAAAACGGATATAAGATCAAGACGAATGGTATTATCCTAGATGTAAATATCCAAACATTCATAGTAAGCAAGTGTTTGGGAGAGACTGAATGGGAGTTCCCAAAGGGACGGAGGAAGATAAACGAGAAGGACATTTCGTGCGCATTACGTGAATTCGAAGAAGAGTCAGGAATAAAAAAATGTTATTTAACAGTCGAAGATAATTTCAAACAATATGAAGAGACTTTTATGGGAAACAATAAATTAAGATACAGAAACATTTTCTATGTGGCTAGTTACAACAAAGATGACATCAATAGTGTATTTTTTAATAATAACAATAGTGATCAAATCAAAGAGATAAAGGATGTAAAGTGGTTTGATTATGATTCTATAAGCGAAAAAATAAATACGAAGGTAGAGAAGTATGAGTTGTTCAAGAGAATACATTCTCAAATTATGAAAACTAAAAATGTACAGTAAGTATAATAATGTCGTCACATTTTCAAGCAAATAAAGAATTAAAAGATTATGACACAGATTTTTTTTTAATAAGATCAGTTGAAGGTGATGGTGATTGTATGTATCATTCGTTTATAGGATCTATACGTACATTATATCCTGATATTGATATTCCAGAGAACACCACGGAGTTGAGAAGAGAATTATTTAAATATGTGAAGAAAACGAATAAATCAAATAACAAAGAAATCCTAAAACGTATTAAAGACGGTATAACAAACAAAGGAACAGGATGGGCAGAAAATGAAGAGATCGAATTCTTATCACATATGTTCAATGTATGTATCGCAGTATGGTCGGAAATACAACAACTATGGATCTACTTCCTACACAGGAATATAAATACAAAAAAAGTAGGATTAGACGGTTGTGAGAAAATCATTTATTTTATAAATACTTCCGGAAAACACAACTTGTCAGATCTCAACACAATACCAACCGGTATTCATTACAATTACCTAATACCTAAAAATCAAACAATATACGAAGATACTGTTTCCAATATCAACACAAATATAAGTATTGGTGAAGAAACAGATGAAGAGGATACTGATAACGAAGAGAATAATGAAGAAGATACTGATAATGAAGAGGATAATGAAGAAGATACTGATAATGAAGAGGATAATGAAGAAGATACCGATAATGAAGAGGATACTGATAATGAAGAAAAGGATGATGAATTGACTAAAAAGGAAAAGGAAGAATTAGAAAAAATAGATAAAATGGGATTGAATAAGAGATTTGAGTATTACTTAAAAATGTCGAAGGAATTAAAGGCATTAGATAAATATAATGCTGTGAATAAACTTATATTAAAATCCAAATATTTAAAGAAGGACGTTAAAGAGGAAGATAGAGTATCTGGTGTTCCAGAATATTTTGTTAATATCAACGATGATGTGTCTATTAAAGGGTTTTCATTTACAAGGAATCAGAGATTTTTACAAAAGTTCATATCTATGGATACGGACAACGTATCGATATTATTGTTTCACGGTGTTGGTGTGGGTAAAACCTGTTCATCCATTTTAATTGCAGAGAATTTTGTAAATTTATTTGATAAAAAAGTGTTAGTGTTATTACCAAGTAGTTTGGAATCGAATTACAGAAAAGAGTTGTTCGATTCAAGCAAATTGGATTATAAAAGTAGAACATATGAAGCGTGTAATGGTCAAAAGTATTTGGATATGATACCCGGATGGTACAAGATGAGTCGTGCAGAGATAAATAAGAAGATACAGAAAGTAATTGACGAACAATATAGTTTCTATGGATATCTAAGATTAGTTAATTTTGTGGAGAAGATTAAAAAGAGATCCAAACAAAAGTATGGGGGTGATATCAATTTGAGACAACTGTATATTTTGAATATGATACGCGAGACATTTTCGAATCGTGTGATTATTATAGACGAAATCCATAACATACGTTTAACAGACGACAAGTCTATGAAGAAGTTTCCAAAGATATTGAAGATGATACTACGATATGCAGAGAATGTACGTTTGGTGATGTTATCAGCAACACCAATGTTTGATAATCCTTACGAAATATCATATATAATGGATTTTTTGTTCATCAATGATAAGAAATACAACAACAAAGAGACGAAAATAGAATTCGACAAGGAGGGTAAATTAACTAAAAGTTCAACGAAACTGTTGGAGTATTTTGCCAGAAATTATGTTTCGTTTATGAAAGGATACGATCCAAAGAGTTTTCCTTTAAGATATTATTCTTCAAGTGACAAACAACTAATACATCCTAAATTCGATTTAATATCAGGAAATAAGATAAAAAGCATATCAAATGAATTCACGTTTTATATCTCGATAATGGAAGGGGAACAAGAGAAAGAATATAAAGCACAACAACTTAAGAAATCAGACAAAGATGTTCAGAATAAGATACAACTTTCGAATATTGTGTATCCATTAAATATGAACAGTGAGAACAAAAGTAAAAAAGGAAGAAAGGGGTTTATGAATAACTTTTTGATTGATGATTCTGGTAAGAATTTAATCGTAAAATATCGAAACGACAATCAATTTTTAAAGATTGATAAGATTAAGGAATATTCGTCAAAAATATATAATATATTGAATGAGATTGAGAGTAGTGATGGTTTAGTATTGGTATATTCCAAGTATTTGTACTCTGGTATTGTTCCTCTTGCTGTTGCGTTAGAACATCTTGGATATAACAAGTATAATAAAAGTAATCTTTTGGGTAAAAATAACAATACATCGAGCAAAAATTATATAATGATAACAGGATATGACAAGATATCAGGAAATAAAGAGAATGAGTTGAATGTTTTCAATAGTAAAGAGAATAAAAGAGGTGAGAAAATCAAAGTAGCGTTGATAAATGAAGTTGCGTCAGAGGGTGTTACTTTTAAAAACGTAAGAGAGATTCATATAATGGAACCTTGGTACAATATGAACAAGATAGAACAGATTATTGGAAGAGGAGTTCGATATCAAAGTCACTTTGATTTATCAGAGGAAGAGCGAAACGTTAATATTTATTTGCATATGAACAACCTTAAGAACGAGGAAATAGAATCAATTGACTATAGAAGATATAGACACGGAATAAAGAAACAAGATAAAATAAACGAGATAGAAGAGATTATACAATCAAATGCGATAGATTGTAAGTTCAACAATAAACTGATTCCTGATATAAAAACAAAAGTAATAGACTCAAAAGGTAAAACAAGATATATACAACATAAATATAATAATATCAAGTGTGTTCACGATCCATCATCTCCAAACACCAAGTTCAAAAATAAAAGATTGTTGTTATTTGATATCATACAATTAAGTAAACAATTACGAAATATTATAGAAGAAAAAGTATTATATGTATTTGATATTGAAATAATGAATAAATATATTACAAATGAGTTAATGAGTGATACGTTAGATTTTATGTGTAAAAACAAGACTATATTAAGATTTGATAATGGAATGGGATATTTGATAAAGAATGGTAAACAGTATTTCTTTCAGCCTAAAGAAATAGATGATGTTAAGATAACCGTAAAAGATAGATCTAAGCGTCCTATAAAATTCATAAAACGATCAAAGATACAAGCAAGTAATTCAAAGACTGAAAATCCAAGCGTAACCAACACAATATCTCTAGACACATACTTAGAGAATCTATACGATCAATATAAAAATATGATAGAAAGTATGTTAAAGAACAAATCTCAGTTAAAAGAAGAGTATGTGTATGATATGGTAGTGGACAGGATACCGAAAGAGCAGATGAATGACGTGATATATGTAAAGACGGAAGGTATAATAGAGTCGATGAAGAGAGGAGGATATATACAAGAGAGGGGTAATCAGAAGGGTTATTATGATATGTATTTGAATATGTATAAATGTGTAGTAAAGGATGAGTTGGTGAAGTGTAATGTGGAATTGAATAAATACTTTAAGGATGAAATAATGAAGAAAGAAGTTATAAAGGATCCATTGGGATTTATAGAGATCAGTGTTAATAAAGACAAGACAAAATTCGAACCGAAGTCAAAGATAAAACATTTAGATAAAAGTAATAATAAAAAGTCGTTCGGGTCTGCCTGCATTTCTACATCAACTATTACTGTTAAAATGCTAAAAGATACGATAAGTGGTTTTGAAAACGTCGGGGATATTGTTTTTAAAGATGTGAAAAAGGAAGGTTTATGTTTGATATACGAATACTTACTAAGAAAACACAATTTATATTGGAGAACAATAGAATACAATTTAAGGAAAATGACTGCTATGTAAAGTAATTGAATGTAGGCGTTCCATTACCTTTAAATAAAAAAATTTGATTAATTAATATGAAACAATATTAAAAATATAAGATATTGTAATATATATTTGAAATGAATAACTTCATAGAACTCAAGAATACCGATGTCGTGAAGGTATCACCTCGTATGTTGAACAAGGATTATAAAAAGAACATCTTGAATATTCTAAAGAACAGATATGAGGGAATTTGTTCGAAATTCGGTTACATAAAACAGAATAGTATTCGGTTATTAAATGTATCAAAGGGTATTATTGAGATGAGTACATTTCACGGATATGTATTGTTTGAGGTTGAATTTATAGCAAGTATATGTAATCCTGCCATAGGAAGTGTGGTAAAATGCAAAGTTAAAAACATTAATATTTTTGGTATTTTGTGTACTTCGGGAATAGTTGAGAACGGTGTTTATCAAAACATTCTCAACATTATTATTCCAAAACAAGATACAAAATTAGTTGATAATAAACAAATTGTAGAGAGTGTATCTATAAATGATGACGTTAACGTTGAAATTTTGGGTAAGAAATACATTCTCCATAACAAGAATATTAATATCTTTGGTAAAATCATAGATACAACGAAAGAAAATGTAAAAACTGAAATGGATGACAACAAGTTAAATCTGGATGACTTAGCTGACAACGATGAAAACGATACGGATGATCTTCTTGATGAAGATAACGAGGAGGAAAATGAGGAAGATGACGATAAAACGGAAACACAATCTAATAATAGTAATGATGAAGATGATGTTGATGAAGACGAAATGGATGATATGGATGATGAGACATCTTCGGTGTTAAGTGAAGAAAACGATGGATATTAGACTCAATAACATATTTAAGTGTAGAGGTTATAGTGAGTATATATGGAATATGAATCTTAGAAAAAGGTTAATAGAAGAGACTCAACAATTGACCTCAGTATCACATAATGATTTGTTTCATTATATAAATAATAAATTGTCTGTGAATTTTATGGAGAATACGAATGGTGTATTTTTTTTATTAAACGAAATATGCGACGAAGACATACAGAGCATATTGGATAAAATAACAGATATTAAGAAGAATGATATGAAAACATTTGATATATTTCATCAAGAAAATGATGTTGGATGTACAGACGAAACAACAGATGGTGACAATGAAGAACATTTATCGAATAAATCTGGTAAGAAACCTGCGTTTGAGTACGACAAGGATATGTTGAACACAGTGGAGAATTATATAAATAAAACAAATAAGAAGTCAATACATTTAAAGTATTCTAATGCTAAGAAGAAGTATAACAAACAACAATTTTATCAAGATGTAAAAAAAATTGATAATACTGATTTAAATGAGTTAACCGAAGATACATATATATATTAATTACCATTGGAGACATGGATGTTATCGAAGCTGTTTCTAATATTGATAATCATAAGTATCAAAATGTGATTACAAATGATTTCAAACAAGGATCTAAGTATATTAAGACAAATTTCAGTAACAACAATTACGTGAAGATTCCACGTATTAATAGTAAAGAAAAGATTAAAAATATTGTAAAATATACTACAGTATTTGATAAAATTGTATGTAATTTCGATAATATGTTGAACATCGATAATATAACAGAATATAGGAACAGGTTTTTTGATTTAATATCGGATGATGTGTATAAGAGTGTATCAAGGAGACATAATATTTTGAAGAAAGATTTGTTTGCATTTGTCCACGAGACAGAATTTGTTGTACCGAAAAATAATGAAGTAATTATGTTATTGGGTACTATTATAAAGTGTAACATAATAATAGTATATAATAAAAATTATAATAAGTATGAGATTTCGACGAATGATAGGACGTTGGTGATAGATAAAGATAATAATGGAAAGATGTATGATAATGTATTGATTGCCGAAATGGAACTCATTACAAACGGTTTGTATCATAATGTAGATTTTAGTAATATGAAACTAACAGAGATAAAAGATTACATTAAGAAGAACAATATCAATATAGATGAAAATATCAAGAAAAAGAATGATATCATAGAGTATTTGGAGAAATTGAAAAGATGAATGATTGAAGTTGAAAAGTATGGACAATTGAAGTAGTATTATTTTTTTATGTAAATTAAAAATTGATCTAAATTTTAATTTATAACTAAAGTTTAATATAATGGAGCTTACTCGAGAAATATATGATCGTATTAAGGCAGGTGTGCAATCCGCCAATCTCAATCAAGACTATGAGTTCGAATGTGTATTCTCAAATCATTTGTTGAATAAAGAGGTGTTTGATAATATCCGCGAATACTTACAATATATTGATATATTCAAATTAGATCAACAAGATGACAGAGACACTCTTGATATATCTTTGATGAACAGTAACTATCGTGTTTCGATAGAAGGAAAGAATGCAAAAGAGGAATATTGTGAGACGGGTACATTAACTGATTTTGTGTTGATGGAGAAGAAACCAACAGATTATACAAATGTAAGACTTAATGAATACAATGTGTATTTCAAAATAAAAGATGAGAACGTTATTCAACCCGATGAAGAATTTAATGAGTTGTTTTCGTTGAGTACAAAGTTCTTTCGTAGTAAAAGACGTTTTTCATTCTTACATAAGAGTGAACTGTTTAGAGTCGATATGACGCTAGTTCGTGCATCAAAAGATCTAACAAGGAATGTCAAAGGTTCGGGTGTTTTATCAGCAAATGATCAATATGAAGTTGAAATTGAGTATTTGAACACGGATACGAACAGGAAAAAGGATGTGAATGAGGTGATTGAACAGTTAATTGATATTATAGGGACACTTTTGAAGATTATTGATGATACTGATAATTTGATGTCGAATTCGCAGAAGGAGCTGACACTTTGTGGATACTTAAGTATGGTGAATCCAAAGGTATTCCAAGACTGTAATATGGAAAAAATGGAATATATCAAAAAAATTGTAATGAAGAAACCTAAATCATTCTTCTTATCGTATCAACCCGTTACACTCGAACAGACCAATTTGCTCGAACAGAGATTGGGTAGACTGTCGATTCAAGAAGGCTACAGTGTAACTGAAAAGGCAGATGGTGAGAGAATGTTACTCTACGTGAACCCGAACAATAACATTTACCTTATAGATTCACGCTTGAATGTTCGAGATACAGGTGCGAAACACAAAACACCCAACTGCATCTTAGATGGGGAATACGTAAAGGAATCTAAGTTTAAAACACTGTTGAAACAATATATGGTCTTTGATATATACTTTATGAACGGGAAAGATGTAAGGGATTACAAATTGAGTCCCACAAGGATTACAAAGATGAAAGAATTTTGTGATA
>Ga0075480_10002327_pt1 | contig 12201 bp, 14 predicted proteins | sample DEB08_DNA_7_FD_81590 | JGI IMG/M metagenome (GOLD analysis project Ga0075480, IMG submission 81590) | Aqueous microbial communities from the Delaware River and Bay under freshwater to marine salinity gradient to study organic matter... | ecosystem: Environmental > Aquatic > Marine > Coastal ... | reverse complement strand
TAATGAATCGCTCCACATTTTTCAGCGTCTGGCGGCGTTGGTAGGTCGCTGGCGCTTGCTCGGATTGCGCCCGGCTGATCTCGATGTAGTAACCGTGTACGCGGTTGTAGCCCACCTTCAGCGTTGACAAGCCGGTTGTAGCGCGCTCCCGTTGTTCGAGGTCCAGCAGGTAACCGCCCGCATTCTCACTGATGCTACGCAATTCATCGAGTTCCTCGTCATAACCCTCGGCGATGACGCCGCCATCTCGGATTAATACGGGGGGATTCTCGACGATTGCTCTTTCAATGAGCTGCGTGAGTTCATCGTAGTCGGGCAAAGCGTCCGCCAGCTGATCGAGCAATTCGGCACCGCTCGGCAATCGGCTTCGAATCAACGGTAATTGCATCAAACTGCTACCCAAACGGCTGAGGTCTCTGGGTCTCGCCGAACCCAGTGCTACCCTCGATAAGATTCGCTCCAAGTCCGCTATGTCTCTAAGGGCTTCGCGCAGCGGCTCAAAACCGTAGTCATCGACCAGTCGTTGCACGGCGTCGAGTCTTTTTTCAATGACGAGCCGATCGTTGATGGGACGATGCAACCAACGTCTGAGATGGCGCGCTCCCATAGCTGTAATGGTGCTGTCGTAGACGGCATAGAGCGTGTGTTCTTCACCGCCGTTCAGGGTGACATCGATCTCGAGGTTACGGCGCGTGGCCGCGTCGAGAATGACGGCGTCGACCTGTGATTCGGGATGAATGGCGCGGATATGCGGCAGTTCTCCGCGCTGGGTATCTTTGACGTAGGTGAGTAGCGCGCCAGCAGCGGTAATGGCCAGACCCATGTCAGCACAGCCAAAACCCTCCAGGTTATGGGTTTGGAACTGTCTTTGCAGATCTTCCCGCGCGTTGGTTTCGTCAAAATGCCAGTCGGCCTGCCGGCGAATTGCGCCCGGCCAGGAGGCATCTTCGAATGTACTGGATTCGGGAATCAGAATCTCGGCCGGCGATAGGCGCGCCAATTCCGCGTCGAGCGTGCTGTCGTCTTCAACTTCCGCAATCAGGAATCGACCGCTACTGATATCCAGCCAGGCGAGGCCATAGCTAGATTTTGCGACGGCGATAGCGAGGAGAAGCGCATCGTTTCGTGCGTCGAGCAGCGATTCCTCAGTCAATGTGCCGGGCGTAACGATACGAACAACTTCGCGCGCGACCGGCCCTTTGGTTGTGGCTGGGTCACCGGTTTGTTCGGCTATGGCCACCGACCGACCCGCCTTGACTAGTCGTGCCAGATATCCCTCCGCAGCATGGTAGGGCACCCCGGCCATGGGGATTGCTTCGCCCGCTGATTTGCCGCGGCTGGTGAGGGTGATGTCCAGTAATTTGGAGGCAATCTCAGCATCGTCGTAGAACAGCTCGTAGAAATCCCCCATACGATAGAACAAGAGCTCGCCCGGGTGGGCGCGCTTGATCGCCAGATACTGCTGCATCATGGGCGTATGCGGGTTGTCGTCAGTCGAGGTATTCATCGGGCTTCGGGCTGGGTTTTCCTCATTATATTCGGCTTCGATATCTGGTGTGTCTGGCATATCTGAAACATCTAGCCCAGCATCGTCCAAGGGCACCAGCGCACGGCTATCTAGCCATAGCGACAGACCCACAGCAACATGCAGCCTCGCTGGAGCTCAATGATTTGCCGGCGACACAGGGCGCCGTGATTCGAGATCTGAATCACATGTTCAGTGCCACCGCCGCTCAGAATATGAGGCGGTTTAAGATTGAGAATGCGATCGGTTTTTTTGTCGCCAGCGATGCACTTCACGCAGTGTCGGCCTTGGGCGCACTCGATATTCGAAGGCAGGTGAGAGGGTTCGCTCGGTGCTGAATACCTTGGCTTTTTAGGCGCGACGTAATCCCGTGGTAATGCTCACGGCACAAAGCCCAGCCAGAGGATCGTTTGAGTCGCGAGGAAAAGTGCGATGCCGGCCCAGATGACAAAAAGCACTACGAGGGCGATGCCGTCCTGTAACCAGCCGGGCCGCTCAATGCCGAGTTTGGCAAAAATCACCCAGGGCCCTGCGATAAACGCCAGAACGATAAGCATATCGGCAATTAACCAGATGAATTGTTGCAATCGCCATTTCCTTTTACCCGCGTGTTTGCAAAGTCTACACCCCCGCGGTGGGCATATTCGAAATGATCGAACCGGTCTGTCCGCTCAGGATAGATGGGCTCGGTTTGTGGCCCATTCATTTTTATTGATCATCACGGCAAATATAAGCGGTCGCGATCCGTGTGCCTCGAACAGGGACGACAGCAAGATCAAAGCTTACCCAATCCTAGTGCGGGTTGCGTGATCATGGGCGCGTTCCACTCCTTGTAGTTTGAGTGGAGCGTTGCAGTCTGAGTGGTGCGCTATCCCTTCTGGCTGTGAATCTTCCTCTTGCCGTTGTAAGGTCGTCCAGCGTGGCGTCATAGCCTTTTCATTAGGGCGCCGCCCGAAATTTAGACCTCTAAAAGGACCAGGGTTCTGAAAGAAGTCCGGGTTAAACCTTGTGAACATTGCGGCTTATCAGTGGGCCAAACACGAAGGCACTGGGAAGGAAGATGACTGCAACCAAGACCGCGTCTGACATCATTGAGTCAGCTCCCATGGGATTTAGGCAGTGGGGGATTGTTGTCATTTGCATCGGTGTGCTCGCACTCGATGGCTACGACGTGCTCTCAATCGCCTTTGCGGCGCCTGGCCTTGCCGAGGAGTGGGGGCTATCGAAGGCGGCGCTCGGCATTATTTTGCCTCTTGAGTTGGTGGGCATGGCGCTCGGTTCTGTTGTCCTCGGCGGTTTCGCGGATTCCCGTGGTCGTCGCCCAACCCTGTTACTGGGCTTGTTGATTTTAACTTTGGGAATGGCCGCGGCGGGCATTGCGCCCAATGTCTGGGTGCTGGGACTGGCGCGCGTCTTCACCGGTTTGGGTATTGGGGGGCTGTTGGCAACGGCCACCGCTACGTCCTCGGATTTCTGTAATGCCAAGTATCGTGCGGTTGCGGTAGTGCTGGTCGCGGGTGGCTTTCCGCTTGGCGTTTACATTGGCGCAACTTTTCTCGCACCACTGTTAGCAAGCTTTGATTGGCGCATTACCTTTTACCTTGGTAGCGCTATGAGCCTGATCTCTTTGCCGGCGGTGTATTTTTGGATACCTGAGAGCATTGCGTATCTGGAAAGGGCGGGGGGGGTAAACGCTCAATCGGAGACGCGACGGGTTATGCGGTCTCTTGGGCATCCCACTCCAGATAATTTGGCTACTCATCATGGGGGAGTGCTCCAGCCGGTCGGCATGAAATCGCTATTCGCCCCAAGCTTGATATCGATTACCGTGCTGTTGAGTATTGCTTATTTCGGTACCGTGGGGACCTACTATTATTTTGTGAAGTGGATGCCCACCATTATTGCCGATCTGGGTTACTCCATTTCTGAGGCAACCCGTGTTCTCGGGTTCGTGAGTCTTGGTGGTGTGGTGGGCTCGGTTGGTGTGGGGCTATTAATCAGGGTGGCATCGATAAGGCCGGTGTTGATCGTGTGTCTCGTCTCGGCCGCAATCAGTATCGTTGGGTTTCCTTACTTCACCGATACGCTCGAGAGCATGAGATATGTCGGCTTTCTTGCGGGTATTTTTATATTTGCGGCGCTCTCGGGATATTTCGGCCTGTTTGCGGTTTCTTTTCCCTCCTCTTTGCTGGGCTCAGGTTCGGGGTTGGTTCTCGCTATCGGTCGAGGTGGCGCTGTTCTGGGTCCATTGATCCCGGGCTTTCTCTTCACAGCTGGATTTACCATCAAAACGGTCGCTCTTATCATGACGTCAGGCGTGATTTGCGCGGCTTTTGCCGTTGCCTTGTTGAGGTCTCAAAGCAGCGCATTCGCTGGGGCACAACTCGCTGACTGACAGCCTCGGGTTGCCTGCCTATTCGCTGGGTTTCTCCAGCGGTTAATCGTTTTGAGCAATAATAAGGCGGTTTTGGCGGGTCGGGGTCTGCAGCATCGTCAGAGGCTACAGGCCGCGTTTGTGCCGCACTTTAGACTTAGGGGACAAGTTCCATGCTCGATGCAAAAACGCTTCAGGAGGCTGTGCGCGCGAACGTCGATGCAGCGCTAAGTGAAGATGTGGGCGCCGGCGATATCTCCGCGCTGTTGATCCCGGAGCGGGGGTCTTCGGTTGCCCGCATCATCGCGCGCGAGAGAGCTGTCATTGCCGGTCATCTGTGGGCGGAGGCTGTATTCCAGCGTTTGGATCCGGCCGTAAAGATAGAATGGCGGGTGCAAGAGGGGGACTGGGTAGAGCCAGATCAAGCCATTGTTGTGCTCGATGGGAATTCTAGAGCTCTGCTCACCGGAGAGCGTCCAGCGATGAACTTTCTGCAGACCCTCTCCGCAACTGCTACCGAGAGCAGATTGCTCAGTGACAGTATTGCGGATACCCAAGTCAGGCTTTTGGATACGAGAAAAACGCTCCCCGGGTTGCGCGTCGCCCAGAAGCATGCAGTGGCAGTGGGCGGTTGCTCGAATCATAGGATCGGGCTCTACGATGCTTTTTTGATTAAGGAAAATCACATCACTGCCTGCGGGTCAATCGTGCAAGCTGTTACTGCCGCCCGAGCGGTGGCGCCGGACAAGCCTGTGGAGGTGGAGGTTGAGAATCTGACTGAGCTCGAGCAAGCATTATCCGCGGGCGCGGACATCATCATGCTGGATAACTTTGCCCTCGAGGATATGCGCGTAGCGGTGTCTAGAGCCGCTGGTAAAGCTAAGCTCGAAGCTTCGGGCGGCATCAATGATCAGACGCTACGGCCGATTGCGGAGACCGGGGTAGACTACATTTCTGTCGGTGCGCTCACCAAAAACTGCAGAGCCATCGATCTTTCCATGCGATTCGATTAGCCGAGGCAAGGCTATTTTTTCTGTTGTGGAATTGCGCTTTGAAGACGCTTCTTTGCCACAAACTTAACTGAGTTAGTGGGGCAACATGGACTACATTATCGAACCACCAAAAACACCATCAGTCGCCGTCAACGGCAGCGACGCGCGGTTCCCTGTTCGGCGAATATTCTGCGTAGGCCGCAATTATGAAGCACATGCTCGCGAGATGGGCGGCGATCCCAATCGAGAGCCACCGTTCTTCTTCACCAAGCCGGCCGACGCGGTTGTAGACAGTGAGCTGACCATTCCATATCCAGCTGACACAGCGAATTTGCATTACGAGGCTGAACTGGTGGTGGCGATTGGCAAAGGCGGCTTCCGCATTGGAGAGGCTGACGCGGCGAATCATATATTTGGATACGCGGTGGGTAACGACTTAACGCGTCGCGATCTGCAGTTCGTCGCGCGCGAAGTGGGTCGGCCCTGGGACTGGGGCAAGGCGTTCGATCGATCAGCCCCTTGTGCCCCTATTCACGCCATCTCTGATACGGGAGAGATGACTGCGGGCGAGATCAAACTCTCTGTCAACGGAGAGACCAAGCAGCGGTCTGATCTCTCGCTGTTAATTTGGAACGTGAGGGAAATTATCTCGATACTTTCGCGTTCCATGGAGCTGAAACCGGGCGACCTCATCTACACGGGGACGCCCGAGGGGGTGGGTCCGGTCGAGGTGGGAGATAAGATAGTGGCCTCAATCGCCGGTCTTACGGATCTCGTCACGCATATCGGAGAGCCGATCTGAGCAGGAAGATTGCATATCGTGTTAGTGTGAAAGTCGTAAAGATTGGTCCACGGCGGCAAGAATCGGCGGAAATACCGTGAATGCAGAGAGGGATACAGAAATGCAGGAGCTCGATGCCCATGATGATGAGTTTGAAATACAGCTGATTGATGGCTTCGAAGACTGCTTGCTTGGATGTATTTATGAGGAGGACGGAACCCCTGTCCCTTGTTATAGCAGTGCGAGCGTCATATCAAAACTCAAGGCGCGAGGCATGACAGAGGATGAGGCGGTGGGTGAGCTGAACGCACTCACTGCTGGTGTGACCATGCTGTGGGTGCATCCGTTGGAGATCGCCTAACCGAGATAGTTACCCATCGAGGGTAGCGGCCGTTTCAGTGCCCGCGCGTTGGATTCAGCCTCATCGCTAGAGTTCTTATTGTTGCACGGCCTCAACCACACAATATTGGGCAAAGTCGGCGACCTCCTGCGTCATCCATTCACCCTTGGGTTTTTCTTTCAAATCGTCACACCAAGCCTCGCTGCCGATGGTCGTGCTTTCAATGAGGCAATGTGTGGCGTAGGTTTTGGTGTCAGAACCGGTCCACTCGCTCTTGCTCTTCTCGCCCATGGTTTGACACCACCCCTCGCTACCGGGTTTGTCTGCGCATGCGGTAATGATCGCTGATGCGGTAAGTACGCCAATAATCTTGAGAAGCGCGGGGGTTGTTGAGCGCCGCATGATCGGGGATCTCCGTAAAAGTGAAATGCCAGACAAAGGCTATCAGGATTTTTGCTGGGTCGTGGTGCAAATCGTGACAGCGCACATTGATTTTTAGAGTCTTGCTGTTGACCCGGAGAGCCTCTGCTTTAAGGTGGCGGAGTGGGGGTCGAGTCGATTATTACTGCCCCGCATTAACTGTTTTTTTAAAAGGGGATGAAAATGATCAAGAGATGGGTCGTTGCTGTTATCGCAGTGCTTTGGTTGCCGCTCACGTTAGCGCAGGATTTGGATTACGGAGAGGGCGAGTTCGTAGCGAACTTTGACATCGATTCCGCACATACAACTGACGGCACCAATTACAAAATCTCAGCGTCGGGCGAAGCGGGTGACTACGGTCGCGTTTGGCTTTCCTATGAATTTACCGACAAGTTGGGTATGGGTGACGCGGGAGAATTCACCGGCTTTGCCTGGACGCAAAATGGGGAGGAATTTGCCACCGCAACCTTGCAGGGCGTATATCGCCGAAAAGGCACTATTTTTCAGATGTACTCCCTCGATATGGTATCCAACGGCATCATTAATATTGTTTCAGGAGAGGCAGACTTTGTAGGCAAGACGATGACGTTCAAGGTATCGCCTCTCAAGTAGTCTCTCAAATAGCAGTACGGGGCGGATTTTGATGACGCCCCGACCATCAGAAATAAAAAAAGGGGGCGTAAGCCCCCTTGGAATACATTGCACAGAAGTCTGAAGGTCAGCTGTTATCCCATTGGGCAAACAGAAAAACGTAGACGGTCAGAGCAAAGTTGATCACCACCTGCACTAACGATAACGCCATCATCCAGCCAGGTGGGTTGATGGTTTCTCCAATGGGCAGATTGGCCCCGTTAAGAAAGTCGGTAGCCATTTCAGAGCCATTCCCAGCCATTTCACTGAGCGTCGATAGCATCATAAAGAATGCATTTTGCGAGCCCATGGTAAAGAAGGTCAGCATCACGACGCCGATAAGCGCAGACACCATTGCTGCTCCCCTGATCGTGGTTGAGAAATTTCTGAAAAGGTAGGCCACCACCACTACGGACAATGGCATCAGTACGCCACACAAAAACAGCGTGGAAAATACCGATCGATTAACCCCAATGAAGCCGAAAACGTCGAGTTCAGACATCTTTTTTCCCCCAGGTTTTTGTTATTGTCGCGCCAAAGCGCACCATACAAATTACCCTGATGACAACGGTGATGCAAGCCTTGGGATTGTTGGTGAGGCGCGTCGGGGATGACGCTGGCGCTTGCCTTTGTGACAAGATGGCGGGTGTCAACTGCTCGGCGAGGATGCGCACATGAAAACGTTTCGTTCGATAATACTGTTGCTACTGTGTCTTATGGTGTGTCAGCCAAAAGCGCAGGAAGTCGTGACTGACGCCGCGGCGATGGTCACCCTGCAGGGCTTCTTTGACGCGTTGTCGGTAGAGCATCATCCCAATCCACGCATGAACGACTGGATAACCCATGACTTTCTGATTTTTGAAATGGGCACGTCTTTCAGTTGGGCGCGCTTTCAAGATTTTTTGAATCAAGCTGGGTACGGCACGTGGACCTCCACGAAGTGGCGTTTCTCAGAGGTGCGTGTGAGTTCGGCAGAGTACTCGGCACATATCAGCTATGTGAACACCGGGGAGTTTGTCTATCCAGACCCAGACGCACCGGGGCAATCGCTAATTGAGCGCAATGTCTGGCTGGAGAGCGCTTACCTGGTGAGTGAAGAGGGTAGACTCAAGCTCAAGTTTCTCCAGTCTGACAATATCAGTCGAGAGGTCGACGCATTACCCCAAGACTAGCTCTGGAGGGAGGGCGGAGCGCCCCGTGTGACTGCTTCAGGCGCCGCCCGGGTCGAGCATAATCTTGCAGTGCGCGTTGGGTGTTCGCAGGCTTTCGAAAGCCTCCGAAAACGTGTCAAACCCGACGGTGCCCGTGCACATGTGAGTGACGTCAAGTTTATCCCGCGCCATAAGGCCCGCGATCATGTCGAAGTCAGCTTTGTCGTATGCCACGACGAATCTGACAACAAGCTCCTTCATCATAGCGGCGGCGGGCACCAGCGAATCGGGCCGGGCGCAAAAACCGACAACGATAATTTCACCGTTCTGACTGGAATATTCGACCGCTTCCGCGATCATGCCCGGAACACCCACGCATTCAAATACCACATCGGGCGGGCCACCCGCAGCGCGCACGATTTCTGGCATGACCTCAGCGGGGATGCCAGCGCTCAAGCTAACATCGGCGCCAAATTGAGTGGCACTTTCTCGGCGTAGGGTCTCTGGCTCGGTAACGGTGATATGAAAAGCCCCCATAAAACGGCACCAGAACGACACCGCTAATCCCACCGGGCCGGCGCCCAGAATCAGTACGCGCTTGCCGCGAATATCTTTGCTCATGTTGACGGCGTGCAGGCCAACTGCGAGCGGTTCAATCAGCGCCCCTTCGACCCAGTCGATGCTGTCGGGCAATAAAACTGAGTTGTGCGTATCAAGGGTCATGTATTCGGCAAAGCCGCCGGCGCGCTGTAAGCCAACAATGGTGTTGTTGGCGCATTGCAACGGCTTGCCGGTCTTACACGGCAGACACTCGCCGCAGCTGTGTGATGGGAGACCCGTGACCTTTCTCCCTGGCTTCCAATCACTCGGGCAGTTCGCACCGACCTCGACGATCTCCCCCGCAAATTCGTGGCCCATTACAGTGCCGGGTACCAGGAGTCCGTCATGCTCTTCGGTGGCGTGTAAATCGGTGCCGCAAATACCGCACCGGCGCACGGCGATAACGACTTGCCCAGATTTCGGGGTTGGGTCATCGACTTCTTCGATAGTCAGGGGTTTGCCAGGTTTATGAAAGACCGCAGCACGCATGATGTTATCTCCGCATTTTCCCGCGTGGTCGTAGCACCAGCGGCGGGTGAGGATAAGTGTAACTCCACGCTCGCCTTGGGATCATATGCGAGCGCTCTCAGCTGCATTTGCGTCCAGATCAGCCCTGAGCCTAGTGACGCCTTGCCAGAGGAAGAATACACCCACCAGACTGATAGTCAGCGTCGTCAGCATGGCGTAGCGCAAGTTTTCCTCGCCAAAAGGCGCGACAAAACTGTCACTCAAAAGTCCCACCGTCAGCGGGCCCAGCCCGAGTCCAATCATATTCAGCACGAAAAAAAGAATCGCGGAGGCCATTGCGCGCATCCCGGGTGACACAAGGTTGTGGCAGGTAGCAATGCAGGGGCCAAGATACAACGTACTCAGGATTTGCGCGGGAACCATGGCAGCGATGATCAGGATTTTATTGTTACCCAATAGCGTGTAATACGCCGGTAATAGCGAACCCAGTCCGCCGATTATTGGGATCCATAAATACCAGCGGGCGTCGCGAGCGCCTAATTTGTCGGCCAGAAAACCACCTAAAAATGTACCGATCGCTCCCGAGATGCCCGCTATGAGCCCCAGCGCCAGTCCGACTTCAGTCAGCGACATCCCGTGATTACGTATCAAGAAAGACGGCATGAAATTGCCGTTACCATATGAGATGAAGGCCGAGAACGCGCAGCCTATCGATATCCACCAGAAGGTGGGCCTTTGGCGCAGGCAATCCCAGGTCTGTTTGAAGGAAGATTTTGGTGGTGTGCCGCGCTCATCCCATTGCCCGCGTCGAGGTTCTTTGACGATCCAGAAAACCAGAAGCGCGTACGCGATACCGGGAATTCCCACCAGGAAGAAGGCCGCGCGCCAGCCAAAGCTTTCGGCAATCCAGCCTCCGGCGGCGTAGCCGAACAGGATGCCAACGTAGATTCCCATGCTGTAAAACGACAGCGCTGTACCGCGATGTTGCGGAGGAAAATAATCACTAATCATGGAGTGGGATGGCGGTGAGCCACCGGCCTCGCCGATGCCCACGCCCAGGCGCGCGGCCAGTAGTTGCGCGAAGTTCTGTACCAGACCAGAGAACGCGGTCATCAAGCTCCAAAAAGCAAGAGATGCCGCAACGATGTTGCGTCGATTGCTGCGATCAGCGAGCCATGCAATCGGAATGCCGGCAGTGACATAGACCAGCGCAAAACTAAAGCCGGTTAATAATCCCAGCTGGGCGTCGCTCAGCCCCAGCTCCAATTTGATGGGTTCCTGCAGAATGACGAGTATCTGCCGGTCGATGAAGTTGAACGTATAGACCAGCGTCAGAATCACGAGCACGGTCCAGCGGTAGCGGGTGGTTTCTGCCACTGGTGGTTCCGGGGTCATCGCACGTTCACATCTTCAGAGGTGGCGGGTGCATGATGCCAGCTTATGCCGTTTATCGCACCGGAATGTTAGAATTGGCGATATGCCAGAGAATACGGATCGCCTGACACACCTCGATGACGCGGGTCGGGCGCAAATTGTTGATGTCACTGAAAAAGCCGTCTCCGCGAGGGAGGCAGTAGCGGAGTCGTGCGTGCGCATGCAGGCGTCGACTCTTGCGGCGATTACCGACAACACCCTGCCAAAAGGTGATGTGATGGCTGTTGCGCGCATTGCCGGCATTCAGGCATCTAAAAAATGCGCAGACTTGATCCCGCTCTGTCATCCCTTACCCCTGTCTTCGGTGCGGGTTGACTTGACGCCCGACCCTGAGCTGCCAGGGATGCGAATCGCGGCAACCTGCAAGGTCACCGGTCAGACCGGTGTTGAAATGGAGGCGTTAACAGCGGCGTCAGTGGCTGCACTGACCCTGTATGACATGTGTAAGGCAATCGATCGTGGCATGAGCATCGAGCGCACCCGTTTGATTTCCAAAGTGGGTGGCGCCAGCGGAGAGTGGCATCGTGAGCATCACGATTAAGTTGTTTGCGTCTCTTCGAGAGGCGTTGGGTGAGGCCCAGTTTCAATTGGAACTGGGTGCGTTGCCGGCAGAAGAACTGGTCGATGGCGCGATTAACGTAGAGGCGATCAAAGCGGTGCTTTCGGCGCGAGGCACTAATTGGAGCGATGCGATCAATCAGCCAAATCTGGTGCACGCTCTGAACCATAAGGTGGTTTACCTTGATGCCTTGGTGAGGGATGGCGATGAATTGGCGCTTTTCCCGCCGATGACGGGCGGCTGACATGTCCGTATCACTTCAGGCAGAGCCGATTGATATCGCTGCCGAATACGCGGCCCTGGTGGGCAAAGCGTCGGGTGCCGCAGTAACAACATTTACTGGGTATGTGCGCGACCATACCGGGGAAGACGCTGTGGGCGCATTGGAACTTGAGCATTATCCGGAAATGGCGCTCACGGTACTCCAAGACCTGGGGCGGCAAGCGGTTGAGCGCTTTGGACTGATCAATTGGCGCATTGTGCATCGGTTTGGACTATTGCCTGTGAGCGAGACGATTGTGTGGGTAGGCGCAGTGGCAGATCACCGTGGGGAGGCAATCAGCGCCTGTGAATTCATGATGGACACACTCAAAACTGATGCGCCGTTTTGGAAGCGAGAGCAAGGACCCGAGGGTGCTCGTTGGGTGGCGAGCCGCGCGCAGGATGGCGAGCGCCGGGCGCGCTGGGAGCAGGGTGGCGGTACATGAAATTTTGTAGCCAATGCGGCGCTACGGTCAGCTTGCAAGTGCCGATTGATGACGATCGCGAGCGCCATGTGTGTAGTGCCTGCGAGACCATTCATTATGTTAATCCAAAGGTCATCGTGGGATGTTTACCGACGGTGGGGGACCGGATATTGCTTTGCAAACGGGCGATCGAACCGCGCTACGGCAAGTGGACATTGCCCGCGGGCTTTATGGAAAACGG
>Ga0075480_10002324_pt1 | contig 12205 bp, 13 predicted proteins | sample DEB08_DNA_7_FD_81590 | JGI IMG/M metagenome (GOLD analysis project Ga0075480, IMG submission 81590) | Aqueous microbial communities from the Delaware River and Bay under freshwater to marine salinity gradient to study organic matter... | ecosystem: Environmental > Aquatic > Marine > Coastal ... | reverse complement strand
TATAGTTTTGACGGAAAAAACTGACCTGAGGTTGGCCAGTGATGTACACATCCTGAGCACCTTTAGATACAAGGTCAATCAAAGCAGCTGACATTTTTACTAATAAAGTATATTAAAATTTTCAGCCGTTAGTTACACAACCCCGATATGGTCGTCTTCCAAGCACTCACATGGGAGGCTAGAGACGGCGAAGATGAACACTTGATTAGCATCTTCGGTAAGACCGAGGATGGGAAGTCTGTCTGTGTCACGACGGCTTTCACACCCTACTTTTTTATTAAACTCCCAGCTGGTATTGATTCCCAAAAGGTTCAGAGAATTTACAACATTCTTGGTGAAAAATGTAGAGACTCCCTTATTGCCTATTCATTGATGAAGTCCAAAGATGTTTGGGGATTTCAAAACAATGAGGAGTTTGCATTTATGAAAATTAACTTTAAGGATCTCCAGGCTCGCCGCCTTGTAGATTCCTTCTTGCGCAAATCACTTGACAGGACCCCTGAATTGTTTGAACTTTTTGGTGTGAGGAATGTCAAAGTTTATGAATCCAACCTGGACCCCGTACTTCGTTTGATGCATCGTACTGGTATTCAGTCTACTGGTTGGTTGGACAGTGGTGAAAAGTGTGTCCGGTCCCATCTCGCAAATGTGGATATTGATCTCTTCTGTAATGACTGGACGACTCTCAAACCTGTCGCTAGGGATGACATTGCTCCATTTGTTGTGGCATCGGTGGATATTGAGTGTAACAGTTCTACGGGTAAGTTTCCTGATGCAAACATTCCTGGTGATGCTTGCTTCCAGATTGCAATCTCATTGTGCAAGTTTGGCTCTGATGAACCCTACGATAAGACATGCCTCTGTTACAAACAAACTGATCCAAATCTAGAGGGTTGTGAGATTCGCAGTTACGCTACTGAGAGAGAGATGCTTGAGGCATTTCAGAAGTATCTACATGCTAAAGATGTAGACATCATCACGGGCTGGAACATCTTCGGTTTTGATATGGAATACATTTATAAGCGTGCACAGATTAACAGGTGTCATTACAGCTTTTACAACTTGGGTAAGCTGAAGGACGTTGACTCCGAACTTGTCATTAAAAAGCTCTCATCAAGTGCGTTGGGTGATAACCTCTTGAAGCTTCTTCCGATGAGTGGTCGGTTTATTTTTGATTTGTTCCATGAAGTTAAGAAGGGGTACAAACTTGACAGTTACAAACTGGACAGTGTCTCCAAGCTCTACCTCGGAGATCAAAAGATTGATATGGCACCCAAAGAGATGTTTGCTCGTTACAAAGAGGAAGATCCTGTTAAACTACGAGAAGTTGCCGAGTATTGTATTAAGGATACTCTCCTTCCACATCGTCTCATGAAGAAGCTCTGTACCCTACTAAACCTGGTTGAGATGGCAAAGGCAACTTGGGTTCCGGTACCATTCCTCGTGGAGCGTGGGCAGCAGATTAAGGTCTTCTCTCAACTGACTAAGAAGGCGAGAGAGCTTGGCTTCATGGTTCCAACCATTCGCTATGGAGCTATTCCCGAAGAACCCTACGAAGGTGCTACTGTACTTGAAGCCCAAAAAGGTGCCTACTACACACCAATCACAGCCCTAGATTTTGAAGCACTGTATCCCAGTATTATGATGGCCCACAACCTCTGTTATTCGTCGTATGTAATGGACGAGAAGAAATATGGTAATGTACCTGGGATTGAATATGAGACTTTCAATATTGGTGACCGTACTTACAAGTTTGCACAGGGTGTTCCCAGTCTCCTACCCGCGATTCTTCTGGAGCTTAAGCAGTTCCGAAAGCAGGCTAAGAGGGATATGGCTGCAGCTACAGGCTTCATGAAGGAAGTCTACAACGGAAAGCAGCTCGCCTACAAAATCAGTATGAACTCTGTATACGGTTTTACCGGCGCTGGTAAGGGTATTCTTCCCTGTGTACCAATTGCATCTACGACAACTTCAAAAGGTCGCTCAATGATTGAAGAAACTAAGAACTACGTGGAGAAGAACTTCCCCGGTGCAAAGGTAAGGTATGGTGACACTGATTCAGTGATGGTTGAGTTTGATGTGGGTGATCGTAAGGGTGAGGAAGCAATCGCCTACAGTTGGGAAGTGGGTGAAAGGGCCGCTGAAGAATGTTCAGCTCTATTCAAAAAGCCAAACAATCTTGAATTGGAGAAGGTTTATTGGCCTTATTTCCTTTACAGTAAGAAGCGTTATGCTGCCAAACTTTGGACAAAGGGTAAGGATGACAAAATGCACATGGACTACATTGATGTGAAGGGTCTTCAACTTGTGAGACGAGACAACACACCACACGTACGAGAAGTGTGTAAAGAGCTTCTAGATGTAGTGCTCACTTCAAGTGACCCCGGTCCACCCAAGGAACTTGCCAAGGAGAGAGCTATTGAACTTCTCTCTGGTGACGTACCCAACGAAAAACTTATTCTTAGTCAAGGTCTCTCAGATACATACAAAGTTGGGGGTAAGAATGTATCTGTTACGAGTTCTGAGAGTGTGAATATCAACCAGTCGCATGTACAAGTTGTCACGAAGATGCGCCAACGAAAGCCAGGGTCTGAGCCACAATCTGGAGATCGGGTACCCTACCTTCTCACAAAGACGGAGGATCCCAAAGCCAAAGCATTTGAGAAAGCTGAGGACCCCAAGTATGTAGAGGAGAATGGGGTACCAGTTGACTATCACTACTACTTCCTGAACAAGTTCCTCAACCCTGTGTGTGACCTGTTGGATCCATTGTATGAGAATGTGAAGGAAGAAATCTTTGGTGAGATCATCGATCAACATAAACCAAAGAAGCCTCCGAAGCTACCATCCCTCAGTGGTATGAAGAAGGACGAACTCGTCAACGAATGTAAGCGCCTCGGTCTAGAGGAGACTGGTACATTACCCATTTTGAGGGCGCGTCTTAAGGAGGCAAGAATGAAAAAGGAAGAATCCGTTGAAGACCTATTTAAAAATTACGAGCTAACACAAAGTAAGGATGAGCATGTATGATAAAGTTGTAAAACTCATGGACGAAGAGTTGGAGGAGCGTATAAACACAGTCGTCAACGATTTTGCTGAGAAAATTTCAAAAAAGCATGGCATACCATTGGATCAACTTTTAAAAGACATCCCAGACTCCTATACGATTACGACATGTAAGGGTACTAAGAATAATGGGCAAAGGTGTACTTTCAAAGCATCTGAAAATGGATATTGCCGACATCACACTTTACAGGGTCAGCGCATATGTCAACGGACATTTTCTAGTTCAAGCTTACATAACCATGGCCCAGAGAAGATGTTTGTTAAGGGGTGTCCGGGTTGTGAATCATCTAACGGGCTTATAGATTTGGGGGTCTAATAAGGTAATGAGCAAAAACGATATTCTACTAACATCGATAAACAATTTTTACAATGACGAAAAGAATAAATCTACACTACTGAACATTTTAGACAAATCAAGTGGTATTTCTCTCCGCAATTTGGAATGGTTTATCACTAACTATGCGAAGAAGAACCATACTGCGTACCAGACCGGTGATGGTAAACTGTTTACAGTTCACTGTGCCTACAAGTCTAGTCTAAATGGTTACAGTAAGCAACTTTTTGATCCATTCTGTCGGTCCCAAAAGTTTGCCTATGTAGTTCCGGGAACATCTCATGAAATTCAAACGACTTTGGCTCAATTGAATTTCATCAAATGGTGTATCAAGAATAACATCATTGACTATATTAGCAATAATAAGGATAAGCTTTTTAGTAAGCAAGTGACATGAAACCGTTTTGGAAGACAAATGTCTGATAGCCCGTGTAGTACATGTGTAGAGAAAATGTCTCGGTTGTAATGTCTATCACAGACGTATCTAATTTTACTTCAATATTAGTCTTTTCGGATTGTATCCGACTAAAATCCAAGTTTCCCGATGGTTCCACATTTATCGGATTCAACGAGAAACTATATGTGTAAATATTCCTAATTGGCCTTGCCAACCTCTTTTGAAATGGAATTAAGTATTTGTAATAAGAGTGATCAGTCTTAGTTAAATTTGGAAGCTTGTTTCCGTTTATATAGAAACTGGCTTCAGACATGAGAGGATAGAAGAAGGTATTTTCACCTTGAAAATCAAGAGATGATGAAAAGTTGAAACGGTTTTGATAAAGACGTTCACCGTCGGTGGCTGGTACAGGGTCGCCCACTGCATCTGTTTCATCTTCAAACGAGGTGTTCCTCAAAAACCAGTGAATACACTTTACAGGAATGTTTGGAACGAGGTTGTTCTTTATAACATCCCTGTTGAGATCACTAACTATGACGGGATGTTTCCTTACTAGGTCCGTTATCATCGTCTGTCGTTGAGATGCAAAGAAGTTTCTCTCTTCGGGACTCACAGTTATCTCCTCAGTGATAATGTTAAAGGATGGTAGAGTCACAGTGTCTGTAGTGTCTGTAAAAAATGCTTGTTCGTGGAATTCAAACTCAAACTCAATCTTTTGTTTGTGAATTGCACACACTGGAAAATAAGGTCTGTTTGGTTTGTTTGAAGAGTATTCATCACTCGCAAACTTCCGAGAAAAGAAGAAGTGAATTGGGATCACTAAATCTGAACTGTAACGAGCCACAGCCGCGTTATCAGGCGCATCGTCAAAACCAAGGTTTCTGTTTACAAGAAATCTATTTGCTACCTTTTCGGACATTTCTAGATAAAGCTCGTCATAGATAATTCCCCAATCATCATAGATCTTCTCAACCTCAATATCATCCACGTACATCGTGACACTTTTGAAGATATGACGACCCAATTGGTCCGCGTAATTACCGTCAGTTATAGCTGGCATGGTTATGCTCAGATACATATTACTTAAGAGGTCACCCATATTTCTTGGATTGAATTCAACCTTGATGGTACGATTAAAAGGCCAACTAGCATCAGCGTTACCTGGCTTCAAGACACTCTTGCTTCTATGATACTTTCTAAAATCGGAATGATTCCGATCAGTGGTATAATTAAAGAATGATTCGTCTGGATCTTTGGAAAGTAAGTAGGTGTCTTGCTTTCCAATAGCTTTGAGCGAAATTTTCGCAGCTTCACCCATACCTATCTATTGTCTACATATTTTTAATATCCATTTTCCACATGTCAATGTGTGAGGTGTTCTTCATCACTTCAAGTTCCTCCTTAGCCTGCTTCGACTCTTTGAGGAGTTCTTGGACACACTCTTCGGTGTATTGCACAGTTTTGATGTTGAGGAGATAGTCATAGGTTCCACCAATCTTGGGAAACGTTTGGGCCAACTGCCTCTCAAGGTCATCCTTCTTCCTCTTGAACACTACGATGTCACCCTCAATCACCATCATGACAAACTTAGACTTGTAGCCACACATAGTTGCCCTCGTTTGGAGAACCTTGATGAGATGCTCCTTCCTCTTCACGTAGTGATCAAGTCGGAGTTCCACAAAGTCCTTAAGAATCTCTTCGGGACTAGAGTACTTGTGGATACCCTTCACGGGGTGGAATAGGTGCATGTTTGATGTATGGAACGTCTTCCTCAATTTAAGGTCCTTGATGAGGTCTTTACCACTGTATCCCATAATCTCAAAGTCAACATCCTCCGTTGTGGAGTTGTTTGTAAAGTTTGTGATCACCTTCTTCTCCACAAGGGTATCCAGATACTCCTTATAGTCTTGTGTCCAGCGACCGGGTGGAAGTTCAGTCACTTTGAGACGTGAACCCGTGTCTCTCCAAATACCCTCGGTGACCCAAGATCCATCCTCCTTGAAAACCTTACCCTTGAATCCCCGGAACCATGGAGTCATCTCACGAAGAGACATACCACTCAACATTCTTTGAATATTCTCCTTGATGTCTTTGGGGTTGAAAGGTGGAACGTAGCAGCTGAAACCTGTGCCAATACCCTCAGTTCCGTTGACCAGAACCATAGGTAGGGTAGGCATATAGAAGTCTGGCTCAATTGGTCGTCCATCGTCGTCCAGATAGTTGAGAACTGGATCATCCCTGGCATCAAAGATTTTGCGGGCATCTTTGGTCAACTTTGTGAAAATGTACCTCGTTTGAGATGCATCCTTACCACCCATAAGGCGGGTACCAAACTGACCACAAGGCTCAAGGAGGTTGATGTTGTTTGAGCCTGTGTAGTCATTGGCTAGCTTCACAATCGTGTCAGCTAAAGACACCTCACCGTGGTGGTAGGCACTCTTGTCAGCCACGTAGGCCGCCAGCTGTGCAACCTTCATCTCATCTTTGAGATTCTTGTGGAAGCAAGCATACATCACCTTTCTTTGAGAAGGCTTGAGACCGTCAGCCACGTGGGCAATAGATCGCTTCAGATCCGCGAGAGAGAAGTTCACCAGATCCTTGTGAACAAAGTCTGTAATACCCAACTGCTTGACATTTCCATAGGGAACCTCCAACTCCCTGGAGTCCTTGGCTGTGCTCTCAAGAAGCCAAGACTTTCGGTCATCCGCCTTCTTCTTGTCAAACGCGAGGACAATAGACTTATCAGTCATGATATCGTGGTCAAACTTTACAGTCAGATCTTGAATCTTCTTGAAGTATTCCCGAGCCTCAGCACTCGTGCTGGTACCCAAACCCTTGTAATACTTGATGCGCCATCCCTGTTGTCCATTGCCATACCAGGTACGGAATGCAGAGTCTGTGTAAAAGGACTTGGTTTGAGAACCCTTTGTTGCCTTGATGATTGGTGTCACCATTGAGACTACGAAGCCCAACTTTAGGAGGCTGGGCCAGAAGTAGTGGATCATATTGAGAATGAGACCCTTGATGTGACTGCCATCATTATCCGCATCGGTCATGATCATGAGACGACCGTAGCGGAGCTCTGTAACATCTTTGTACTCCTTACCCTGTTGGAGTCCCAAGATCTTCTTGAGATCGTTGAACTCTTGGTTTGAAGTCAACTGCGCCACAGAGGCATCTCGGACATTCTTGCACTTACCACGAAGTGGAAAGACACCATAATGATCTCGACCCACCACAGAGAGTCCCGCAACCGCCAGGGTCTTTGCTGAGTCACCCTCTGTCACGATGAGGGTGCACTTGGAAGATTGAGCTGTACCAGCTTTGTTTGCATCATCAAGCTTGGGAATACCGGTAATTTTGGATTTGCGAGCACCATCAGTCTTCTTGAGTTCCTTCATCTCCTTGAACTTTGAGAGAGCTGTGAGTTCATCACTGATACCAGTCTTGAGAGCATTCTTCACAAAGTTTTTGGGTGGCTCAAACTTACTTCCAAAGTCTTGAACCTTTGAGGTGCATTCGGACTTAACCTGACTGGAGAAGGTTGGGTTCTCTAGGGTTGCCCTCACAAAGATGTTGAAAGTATTCTTGACTTGTTGAGGCTTCAACTTGATCTTCTTAGCCATCTCGTCAATGATACCAGAGGCGAGGTAAGAAGCCACATAGTCAACGTGAGTACCACCCTTGTTGGTGCAGATACCATTCACAAAGGACACCTGCTCAAGGCCATTCTCAGATGGACCTACACAAACAGACCAACGATCTGTAGTCACTGAACACACATCTGTGACACCTTCATGCATTTTGGCATACGCCTCAAAGGAAGTCTTTGGAAGAGCTTCACCTTGGAACTTGACCTTGCAGTTAGGGGTTGTGCAGATGTTTGCATCCCACACACGCTTCTCAAAAATCTTGTAGATGTTGATGTCCAACTCCTTCATCCCAAACCTCTTCCAATCTGGAGTAAAGGTGATAGACACCGAGGAGGTTGCAGCACTGTGTTTAGTCAACTTTGGTGGATGACATGTTGTCATATTGTCGGACCACTTTTGGGTGTAGGTCTTCTTCTCTTCACCATCCTTGATGACGATAGAAAATTGAGAAGAGTAGATGTTTGTCAACTTGGCCCCATAACCATTACGACCACCTACAATCCTCTTTTGAGAGTCATCATAGTTTGTACTTGTGAGAAGATGTCCAAAGGTGAGTTCGGGATTCCAAACACCTTCCTTCTCATTCATCTTAACACTGATTCCACCGAGAGGCCCATTGTTCTCAATGGTAACTGCCCCGGTTTCCTTGTCCACCGAGACAGAGATTTGGGTAACATTCTTGGGATGGAGGGAGTTACGATCAATGGCGTTGACGAGAATTTCATCAAAGATCTTGAGTAGGGCTGGTGAATAAGATATGTTCTTCTTTTGAAAGTTCTTGTTCGTGTTATTTAAAAGCCAATAGGACTCGTGGGTTTTGTCCACGGGACCGACATAGGAGTCAGGTCTCTTGAGGACATGTTCAACGTGGGTGAGCTTTTGGACACTCTCCATCCTGTTTACTTTTTTAAGTGTCAAATCTTTACTTAGGTTTAAATATTTTCCTTGGTATTTGTAGAAGATGTATCTCTATCTGATAGCTGCAGTTTTTGTGCTATTCTTAATGATGCAGAACAAGACTCGTGGTATGAACAAGTCCATAGAAAAGTTGGTTAGGCAGTCAGCTCGCTATGCCACAGCGGCACAACAAGATGCTTCTCCGGTCATAGCTGTGCTTCACGCCAATTATGCAGCAGCGTATCTGTATGCTCTCAAAGACATCGCTACAGATTCCCAAATCCACAACGCCACTGGTATAGATGTCAAGAAGTTCAAAGAGCACATTACAAATGTTCAGGATATGGTGACCAGAAAGACCTCTGAGAAATGCCCCGAATTTGTTGGTGAAGTTGACATTTACCTCGCCCAAATTGGGGGTGAAGCGAGCACCTAAGTCAGCTCAAATATATGTAAAAAGTAACTAACAAAAATGCAAGTGATTCGTGATACCCTTTGGACTACCTGCCTCTCTGATGCGACGAGGATGTATCGCCTCAGAGAGCCAAATGATAAATGTTACCACCTCGCAGATGCTACGTGGAAGATGAAGATGAGATACAAGAAGATTGAGGAGAAGAAGAAGGAGAACGCGCTCATTTTTCTTGATACAGCACCCAAAGAGGTTGTAGCCACTCAGAGAACTAACATCAAAATCTGTTGTGCGACGACGATGGCTGGGAAGCCCTGTAAGTTCAAGGCTGTTTGTGGAAACTACTGCAGGAAGCACAAGGTTTCGGATGTTGGGATGGGCAAGAAGGTGGATGTGAACAGCCTTTTGAGCCAGTTGGACGGAATTAAAATCAGTAGCTAATATATAAAAGATGATGTTAGATCAGGAGACTCTTAGACCTGTTATAATAGCAATGGCTCTTTACATCGCAATCAGTGTTATCGTCCCAAAGATCGCGAAGAAGCCCACCGGTATTCAACCAGTGGATGATCTCGTGATGACTATCATGGCCCAACAGGGTTCTCTAATGAGTGGCACCATTCTCATTGGTCTCATTGTTCTCGGTACCAATTACATTCAAGAGGAACTCTTGTAAAATGTTTTCCTTTCCCACAAGTTTTTTAGTATGTTCGTGATTCATATAGCGTAGTTTTTTGTCGTATGCATCCCTCATGAACGCCAAGAGTTGATTAGGATTTGGTTTACCCCAAACCATTCCTTTCTTGAATAGGAAGTCGTCTCTCTCCAACTCTTGAAGTTCACATTGAATCGTATATGGTGTCTTCACATACTCTGGAGACCCCCCAAAGTTTGTAATGATCACCGGTTTGTCGCGAAGAGCTGCCTCAACTGGTCCCATCCCAACACCTTCGGACTTTGAGAAACTCACATAGCAATCGCATCTATTATGAAGCTTGTCCATCTCTTCATCTGAGACGAGACCATTAATAACTTCAACATTTGGCAACTTTATCTGAACATCTTTATTACATGTAGCCTTGACGACGAGCCTTGTATCAGGTTTATTCAGGCGCATGAATGCTTCCAATATTCCATGAAAGTTCTTTCTATCATCCATGACATTTCCAATGTGATAGAATGTGTAGGGTCTTTTTGGTGGCGTGGGAATGTGTGCGTGTATGATATGAAACTCGTTGTCAGGGAATTGCCTAGAAAAAACGCGTTTACAGAACTCGCTCGGTACCATGATCTTTTTGGACTCTTTCATGATTAGACCGTAGTCCTCGTGTACAGTCTCAGTCTCACAAACAGTCATCAGGGCTAGATTTTTCACACGTGTTCTCGCATACTTAATGTAATCTACATGGGGTTTAATGGGTAAAAGGAACAGGAGACCGTGTTCACTCTCAGGGAGTTCAGAACCGATCATGTGATACGAGGCATTGTCAAATACTTTTGTATACTTTGACGCATGTTGACCAATGCCACTACCGAGGTGGGCTCCTATGATGATCATATGGGTTTAAAGATAATCTTTCTTTTATATATATTACAATGGACTCTATTCGCAAAGAAATCGAAGCTGAGATTAAGCGCGCTCGTCTTGATAAGGGTCGCCTCTATGAACTACTCCTAAAGATCGTTGACTCTGGTGTCGGTGGTGGTGCCGGTGCCCAAGGCCCTGTGGGTCCAGCCGGTGCTCAGGGTCCAGCGGGTCCCCAGGGTCCAGCCGGCGCTCCAGGTGCCGCGGGTGTTTGCAAGTGCACATGCCCTTGCAGCAAGGCCGAGAAGGAGAAGCCCAAGGCTGTCGCTCCCAAGGAGGAGAAGCCCAAGTCTACCACTCCCAAGAAGACCACTACCAAGAAGAAGACTACCACTTCTGCTTAACACCATCGTTCTCCCCATCTAGTTAGAAGTTTGTTCCAATAATAATCCCTCTCATTTTTACATTTGGAGTCCAGGACTAATGCAATCTTGAGTTCAGTCTCAACAAGCATTTTTTCACTGAAACCCTCACCGATGTCAACATATGCTCCACGTATTTGGTTATATGTTGGAATTTCATCATCATTTTCAAAAAGTTTAACAACGTCTTCAATCATTTATTGATATTACGAGAAACTTTTTAATATCAATAATCATACTGTACCAAACGTATTCCATTTTGCCATATAACCCCTCACATGGTCGTCACTATTTTGATTGTATTTCGCCCACCTTTTGTCCAAATATTGAGCTATTTTATATTGTGTAATTGCCACCACCCCCTTATCAACATAAATCTTGTCTATGATTTCAAATTCTTCGCGCACTTCTCTTTCTGATGGCATATCTTGAACTTCCGCGTCTATAAATATATTAACGACTTGTTCAATCACTTCTTCAACAAGTTTGGAGTACATTACAATTTATAGATATTTAATTGACAGCATTATAACACACTAGGTAGACGATCCCTTATTGACCCACCATATGAATCCTCCAAATATAGCCGCTAAAATTGCCACGAGTAGACCGAAAGAATATTTGTCCTTTGGTGGTTCTGGTGGTTTGTCCGGCAATCTCTGTACATTCTGGTTGAGAGTATCTATCTTTTTGAGTAATTCCTGGAGTGCCTGAAGTATCTGAACTTCACGATTCTTTGGCTTTTCCTTGACGTTCACTGTGGTGATTTCAAGAACCATGTACCACTTGGCATCTGGTTGAAGTAGAACATAATCTCCATCATCTTGGTGTTCATAAATCTTGAAATTGAGTTTCTTGATGGATATAGGATTGAAGTAGTTTGTCTTTCGCCCAAACAATTTGGCTTGTTTGTCTCTCAAAATAATTCCACTACTTCCCGTGAAATGTCTCTCCAACGGAATTCTGGCTAAAATTTGTCCCTGTCTCTCATCTAGTATCTGGGCAACTTTGGGAACTTCTGGGCACACGATATCAATAAACTTTGCAACATTTGAATTGATGCCGTCATTTTCACCAATTTGTGTCACATAGAAATCAACCATCTTGATACCAAGAACACGACTCATGTCTTCAACGTGGGTATTGGATTCAAGTTGAAGATCCAAAGAAAATGTATTGTTCGTACCGTTCACAAAGTTTGAGTCAACTATGACATATTGTGTCCTCTTCGGTATGTCGTCTAATGACATTCTGAAGTATACTAACATAAAAAATATTCTGTTTTCATTTCAAGGGGGTGAATGGTTCCGCCGATCGCTAGGAATACAATATTGTTAACAGGTACTTTAGCTATAGGTTGTATTATTGACTTTATTAATACGATGAATGGGTATAAAAAGATGAAACCAAAGTAGATTAAAATGTACCTCAAGGCGATTTACCTTACCCTCATTTCTATGACTCCCTTCTACATTGAGAACTTTTGTAAGTGGGTCAAG
>Ga0075480_10002320_pt1 | contig 12213 bp, 15 predicted proteins | sample DEB08_DNA_7_FD_81590 | JGI IMG/M metagenome (GOLD analysis project Ga0075480, IMG submission 81590) | Aqueous microbial communities from the Delaware River and Bay under freshwater to marine salinity gradient to study organic matter... | ecosystem: Environmental > Aquatic > Marine > Coastal ... | reverse complement strand
GGAACAGACGAGCTGCTCAACGATATTATAAGACGACTTGGTATTTCTCCCGGGGCCGACGCCATGAGAACATACTCTACTGGTGGAAGAGACATGGAATTGCCAGGTGAAGATTGGCAGAAGATCAAAGATGAAGCAGGCAGAGATAGTATCAAGGAGGCGATTGGAATGAAAATCACAAGAACACAGATTAGAAATATTCTACAAGAAGCGATGGAGTTTAGACGCACTGGAGATTTTCCTGATTTAAGCCACCCTCTGATCGCTCCCTATGCTGATAAAATGGGTCGCCTTGTTAAGGGTCGAGAAGGCAAGTGGTTCGTAGAATACCAGAGCTACAAGTATAATGCCGGCGGTCAAAGTGATCAAGGCATTACTGTGTACCTCCTTCCTGACGGCAAGTACACTGCTAGAGTCAATGGTAACTTTAACAATACGATCTCTGGTCATATAGGGAAGGATTTTGACGATCCAGAAAGTGCTATCGAAGCTGCACTTAACTCAGGTGCTTCAGCTACCGGCCCAACAGCCGCAGAGCTTCTCAAGAAAGTCGGCGAAAAGGTCTCCACTCGCGGATACATAGGACAGGACTAAGCTATGAAAATCACAAAGAATCAACTTAGAAGAATCATCAAAGAATCGTTTGACGAATTTGGTATGAGTGAATATGGTCTTTACAACGACGCTGGATCTACAGCAGAAGCAGAATTTGACGCGGTACTTGACGAAGTCGCTCTGTTCATCAGTGACGCAAGAAAAAGACTAGATAGCCTGATGGATAAGTACTCAGATCGCGGTGCTCGGGATTCTGAAGCACGGGACATGATCGATATAGCGTTTAAGGACGCGGTTGCCGGACGACGATAAAGAGAAGTAAAGATGAAGATCACAAGACACCAGATCAATAGAATCATTGAGCGAGCAGTTGCTGCAACTGACCCTGTTGAAGATATTGAAGATGATATAATGAGCGTCTTGGATAACATCATACTAGATCTAGAGCAAAAAGCAGAATCCCAAAAGACAGACAAGATTGATGAAGCTGGGGTCGTTCTAGTTGCAGGTGCTGCTCTCGCACTTCCTGTCATCATGAAGGGAATAGGGAAGATCGGCGCACTGGCATCACGTGTTTTACCTGATGATAACGAGTCTGGTGAAGCATGGGAACAGTGGTGGTCACAAAAGTCTGATGAGCTTCATCACCTGTACATGGTTCCTTGCGAAAAAATCGTTGATGCTGCTGTAAAGATTGCTGTCTTTGCTTCTGGCGGCAAATATCAAGACCCGGGGCCGGAAGCAAAAAAGAAAGCTGCAAAAGTTGTGTTCATGACGATCATTGCAATCATGGCAGCCATGAGTGGTATCGGTGCTGTCCAGGCATTAGCACACAAGTCGTGGGCAGTTGCTGGAGCTGAAGGTGTTTTAGGCACAGTGAAAGTTGGTGAGATTCAAGCTCTTGCCAGTGAGTTGATAATAGATATACTTGGTATGTCTAGTGTAGCTTAGTATAGGGAATGATTATATGAAAATTACAAGAGAACAGATTAGAAGAATTATCGCAGAGCAACTCACCCTTGATGATCTTGTAGCTGGACCTGAACAACCTCGACAGCTTGGCTACGGTGAGGGTGAGGGCCGTATGTCAAAATCTCAACTTGATAAGATCGCTCGTTATTCTCAATCGCTGCACGATAAATTGCTTGACGATGACGATCTACCAGAATGGGTACAGTCAAAGATCGCTGTCGCGGCAGAGAACATTGGTAAAGTATACCACTATCTTGATTACAAGATTAGACGTATGGAACAGGAAGGCGCTCAGGTTGAAATGGGAGACTCCAGAGGATACCAGAGAGGGAGGAACATATGAGATTAAAAGAATGCTGCGGTTCATGCGGCGCTGAACTAGATAATGTTGAAGTCGATACTCACATGGAGCTTGATGATCTTATGATGCCGGCACCTGCTGAGGTGCTTGGTGCGTACGTTGGGTTCCTTAGAGCTTACCATCTTTGGATGCACGGCGCTCATAATGTAGTAAGTGGCCCGTCCTTTGCTGGTGACCACGTAGAGCTTTACGGTAAGATCTATGAAGAGGTACAAGGTTCTGTCGACGGAGTGGTAGAGAAGGGCCTTGGAGTACTTCAAGATGAGTCTATTGCTTGTCCTATGAAGATCATGGAAGACGCTATGCTCATTCTCGGTGAATGGGAGTCCCCTGTAGGTCTACCAGCTGAAAGACTTGCCGCTCTCGCCCTTGAATACACTAAGGCTTTGGTCCAGATAACTGAAGGAACCTCACAAGTTTTAGAAAGTATGGGGGTCCTTAGTTACGGAATGGACAATATGCTCGGAGGATTGGCTGACACTCACGAGAACTACGCCTATCTCCTCCAGCAGCGTGTTAAGTGACTTGAACAAATAGCAAAAAACTCCTAAGATTATATCAAATCTAAGGAGAGAAATATGCAAGATGCCACGAACATTCTAGAGCCAGGAGAAGCAAACTTGACTCCCTTTGAAGAGGCCAATTATAACCTATTAATGTTCGCAGAGCATGCTACGTTTCTTACTCAATTAAGAGAGCTACTAGACAGGATTAGTGTTGTTGATAGAATGATTAGCTTCTCGAAGGAAGAGTCTTCAACAAATCGTCTTCTCTCAGAAAGAGAGATTCTGGATATCACTTTAGTTACCCTTCTTGATACCTACGATATGTTCGTATATGAGGCGTGATTTTGAACACTAATAAAAAAGATTGGGATGCTATTGTCTTGACATCGAAAGGGTGGGATGGCTCTCGGATCTTAGGTGTCTTTTTAGACTTAGAGTCTGCGAAGAAAGAGATCATTAACAATATAGCTCCTATCAACAACAGGAAAACACCTCCCAAAGAAGAAGCGATATTAGACTTTGTTAAAATTGGGAAGTCTTGTAAGAGCATTTTTATTGAATTTAATTGTGACCCAAGCTTGTCAGACTTTGAAGTGACGTTTAGATACCACGAAACGTCTGATGACAATATTTAAAGACATGTCTAACTTGAGAGAAAATGGAATCGGAAGTAACTATAAGACGGTTAACAATAACCCGATCAGTCACTTCAACGACTCAAGAATAAAAGTAGAGATATATCCTGGAGCTTGGGGATCAGTTCACGCTAATGTCGAATGTAAAGAACTCGGGTTCAGTTCAGGTCTTAAATCATTCAAGACAGACCAAGAAGCAAGAACATATGCTATTAATATGCACGATAAACTTGTTTCAAAGCTAAATGCTCTACAAGAGAATGTGCTCTTAAGAATCCTCAGGGAGATGGGCGAGTAAAAACTCTCTTATTGATTGAGTTTTTGGCCCGATTGCATATTCATCAAATCTGATAGCTGCTGCTGAGACTATAGATATCACTTCGTTTTTGTGGTTCATTATTGGAGAACCGCTTGAGCCGCCGACAGCAGGTATGCTGTACAGGCTGATCATTGATATATCACCAAGATAGTACCCATCGAAAACCGGAACAGCTAAAGAGGATGCTAACCCAGCCGGGTTTGCCATATTGTAAACTTTGGAATGAAGCATAGCATCTTTTTTTGCAATGGACAATCCCGGACCCAGTTCTTTGGTCGACTTAAGTAAGCAAAGATCATTGTTCGTATCTATCGCGATTATCTGGCCCGTGGCTTCTCTCCCAAAGCCCGTAACGAAATCAATTCTATAAGCTAACTTCATATTCTCTAGTATATTTGAGGGAAGGGCTGGTACTTGAGGGGGCATACATATGTGACCAGCTGTTAAGATGTATTCTTCATCGTCTATAGACGTCTCTAATATGAAGCCCGATCCCATACTTGATTGACTTCCTATAACTCCAGAAATACACCCTTGCTCTTTTTGGTCAGCATCGCACTCTAAAGAGAATATAAACTCTTGTTTTGTGATGACAAAAGATTCGATAGGAAAATACGAATTGTCTTTTTTGATTACAGTGTTGTTCGTTGTTCTTATAATTTTACTTGGTATCTTTACGTTGAAACAACCAGATAGGATAAAGAAGAGTGCAGACGTAAGAACAACTGCTTGAGTAATCAACTTTCTTATCTTCATTCAATTCCCCCATCTGGGTCACCATATTTTAATAATAACTATCTAGAGGCATGTAATAAACGATGTTATTGAAAGAAAAAATTGTCTTGTTTGACATGGATGGGACTCTAACACCTGCTAGACAGCAAGTAGAAAGAGATATGATAATAGCTTTAAAGAAGCTCTCAGCACACGCCAGAATTGGAATAGTGACCGGCTCTGACTATGACTATGTACTTCAACAGATGAGCGAAGCTTTCGAAATAGGTGGTGTCCCTGTTGATAGAATTGATATCTTGCCTTGTAATGGTACGAAAAAGTATACCGCTGGTCACGATGGTAGTCACCAATTAGTCTCAAAAGTAGATATGATCGAAAAGATCGGTCAATCAGACTACAACTTTATTTTACAGAACTGTGTTCAGTGGCAATCAGATATCTTACAACACTATGAGCTTCCCTTCACAGGAGTCTTTTTCCAGTATAGGGGATCACTATTGAATTGGTGTCCCATAGGGAGGTTAGCGTCACTTGATGAGCGAAACAAATGGTTACAAGTTGACAAGAGCTCGAACATTAGAAATTCGTACTGTGAGAAGTTAACTTCGAAATTATCGGAGAAAAACATCAAGGTGACAGTCGCATTGGGTGGTACAACAAGCTTTGACATATACCCAACAGGATGGGATAAGACCTACGCTTTAAAGCATTATAACGATAGTGATGTATGGTTCGCAGGAGATAAATGCGATCCCGGTGGAAATGATTGGCACCTATACGAGAAGCTTTCTACAACCAATAGAGCTTTCAAGGTTGACTCGCCACAGGACACAATAAGATTAATAGATCATCTGGTGTCCAGCATTTGAACATACTTCCTCTTGAGCTTAAAATATAGCATCAGGAGTTATGTATGAGCCAAGAAATCATTTCGAAATTTCCGTATAAGTCTATCCGTGATCAGCAGCTTGAAGCTATCGAGTTTTCTTTAAATGCTGTGCGTAATGAAGGAAAGAGATTCATCGTTCTGGAAGCTGGAACTGGTGTCGGTAAATCTGCAATTGGCTTGACAGTTGCTAGACTGCTTAGCGACGGTTCTTCTGAGAATCATTCTCCAGGAGCTTACTTTCTTACGACCCAGAAGATCTTGCAAGAACAGTATGTTAAGGACTTTGGTGGGTTTAGCGGACCCATGAAGTCGATTAAGTCTTCTTCAAATTATTCTTGCAACTTTAACAAGGGTACATCATGCGGTGAAAGTCTTCGTGCTCTGAAGACTGCTGATAAGAAAGGAAGGTTCTTTAAGTCTTGTGCATTTAACTGTGTATACAAGAAAGCTAAAGAGTCATTCATAGACGGAACAGAGGGGGTCACTAACTTTCCGTACTTCCTTGCCGAGACTCAATATTCTGGTAAGATCACTCCACGCGATGTGCTTGTTATTGACGAAGCGCATAACATCGATTCAGAACTTAGTAAGTTTATCGAAATCACAATTTCAGATAAGTTCTGCAATTCTTTCTTGAATATGTCAATCCCAAACGGAATGACACAGTTGCAGTACATTAAGTGGATTAGCGATGTGTACCTTAAAACAACTGTCTCTAAGCTCACTCATCTAGAAAAAATGATGGAAAAATACCTTGGTCTAAAAGAGAAAATCAGGTCAGGTGAGTTTGCGTCTGTGGCGAAAAAGTTTGACATGCTTGATAAGCATGTTTGTAAACTCCGTCGTTTTCTTGAGCTGTATGACAAAGAGAACTGGGTTATGAACGACATTCCGAAGGATAAGATGTCCAGTAGGAAATTGCAGTTCAAGCCGATCGACGTCTCTCCTTACTCTAAAGAAATGCTGTATGATTACGGTAGGTATGTAGTAATGATGTCAGCTACTATCCTTGATAGAGATGCCTTTGCACTCTCTGTAGGCATTCCTCGCGACGAAATGTCTTTTATTTCTCTTGAGTCTCCGTTCCCAGTTGAGAATATGCCGATCATCTATGCTGGCATAGGAAAGATGACGTACTCTGCCATTGATGGTACTTTACCTAAGATGGTACAAGCCATTAAACAGATCATTGATGAACATAAGAATGAAAAGGGAATTATTCACTGTCACTCATACAAGGTTGCATCATACATCAAGAAAAACATTCGAAGCTCTAGAATCTTGATCCATGGATCTGATAACCGCGATGCAATTCTAGAAAAGCACAAGAAGTCTAGAAAGCCCACCGTTCTAATCTCTCCTTCGATGACAGAAGGTGTCGACCTTAAGGGCGAATTAAGCAGATTTCAAATTATTTGTAAGGTTCCGTATCCTTACTTGGGTGACAAGCTAATTAAGAAAAAGATGAATAAGTGGAAATGGTGGTATCCTCTACAGACGGCAAAGACGATCGTGCAGTCGGTTGGAAGGTCAATTAGGTCTAGTGAGGATAGTGCCGTTACCTACATTCTTGATTCTGACTTTGAAAGATTCTACAGAATGAATTCATCACTTTTTCCAGCTAAATTTAGGGAGTGCTTAAAGATATGAAAGTCTACAACAACATCGAAGAATTCTTAAAAGAGTCTTGGGTCAATAGTGAAAACCCAATATACATGACATCAGGGGGGTTCGATCCTCTTCACATTGGTCATCTTAGATGCATCTTAGAGACTGTAGACAGAGCAGACAAGGATGGTGGTCATGTTGTTGTTATTGTTAATGGCGACGGATTTCTTAATAGGAAAAAAGGTAAACCTTTCATGAAGCAGGAGGAACGTGCTGAAATTATCGCTGGCATTCGTGGTGTTGATGCTGCTATCATTTGGGATGATGGCGGCCAAACAGTAATTGGAGCAATAGAAAAACTTAAGCCTTCATTCTTTACTAAAGGCGGAGACAGAGCTGCACCTGAAGATATTCCAGAATGGGATATCTGTCAGCAGGTTGGTTGTGAGGTTCTCTTTAATGTTGGCGGAGGAAAAATACAGAGCTCGTCTTGGTTAATAGAGAACGCAGCAGAGGAGGATAGCGATGCGAGAAAAGATTAATAAGCCATGGGGATTTGAGTTAATTTGGGCAAAGACGCCAGATTACGTAGCGAAACTGTTAGTGATAAATGCTGGTCAAAGACTGTCAAAGCAATATCATGAAAAAAAGACGGAGACCATATTTGTCATGGAGGGAACGCTTTTAAACTATGACGAAAATGATAATGAGCAAGTTCTCCAACAAGGTGAGACTCTACACGTAGTCCCAGGGCAGGTCCACAGATTTTGCGCACCAGAGAATCGTTACGTAAAAATTATGGAAGTTAGTACAAATCATTTAGATGATGTAGTTCGTATCAGCGATGACTATGGACGAGGAGAATGAAGAATGGCAGGAGCCGGATTTGTATTATTCCGTAAAGACACCATGAATCAGCCCGAGCCCCTTATGTTGACTCTGATCAATAATAAGGGGCATCTTGATATACCCAAAGGCCATCGCGATGGTAATGAGTCTCCTATCGACACTGCAATACGCGAGTGTTTTGAGGAGTGCTCTATCATCATTGACAAGTCTAGTACCATTTACGGAGAGAGAAAAAACGGTCCTCTTACTCTTTTTTGTGCGACGACGGATCAAGTTCCAACGATTACCAAAAACCCAGACACAGGGCTTATAGAGCACCAAGGATGGAAGTGGGTAACAAAAAAGCAGTTCATGTCTGGGTGCTTAGACTATCTTAAACCCGGCGTGGATTTTTTTTATTCTATGCACTCTAGAAGTTATAATCCATAGTTAGTATAGTAAAGCTCGTAACGGAGATATTAGGATGTCGATATTCAAGAAGCATAAGACTATTGCGGATCGGTCAGCTAGTGATAGAGCCCGCCACCGCAAGAAGATTGAGAAGGCTATTAAGGATGGTATCCATAATATCGTTGCCGAAGAGTCGATCATAGGTGAGAGTGGTAAGAAGAAGTTCAAGATTCCAGTTAGAGGTATCAAGGAACATCGTTTTGTCTATGGTGACAATGGATCTAGAAGAGTCGGATCAGGCGAAGGTAACGACATTAGTCGTGGTCAGACAATCGGAAAGAAAAAACAGACAAAAGGAAAAGGGGACCCGAATAAGGCGGGTAACGACAAAGGTGAAGAATTTTACGAGGTAGAGCTAACTCTTGATCAAGTCGCTGAATACCTCTTTAAGGACTTGAAACTTCCTAACTTTGAAGACAAAAAGAACTCTCAAGTAGTTACAAAGAAGATTAGAAGAAAAGGGTACCGCACAAAAGGTATACGTCCTCGTCTAGATAAAAAGAAGTCTGCGATCCAGCGGATCAAGAGGATGAAAAAAGATGAGTTTACTGGCAAGAGAGAAGCAGATTCTGAGGAATCATTTAGCTTTTTAGAGAAAGACTTAAGGTATAAGCACTACAAGGTTACCGAGAAACGTACATCTAACGCAGCAATATTCTTCTTAATGGATATTTCTGGATCCATGACTACGCAAAAGAAGTTTTTATCAAGAAGCTTCTTCTTTCTCTTGTATCACTTTATACGATCCAGATATGATACCGTTGAGATAAACTTCGTTGCTTATGAATCACAAGCATATGAAGTCGATGAAAAGAGTTTCTTTGAAAGAGGATCTTCTGGTGGTACTGTTACTTCGACAGGGGTCAAGATGGTAAATGACATCATTGACTCTAGATACCACCCCTCATCTTGGAACATCTACACTTTCCACGCCTCAGACGGTGATAACTGGTCGAGTGATAATGAAGCCCTATTAAGAGAAATAGATGAGATCATTCCTAAGGTTCAGTTTTACGGCTATTGTGAGATCGAGCCATCTGCGGAGAGATTTCAGTTCATAAGAGAAAGAAGTCTCGGGGCTATATTCCAGGATTTAACATATGATAAGTTTAAGTCTTCGTCTATAGCTTGTAAGGAAGACATTTGGGAGGCATTCAATAGTTTCTTTGGGAGCGAACTATGAACTTTTTTGATGAATTAACGAAGTGGGATGACAGGCTCTGCAAGATGGCTGCTGACCATGGTCTTGACTGGTTTCCGCTAGCATACGAAACTTGTGATTATTACGAGATGATTGGAGCCATGGCTTATCATGGTATGCCTTCTCACTATAGCCATTGGAGCTTTGGTAAGTCATTCGAAAGAAACCATACGATGTATGGTATGGGGATGCAAGGGCTACCCTATGAGATGATTATTAATAGCAATCCATCTCTGGCTTATCTCATGGAAGAGAACCCGATGTACCTGCAGGTCTTGATTATGGCTCACTGTATTGGGCACTCTGACTTCTTCAAGAACAACATCACCTTTAAGCATACACACCCAGAAAATATCATTCTAAGGATGCGCAATGCGAAAAGATATATTGATAAACTGATCGAAGATCCAAGCATCGGTATTGAAAAAGTTGAACACATACTTGATTCTGCGCATGCGCTGTCCATGAACGTACCTCAGAGATTTACGCCTTATGTCTCTCAAAAAGAGCAAAAGAAGCAGATGGTGTTAGATATCAAATCTGGTATATACGACAATTCAGTTTATGTACCAGACCCTGAAAAGATGCCAGTCAGTAATGAAAGAAATATTCTAGCATTTTTAGCAGACTGTAGTCCTGATTTGGAAGATTGGCAGAGAGAACTTCTCTTAATTGTTGAAGAAGAAGCGCATTACTTTATGCCTCAAATCAGGACTAAGATCATGAATGAAGGGTGGGCTTCATATTGGCACTACCGCTTAATGCACGAACTAGAGCTACCTTCATCGATGCATATTCCATTCTTAAAGACGCATAATGAAGTTGTAAGACCGCATCCAGGATCTATTAACCCTTACCACCTTGGCTTTCATATGTTCAGAAAGATTGAGGAAAGATTCGGGTTGGAAGAATGTTTTATCGCTAGAGAGTCTCTAAATGACGAAAGCTTTATAAGACAATATTTAACACAAGAAGATTGCGAAGAGTTAGAGCTATTTAACTTTTCGTTACGAAAGAATGAATACGTTGTCGATGATGTCTCTGATGAGCAGGGATGGAAAAATGTTAAGGAAGACCTAATCAAACAGGTCGGAGGTAATAGTATACCAATTATAGAGATTGACAACGTGGATGATCATAACGTGCTTTGCTTAATTCACGAACATGATGGTAGGGATTTAGAGCTAGACTATGCAGATGCTGTCGTACACCATATTAGCAAGCTATGGGGCGATGTAGTGAAGCTTGATACCATCATTGAAGACGAACCTTTTGAGATTTAACCCGGGGATACCATGTCTGAAAACAATTACCTAGAAATTATAAAGAGCCAGCGAGATGAAAAGAAGCGCGAGAAGTTCAAAGGGACTTTTCTTGAATATCTCAAGTTGGTAGAAGAGAATCCTGATATCACTGATCATGCGCATAAGCGTCTCTACGATGCCATTGTTGATCATGGACAGTCTGTTATGGAAGACTCAGACCCAAGAAAGCACAAGCTTTTCGAGGGAGATAATGTTAAAACATATGAGTACTTTCAATCAGAGTTCTTTGGTATGGAGTCCGTTATTGCTAAGCTTATGCGTTTCATGCGCTCAGCAGCTCTCAAGGGCGAAGAAAGTAGACAGGTGTTATTGCTAATGGGTCCAGTCGGAGCAGGTAAGTCCGCCCTTACAGAACACATTAAGAAAGCTCTAGATGGCCAACCTTATTACCACCTTGAGGGAGATCCTCAGAGAGGAGAGCCGCTACAGCTCCTACCCAGATCACTAAGAGATCGATTTAACGAAATGCTTAATGTGAGGATCGAAGGCGACCTTTCACCAGTTGCAAGACATCTACTTTTCGAAGAGTACGATGGAGAGTACGAAAAATTCAAGGTAAGAGAAACAACATTCTCACAAAGAGCTAGAAGAGGAGTTGCTTCTGTTCCCCCTATGGACGCCAACAGTCAAGATGTTTCTGTACTGATCGGCTCAGAAGACATCTCGAAGCTTGATAAATACTCAGAAGATGATCCACGAGCATTGTCACTTAACGGTGCATTCAACGTTGGTAACAGAGGTATCGTTGAGCTAGTGGAGGTCTTTAAGAACGAGATTGAGTTTCTCCATACAATCATCACCGCGACACAGGAGAAGAGAGTTCCGTCCCCCGGAAAGCATGACATGATCTACTTCGACGGTGTTATCCTTGCCCACTGTAACGAAGCAGAGTGGAACCGATTCCAGAGTGAGCATACCAATGAAGCCATTCTGGATCGTATTGTCAAGATTGATGTACCATATGTCTTAGAGCTTGAGCAGGAAATCAAGATTTACGAAAAGATTCTCTCACGTTCTAACTTTAAGGCTCACATTGCTCCTCACACGATTAGAATCGCTTCGATGTTCTCTGTGCTTAGCCGACTAAAGGAAAGCCAGAAGTGCGATTTGCTTACTAAGCTTAAGCTTTACAATGGTGAGGAAGTTGTAGAAAAGGGACGCGTCAAGAAGATCGACATTAAGGATCTTAGAGATGAAGCCCCGCAAGAGGGGATGAATGGAATCTCAACTAGATTCATTATGAAAGCCGTAGACAATGCTTTAAGTGACTCTGAAAAGGACTTCATCACTCCAATTTCTATCCTAGACTCTTTAGTAAAGCAAGTCAAGGATCAGATCATCGATAAAGAATTCCAGGGCAGATGTCTTGAACTGATCAGAAACGTAGTTAGAGGTGAATACCTAAAGCTTCTCGAAAAAGAGATCGCAAAGGCATTCATTACTGCGTACGAGCCGCAGGCTCAGTCAATCTTTGAGAACTACATGGATCATGCAGAAGCATACACTACCAAGTCTAGACTTAAGGACAGAATCACAAAGGAAGAAATGACTCCAGATGAGAACTTTATGCGCTCAATCGAGTCTACAATTGGAGTGAGTGGTTCAGGTAAAGACGGCTTTAGAGCTGATGTGACCGCATACATGTTCTCCAAGATGAGAAGAGGCGAGAAGGTTGATTATACTTCTTATGAGCCCCTCAAGGAAGCTATCGAGACGTACCTAATCACCTCTGTTAAGGACTTAGCTAGAATCGTTACTAAGTCTAGGGCTAGAGATGAAGAGCAGCAGCAAAAGTACTCAGAGATGGT